>Ga0302314_10017091_pt1 | contig 12194 bp, 9 predicted proteins | sample III_Palsa_N2_3_FD_200533 | JGI IMG/M metagenome (GOLD analysis project Ga0302314, IMG submission 200533) | Peat permafrost microbial communities from Stordalen Mire near Abisko, Sweden - III_Palsa_N2_3 | ecosystem: Environmental > Terrestrial > Soil > Palsa > Peat permafrost | place: Sweden...
ACGACGTGAAGTGGTCCACCCAGCCGCACCAGACGGGCTATTCGTACGATTCCACCGAGCTGCCGATCAACAGCGGCAAGTCGTACGACGAAGGCAATATGGGCCACCGGCCCGGGCCCAAGGGCGGCTATTTCCCGGTCAATCCGGTCGACAGCGCCCAGGATCTGCGCGGCGAAATGCTGGGCGTGATGGGCGAGCTGGGCATGCAGCCGGAGAAGCACCACCACGAGGTGGCGCCGGCCCAGCACGAACTGGGCCTGAAGTTCTCCGACCTGATCACCATGGCCGACCGGCTGCAGCTCTATAAGTACGTGGTGCAGAACGTGGCGGCGGCCTATGGCAAGACCGCGACCTTCATGGCCAAGCCGATGTTCGGCGACAACGGCTCGGGCATGCACGTGCACCAATCGATCTGGAACGACGGCAAGCCGCTGTTCGCGGGCGACAAGTACGCCGGCCTGTCGGACCTGTGCCTGTGGTACATCGGCGGCGTCATCAAGCACGCCAAGGCCATCAACGCCTTCTCCAACTCGACCACCAACAGCTACAAGCGCCTGGTGCCGGGTTACGAAGCGCCGGTGAAGCTGGCCTATTCCGCCCGCAACCGCTCGGCCTCCATCCGCATCCCGCACGTGGAGAGCCCCAAGGGCAAGCGGATCGAGGTGCGCTTCCCCGATCCCATGGGCAACCCGTACCTGACCTTCACGGCTCTGCTGATGGCCGGCCTTGACGGCATCGCCAACAAGATCGACCCGGGCGCGCCCGCCGACAAGAACCTCTACGACCTGCCCCCGCGCGAGCAGAAGAAGATCCCGGAAGTCTGCGGCTCCTTGAAGGAAGCCCTGGAAAGCCTCGACAAGGATCGTGGGTTCCTGAAGGCCGGCGGCGTGATGAGCGACGACTTCATCGACTCCTATATCGAGCTGAAGACCGAAGAAGTGATGCGCCTGGCGCTGCACCCGCACCCGGTTGAGTTTGATATGTATTACAAGTGCTAGGCTGAAGGCGGCTTAGCTGAAGACGGAAAGGCCGCGGAGTGATCCGCGGCCTTTTTCATTGGCGACGCGGCTATAAGTCGGGAAACAGAAGCCGCGTGTAGTCCTGAGCGCCGTGCGTGATATTCAATATCAAGATCGCCCCCGAAGAGTGCATGCCGCAGCCCCAACGGGGGAGGCATTGTGGCGTCGCGTCGTCCTCCGGGCAAACCTGGGACAAGAAGCCGGCGGACACACCCCCCGCCCGCCCAACCGGCCCATAGGGAATCCCAATCCAGCACACTGATAATAACGATTTTCGTTATATGCGGCGGATCGCTACGCTGGGCTTGCGAGTTGACTCAGCCCGGGAGTGCAGCGTGTTTTCAAATAGCATCAAAATCCAGTCCTTCACAGACAAGGTTCTCGAAGGTGGCATGTGGATTGCGGCTGAGTACTGGATGCTGAATGCAAAGTGGTCTGAGGCATGCTTCGGTCCTGCTGACTTCTCCTTTTCTCTCCCAGCCGAGCCAGATTTGGCCGATGCCAGTCGAGAGCTCCAAAAATCGGGAAAGTGGGGGAAGTGGGGACACGCACGACCGCCTGCTGAACCCGCCTCGCCGGCTGTTGGGGCCGCCGCGCTGCGTGGCGCACCGCGAGGATTTCGACTGTCTCGTTCTTGATCCCATATCGGATCAGGTAGGGCGGCGCGGCGAGTTCGCGCCGCCAGAGATTGGCTGCTCCCCCGTTGGCGGAGGCTGAGACCTCTCCGGCAAGGCCCCCTCCACCGCTTCGCGGTCCCCCTTCCCCAACGGGGAAGGAATTAGGCCGCCGGCTTCAGTCGCCGCAGGCGCAGTCGGGACCACAGTTGGCGTCGGTCTTGGCCGCCGTGCGCCGCCTGAGCCAGCCGCGCAGGAACATCGACCAGCCGGTCCAAGCCGCGGCGACGGCGACGATCGCGTAGACGATCAGGGTCTGGAGCATGTCAGCCTCCGCCCAGCGCCCGCGCCACATGGAAGGTGGCGAAGGCCGCGGCATAGGCCAGGGCGGTCATGTAGACGAACATGACGATCGGCCAGAGCCAGGAATTGGTCTCGCGCTTGACCACGCCCAGGGTCGAAGCGCACTGCGGCGCGAAGACGTACCAGGCCAGGAAGGCAAGCGCCGAGGCGAGCGACCACTGGTGCGCCAGGACCCCGCCCAGGGCCCCCGTCGCGCCGTCGCCGGCCGAGACCGCATAGACGGTGCCCAACGCGCCCACCGCCACCTCGCGCGCCGCCATGCCGGGGATCAGGGCGACGCTCATCTGCCAGGAGAAGCCCACCGGCGCGAGGACCGGCTGCATCGCATGGCCGATCATGCCGGCGAAGCTGTAGTCGATCGCCGGACCGGGGGCGCCGGCCGGGGCGCCGGGCACGGTCGAGAGGAACCAGATCAGGATCATCATCGACAGGATGATGGTGCCGGCGCGCTGCAGGAAGATCTGGCCACGCTGCAGGACATTGCGGGCGACGTTCAGCGGGTCCGGCGCCTTATAGGCCGGCAGCTCCATCAGGAAGGGCTCGGCCAGGCCGCGCCAGAACACCTTGCGCACCAGCCAGGCGACCGCCAGCGCGCTGACCAGGCCGACCGCATAGAGGCCGAAGAAGACCAGGCCCTGCAGGCTGAGGCCGCCCAGCACCTGGCGGCGGGGAATGAAGGCGGAGATGATCAGGGTGTAGATCGGGATGCGGGCCGAACAGGTCATCAGCGGCGCCACCAGGATGGTGGTCAGGCGGTCGCGTTTGTTGTCGATCACCCGCGTGGCCATGATGCCGGGAATGGCGCAGGCGAAGCTGGACAGCAGCGGAATGAAGGCGCGCCCGTGCAGGCCGGCGCCGCCCATGATCTTGTCCAGCAGGAAGGCGGCCCTGGCCATGTAGCCGACGTCTTCCAGGATGATGATGAACAGGAACAGGATCATGATCTGGGGCAGGAAAACCAGGACGCTGCCGACCCCGGCGATGACGCCGTCGCAGATCAGGCTCTTGAGCAGGCCGTCCGGCATGGCGTGGCCGATGGCGGCGCTGACGGAGTCGAAGCCGGCGGTGATCAGGTCCATCACCGGCTGGGCGCCGGTGAACACCGCCTGGAACATCAGGAACAGGACCGCCAGCAGGATGAGTATGCCCCCCACCGGGTGCAGCAGGACGTTGTCCAGCCGGCCGGTCCAGGTGTCCGGGCGTTTGGGCGGCAGGACGCAGGTCTTGAGGATGCGTTCGGCTTCGCGGTGCAGGGCGCGGATCTGGCCGGCCGAGGGCTCGCTCCAGGCGTCCGCCCCGGCGGCGGCGCTCAAGGCGGCCTGACGCTCCATCTGGTCCACCAGGACGTCGATGTTGCGGCGGCGGGTGGCGACGGTGGCGACCACGGGCATGGCCAACTCGCGCGACAGGCGCTCGGCGTCGATCTCCAGACCCTGGCGCTCGGCGATGTCGATCATGTTCAGCGCGAGGACACAGGGACGGCCCACCGCCTTCAGCTCCAGCGCCAGACGCAGGACCAGGCGCAGGTTGGTGGCGTCGGCGACGCAGACCACCACGTCGGGCGGGGTTTCGCCGGCGAGCCTGCCCAACACGGCGTCGCGGGTGACCAACTCGTCGGGGCTGCGGGCGCGCAGCGAATAGGTGCCCGGCAGGTCCAGGATGCTGATGGCCCGGCCGCTGGGCGCGGTGAGCCGGCCTTCCTTGCGCTCGACCGTGACGCCGGCGTAGTTGGCCACCTTCTGCCGGGACCCGGTCAGGGCGTTGAACATCGCCGTCTTGCCGGAATTGGGGTTGCCGACCAGGGCGACGCGAACCGCGGCCTTGGCGACGGCCGGCTCGGGCCTAAGATCGAGCGCGCTCACCGGGCGATATCTGCGCGCACCAGAACGCCGCTGGCGTCGCGGCGGCGAAGGGCGACGCGCATGTCGTCCAGACGGATGCAGATCGGATCGCGGCCGATGAAGCCCTCGTGCAGGATTTCGACCCGCGCGCCTTCGACGAAACCCATTTCCAGCAAGCGGCGCTCAAGCTCGCTGGCCGGCAGGCCGCCGACCGTGGCGCTGGCCTGAACATCCGCGATAACGCCGCAAAAGCCACGCCGGCCATCGGCCAGGGACACCAGGTTGTCCGGAAGCGCCAGGATGGGGACGTCGATATCGATGTCGGCTATTCGGCGCACAGGGATCACTCGGGAAACGAAAGTCGAGAACGATTATCAATAGCAGGCTGGAGGATCGCGGAGCAAGACAATGCTTGGGCCAGGGTGTGGCAAATTGATCGAGCCAACCCGCCTCCCCTTGCGAGAAATGGGAAAAGCTTGACTTTCGCCTCAAAATAGTTCATGATTTGTTCTCATGATTGAGCTAGATTCCTCACCCCAAAAGCCCTGCGCCGACGCCGGGCGGAACTGCGCCTGCGGCGCCGGCGAGACGATGGAGGCGCGGACCTTGCGGCGGCTCGCGGCGCTGGAGGCGTTGGCCGATATGGGCGGGGATCTGGCGCGGCTGGTGCATCGGCAGGCTCATGAGCGGGCGGACGCGGAAACGCGGGGCGCGGCGCCGGGCGGCCCCGATCTGGGGCTGGTGTTCGCGCGGATCGCGCGGGCGGTGCGGCAGACCTGGGCCTTGCACGACCGGTTCGACCGGGAGCGCCAGGCGCGCGAGGACGAGAGCGAGGCCCAGCGCGCGGCGCGGGTGACGGCGGATATGCAGAAAAAGGCGAGCGCGCAGGCGGATATGCGATTGCGCGGCGCCATCCGCATGAACACCGTGCGCGAAGCCCTTGAGGGGGTACTCGACGCCAGGGTCGAGGCTGAAGTCGGCGCGGACGACCCCGTCCCGGACGAACTCCACAAGCTCTACGACGCGCTGGACGAGCGGCTGTCCGACCCGAAGGACAAGGACGACTTCGCCGACCTGCCGATCAGCCAACTGATCGCGCGCGTCTGCAAGGACCTGGGAATTATCCCCGACTGGAACCTCTGGGCCGGCGAGGACTGGGCGATCGAAGAGGCCGAGGCGCGAATGCTCGGTTCGCCCTATGCGGCGCCCCACTATGAGGCGTTCTGGCCGGAGGAGGCGGTCGGCGGTGACGAAGTTCGAGATGACCCGCCGCCGTGACCTAATTCCTTCCCCGTTGGGGAAGGGGGACCGCGAAGCGGTGGAGGGGGCCTTGCCGGAGAGGTCTTTGCGACTGCAAAAAAGCCCCTCAGGCGCTTCGCGCCAGCTCCCCCAAAATGGGGGAGCAATTGAGCCCGTGCGATCACAAACCGGGTGCGCGACTGTCGGCGTCAGCTTCGATAGGCCCGATTCAGCTTGCGCATGCCGCCGATCCACCGGTCGTAGTCGCCAGTCTTGCGGCGCATATAATCCAGGACCTCCGGATGGGGCAGGACCAGGAAGGTTTCGGCCTCGATGGCGCGGATGCAGGCTTCGGCCGCGTCCTCCGGCTCCAGCATGCCGTCGATGCTGGCGACGCCGCCCGCATTGCCTGCGGTCATGGCGGTGCGCACCGCCTGGGGGCAGAGCACCGAGACCTTGATCCCCTGGTCGCCATGGGTGATGGCCAACCACTCGGCCAGACCCACGGCGGCGTGCTTGGTGACCGCGTAGGACGCCGAGCCGATCTGCGAGAGCAGTCCGGCGGCCGAGGCGGTGTTCAAAAGGTACCCGCCGCCCCGCTCGATCATGCGCGGGACCAGATGCCGCGCCGCCCAGACATGCGCCATGACGTTGATGTCCCAGATGCGCTGCCAGCGCTCGTTGGAGACCTCGGCCCCGCCGCCATAGCCGATGCCGGCGTTGGAGCAGAACAGATCGATCGGGCCGACCTCGGCCTCGACGGTCTCGATCAGGTGCTGGATGTCCTCTTCCTTGGCCACATTGGTGGTGAAGGCGATCCCGCCCACTTCGGCGGCGACAGCGGCGACGCCCTCGGCGTTGATGTCGCTGCAGATGACCTTCCTGGCGCCCTCCTTCGCGAACCGCTGGGCGAGCGCGCGCCCGATCCCGCTGGCCGCGCCGGTGACGACGACGATCTTGTCCTTGATTTCCATGTGGCGTGTCCTCTCGTTTTCGAGAGCATTAAGCAGTTGGGGGGCGGCCGTCCATGCGGACGCTACGCCCGCCGGATCCACCCGCCGCGGGCCCGTTGTCTTCGGATCGCCAGCCACCACATAGGCCCCAAGGGGGGTTCCAGCGGCGAACGACCGCATTTGGAGACCCAGGAAATGAGCAGCAATCGCGGCGTGGTCTATGTCGGTCCCGGCCAGGTAGAGGTCCGGGACATAGCCGATCCCAGACTTGAGGATCCCAAGGGTCGAAAGATCGACCACGGCGTCATTCTCAAGATCGTATCGACCAATATCTGCGGCTCCGACCAGCATATGGTGCGTGGGCGCACCACGGCGCCGGCCGGCATGGTCCTCGGCCATGAGATCACCGGCGAGGTGATCGAAAAGGGCTCCGATGTCGAGACGCTCGCCATCGGCGATCTGGTCTCGGTGCCGTTCAACGTGGCCTGCGGGCGATGCCGCACGTGCAAGCATGGCGACACCGGCGTCTGCCTGACCGTCAACGAGGGCCGGGCCGGCGGCGCCTATGGCTATGTGGACATGGGCGGCTGGATCGGCGGCCAGGCGCGCTATGTCATGACGCCCTATGCCGACTTCAACCTGCTGAAATTTCCGGACAAGGCCCAGGCAATGGCCAAGATCCGCGACCTGACCATGCTGACCGACATCTTGCCGACCGGCTTTCACGGCGCGCTGAACGCCGGCGTGGGGGTCGGCTCGACGGTCTATGTCGCCGGCGCGGGTCCGGTCGGCCTGGCCGCCGCCGCATCGGCGCGGCTGCTGGGCGCGGCGGTGGTGATGATCGGCGACTTCAACCCCGCGCGGCTGGCGCACGCCAAGAAGGTCGGGTTCGAACCGATCAACCTGGCGGCCCACGACCGGTTGGGCGACCTGGTCGAGCAGGTTATCGGCGTGCCCGAGGTGGACTCCGCCATCGACGCGGTGGGTTTCGAGGCGGTGGGACATGGCGGCGGCGAACAGCCGGCCATCGTGCTCAACCAGATGATGGAGATCACCCGGGCGGCCGGCTCGATCGGCATTCCGGGCCTCTATGTCACCGAGGATCCCGGCGCCCACGACCAGGCCGCCAAGACCGGCAATCTGAGCCTGCGCCTGGGACTGGGCTGGGCCAAGTCGCACAGCTTCCACACCGGCCAGACCCCGGTCCTGAAGTATAACCGCCAACTGATGATGGCGCTGCTGCATGACCGGCTGCCGATCGCCGACATCGTGGGCGCCAAGGTGATCTCGCTGGAGGAGGCGCCGTCAGGCTACGGAGAATTCGACAAGGGCGTCGCGGCCAAGTTCATCATCGATCCCCATGGGTCGATCGCGGCCTGACAGGTCGCCGCAACGGAGTATAGGTAGGCGTCTCGCCAAATCGGCCAGTCATCAGGAGGCATTCGTGAAACTCAGCGCGCGCAACGCTCTAAAGGGCAAGATCGAAGAGCTTCACAAGGGAGCGGTGACCACCACCCTCAAGATCGTCGTAGACGGCGGAAACCACATCACCTCGTCGATCACCAATGAAGCGGCTGACGATCTTGCGCTGGCCGTGGGCGACGACGTCACCGCCATCATCAAGTCGTCGGACGTCATCATCGGGAAATGAACCCGGCCCTGGCGGCGGGCGCTCACGCTGGGCCTTGTCCGGCGCGGGCGCCTGCCGCATATCGGGCCGGCCCCGAATCGTCCCAGACTTGAGCTTCATGTCCAAGGCCAACCAGCCCCTGCCCTCACTGTTCGACGATGCGCTGGCCCCGCCGCCGGCGTCTCCCGTTCATGGGCCGATTCATGCGCCGACCCACGCGCCCTCCACGCTGTCCAGCGGCTATTCGGCCAAGGACATCGAGGTGCTGGAGGGGCTGGAGCCGGTACGCAAGCGACCGGGCATGTATATCGGCGGCACCGACGAGCGCGCCCTGCACCACCTGTTCGCCGAGGTGCTGGACAACGCGATGGACGAGGCGGTGGCCGGCCACGCCAAGATCATCGAGGTGACGCTGGACGCCGACGGCGCCCTGACCGTGCGCGACGACGGCCGCGGCATGCCGGTGGACCCGCACCCGAAATATCCCGGCCAGTCGGCGCTCGAGGTCATCATGACCATGCTGCACTCGGGCGGAAAGTTCTCCGGCAAGGCCTATGAGACCTCCGGCGGACTGCACGGGGTGGGCGTCTCGGTGGTCAACGCCCTGTCGGAGCAGCTGGAGGTCCAGGTCTGGCGCGACGGGTTCGAATGGCGCCAGGCCTTTTCGCGCGGCAAGCCGACGGGGCCGCTGCAGCAGGTCGCGCCGTCGAAGAAGAAGGGCACCGCCGTGCGCTTCCTGCCCGATCCGCAGATCTTCGGCGAGGGCGCGGCGTTCAAGCCGGCGCGCCTTTATCGGATGGCGCGGTCCAAGGCCTATCTGTTTCGCGGCGTCGAGATCCGCTGGAAGTGCGCGACCGAACGCATCCACGACCAGACCGCGCCCGAGGCGACGTTCCACTTCCCCAACGGCCTGGCCGACTTCCTGGCCGAACGCACCGCGGGCATCGAGACGGTCACCGAGACCTTCAGCGGACGCATTGAGCGCAAAGCGGAAGGCGGCGTGGTCGAATGGGCCATCACCTGGTCGCCGGCCGGCTTCGGCGAGGCGGACGGGTTCATGTCGTCCTACTGCAACACCGTGCCGACGCCCGAGGGCGGCACGCATGAGGCTGGTCTGCGCGCGGCCCTCACCCGGGGCCTGCGCGCCTACGCCGAGCTGACCAACGAAAAGCGCGCCAGCATCATCACCGCCGAAGACGTGATCGCCCAGGCTGGCTCCCTGATCAGCGTCTTCGTGCGCAACCCGGAATTCCAGGGCCAGACCAAGGAGCGGCTGTCCTCGTCCGACGCCCAGCGACTGGTGGAAAACGCCCTGCGCGACCCGTTCGACCACTGGCTGACCGCCGCGCCCAAGGCCGCCAGCGCGCTGCTCGAATTCGTTATCGAGCGCGCCGAGGAGCGGCTGAAACGTCGCAAGGACAAGGAGGTCGCCCGCGCCTCGGCCACCCGCAAGCTGCGCCTGCCCGGCAAGCTGGCCGACTGCTCGGGCCAGGCCACCGACGGCACCGAACTGTTCCTGGTCGAAGGCGATTCGGCCGGCGGCTCGGCCAAGCAGGCGCGTGACCGCCGCACCCAGGCGATCCTGCCGCTGCGTGGCAAGATCCTGAACGTCGCCTCGGCCACTAACGACAAGGCCGGCGCCAACAAGGAGCTGTCCGACCTGATGCTGGCCCTGGGGGTCCTGGGCGGCAAGAAATTCAAGGAAGAGGACCTGCGCTACGAGCGCATCGTCATCATGACCGACGCCGACGAGGACGGCGCACACATCGCCTGCCTGCTGATCACCTTCTTCTATCGCACCATGCCCGAGCTGATCCGCGCCGGGCGGCTGTACCTGGCGCTGGCGCCGCTGTTCCGGCTGAGCCACGGCGGCAAGACCGTCTATGCCCGCGACGACGCGCACAAGGACGAGCTGATGGCCACGCTGTTCAAGGGCAAGAAGCCGGAGATCGGCCGATTCAAGGGCCTGGGCGAAATGATGCCGGCCCAGCTCAAGGAAACTACCATGGACCCGGCCAAACGAACCCTGGCGCGGGTGACGCTGCCCCGCGCCGAGGAGGCGGTCGAGGACCTGGTCGAGACCCTGATGGGCCGCAAACCGGAGCTGCGCTTCCGTTTCATCCAGGAAAACGCGGCTTTCGCGGTGGACGACCTGGATCTATGACCTGCCGCGCAACGCGAAATTCTTATTCTTCAAGCCTTTCGTTGACATTGCGCGCCGATTTCATATGTTCCGCCCGCCTGAGCCGGGAAGTGGGCCGCGTATTTCAGCGTCGCCGATGACCTGCTCGATTTCATTCAAGACATGACAGATTTTTCCGAACTGGGCTTAAGCCCCGAGACCCTCAAGGCCATCGCCGACACGGGTTACACCACCGCCACGCCGATCCAGGCCCAGGCCATTCCCGTGGCGCTGACCGGCCGTGACGTGCTGGGCATCGCCCAGACCGGCACCGGCAAGACCGCGGCCTTCACCCTGCCGATGATCGACCGCCTGTCGGCCGGCCGGGCCAAGGCGCGGATGCCGCGCTCGCTGGTGATGGAGCCGACGCGCGAACTGGCCGATCAGGTCGCCTTGGCCTTCGAACGCTACGCCAAGGGCACCAAGCTGACCTGGGCCCTGCTGATCGGCGGGGTCTCGTTCGGCGACCAGGAGCGCAAGCTGGACCGGGGCGTCGACGTGCTGATCGCCACGCCCGGCCGGCTGCTGGACCACGTGGAGCGCGGCAAGCTGCTGCTGACCGGCGTGCAGATGATGGTGGTCGACGAGGCCGACCGCATGCTCGACATGGGCTTCATCCCGGACATCGAGCGGATCTTCAAGCTGACCCCGCCGAAGAAGCAGACCCTGTTCTTCTCGGCCACCATGCCGCCGGAAATCACCCGGCTGACTAAGCAGTTCCTGAACGACCCGACCCGGATCGAGGCCTCGGCCCCGGCCACGACGGCCGAAAACATCGCCCAGAACCTGGTGCGCATCCCTTCCAGCGACCCCAAGGCCAAGCGGCTGGCGCTGCGCGCCCTGGTCGGCGCGGAGGACGTCAAGAACGGCATCGTGTTCTGCAATCGCAAGAGCGAGGTCGATGTGGTGGCCAAGTCGCTGCGCAGTCACGGCTTCGACGCCCAGGCGATCCATGGCGACCTGGATCAGAGCACGCGCACCCGCACCCTGGAGAGCTTCCGCAAGGGCGAGCTTCGGCTGCTGGTGGCGTCCGACGTGGCCGCGCGAGGGTTGGACATCCCTGACGTCAGCCACGTGTTCAACTATGACGTCCCGCACCATGCGGACGACTATGTGCACCGCATTGGCCGCACGGGCCGCGCCGGCCGGTCCGGCAAGACCTATATGATCATCACCCCCGCCGACTCGCGCAATCTGGACAAGGTGCTGAAGCTGATCGGCAAGGCGCCGGCGGAAGTGGTGCTGGATCTCGATTTCAGCAACTCGGTCTCCGAGCCCCGCTCCCGCGAGGGCCGTTCCAGCCGCCGCCCAACCAGAGGCGGCGACCGCCCGGTTCGCGAACATGGCGAACGGGCCGCGATGCATCCTGCACCCGTGACCGAAGCTTCCGATCGTGCGGAAGCGGTCGAAGCCGATCCCGTCGCTGAAGCGGCCCGCCCGGGCCGCCGCCGTCGCGGTCCCAAGCCGGCCGCCGCCGAAGCCGTGCCGACGGTGGTTCCAGCGCCCGCACCCGAACGCGAGCGTCGCCCGCAGCCAGCGCCCTTGGCGCCGCGCGGCGTCCGCTCAGCCCCCGCGCGCGACGACGACTACGACTCAAGCGCCGGCGTGCGCGGCTTCGGCGCCGACATCCCCGCCTTCCTAATGCGCGCGCCACCGAGGCGGAGCAGCGCCGAGGATTAGCCAGCCGCCTCAAGCGTTTGAACGGCTGCCATGCCATCAAGCTTCCCAAGGATTGAGAATGGTAAGCCCACAGTCCAGGAAATCTGGATCGTTTCTGGTCGCCAGCGCCGCGCCCCGCGACGCGGCGATTGCCGCGATCTGTGCATCAAAAGACCCCATCGGCCGGCCCTGACGGCGCCTCGCGCCCGCGATTGGCGCGAAGGCTTCAGCCCAGCTACGTCAAAGAGCACGCGGTCGATGAAGTCTTCGGCGAACATCTGATTGGCGGCCGCCGTCAAACCACTCCGGCGACGCCCCCTCGGACAACAAAGAGATGCCGAAGAGAATCTCCGCCTGAGTGATCGTGGTAGTAAATAGACGCGCCGCCGGCTGGCTGGTCAGCTATGCAACCTGTGGAACATCCGATCCTCCCGGTCCGCAACAGCCGCCGGTAAACTATTGATTCGCCGCGAATTCAAGAACAAACCAGGAACTAACGCCCTCACCCAACTCAATAGTCCCGTTGGGCTCCTCTACCGCACGATCTGCCCGTCCACGAACTTGCGCATGCCCGGGCCGAAGGGCGGGCGCATCTGGATCAGCTGGGGCAGGTCCTTCTTGAGCTGGGTGTAGATCGCTTTCCTGTGACTGAACTCTCGGAAACCATCGACGCCGTGATAGCTGCCCATCCCCG
>Ga0302314_10017093_pt1 | contig 12193 bp, 11 predicted proteins | sample III_Palsa_N2_3_FD_200533 | JGI IMG/M metagenome (GOLD analysis project Ga0302314, IMG submission 200533) | Peat permafrost microbial communities from Stordalen Mire near Abisko, Sweden - III_Palsa_N2_3 | ecosystem: Environmental > Terrestrial > Soil > Palsa > Peat permafrost | place: Sweden...
CGTATTCTGCCCACGGAGGGCTGTGTCAGGCGTATCCATTTGCGTGCTCCTTCGGAGAAAACGAGTGTGCAACTCCCGTTTTACACCAGTCGGGCTTTCTGTAGCTGCCCTCCCACATAGCATCTAGGCTCTCCACCAGGATTCACCAAGGGTAGCCTTGACGCTTCGACGGTCTGCAAGACGAGGGTAACGGGCCAGATAGCTCGCGCAAACATAGGCAGGAGTGAGGATTCGCGCGCAGATGCGCATCGGTGGGATGTTCGTCCAGTTAAAGCTGAACTTGATTGATACGGGATTGCGCCAGGCGGGGCTCGGCAATAGGGGTGATATTTTCGGACTAGTTCAATTGGGACAAGCGGCCGGATCGCGCCACGCGGCTAAAAGCCTTGAGCGACAAGGCTTGCTGAACGGTGTCACGCGGAACCGCACGAATCCTTGCTCCTACCGTATCACGGCCGTGCGAAAGAATGAACCGGTTCCTGATCGCAGCCCCACCGGGGGCGCGGCGCGTGAGAACAACGAATGTCTGAACTTGCGAGACGGCAGCGTCCGACTATACTTCTTATCATCTGACGGAAGTGGCATACCGCGGGAGCTGGAAAGCAAGATATGCACAGCACAGCCCCCGGTGCATCGCATACTCGAACGGCCCTTGCCCGTCGGGTTTCTCTCGCCCGCAGGTTTCACCGGTCGGTTCGGCGCGGTGGGGAGCGCGATGGACGGCGTCGCTGTAACACCCTGGCACGCGCCCGGCGCTCCCGGGAAGCGAGGGGGGCCAAGCACGGGCGTACAGCCGTGACCAGTAGGTCAGGACAGCCTGACACGTGCCGTCCATTGCGGCCGCGCCACAAACGGGGGGATCATGGCTTCGGCCCATACCGTGCAGCACTGGCCGTCAAGGGGGGGAACACACCGCGTCAGGAACACCGTGACGGCACCGGTGTGTGCGCGCGTTCTACCCGGGCACGGCCATCAGATCCGTGAAGGACCCCGGACGAAAATGGAGGCCGATCCGGCCAATCGGCGCATTCTGGTAATCGACGACAACGCGGTGACGCGGGAGGATCTGCGCAGGATTCTCGCTGGCCACCCGGACAGTGAAATCGTGCTGGTGGCGCCCCTGTCGGGCGGCGCACCGAGCGCTCAAAACGTGTTTCCGGTCGACGCCGCGCATTCGGGCCAGGATGCGCTTGCACGGGTCGAGCGCGCACTTGGGCGGAACCGGCCCTATGCGATGGCGTTCCTCAACATGCGCACGTCGTCCGGTTGGGACGGCACGAAGACGGTCAGACGGCTCTGGCAGGTGGACCCGCAGTTGCGATTCGCGCTTTTGAATGTGGATGCCGATGCCCGCCGGGCAGTCCTGGCCGCGCGCCTGGGACGAGACAATCGGCTGCTCATTCCCGACGAGCCACTGAACCCTGCCGGGATCCGTCAGGTGGCGAGCGTGCTCACGACTAGGCGACGTACGGCAGGAGCGGCCGCTGGCGGGAAGGACAACCTCGCGCCGGCCATCGAGGCGGAAGTCCTGGCGCCCGACGAGGCGAACCTCGCCGTGGAGAACGGCCCTGTCATCTTTTACCCTCTGCGTGGCGAGCCCGGGCTTTCACTCTTGTACATATCACAGGGCATCACCGGGTTTGGTCATGACCGTGATGCCTTGCTGGCCTCGCCAGCCTGGATCACTGACCTTGTCGATCCGCGCGATCGGACGCGGGTCGGGCAGTCATCGCACGCGTACTGGACCGGGGCGTCACGAGCGCATCGGTCGAGTTCCGCCTGCGCACCGGCGACGGCGCCTGTCGCTGTGTCGAGAACCGCTTCGTCCCGGTGCGCGACAGGGAGGGACGGCTCATCGAAATCGAAGGAATGATCCTCGGACAGGGAGGGACGGCTCATCGAAATCGAAGGAATGATCCTCGACATGACCAGGGAGCAGGGAGCAGGCAGTGGAGGAACAAACCGCGCGGCTCGCGGGTACCGATGCGCTCACGGGACTGGCGAACCGGACGACATTCGTGCGCCGGCTGCGCCACGCGTTCGCGGCTGCCCAACGGGGCGCCATCCCATTTGCGGTCTTCCATCTGCGTATCGATCATTTCAGGTCGGTCAATGACACACTGGGTCACCCGGTAGGCGACCTGCTGCTTCGCGAAGTCGCGAAGCGTCTGACGGCCTGCATGGGCGAACGCGATCTGGTGGCCCGCCTGGGTGGAGATGAATTCGCCATTTTGCAGGGCGAGATGGGCGAGCCCGCTAACGCTGGGAGCTTGGCGGCTAGACTCCGGACTGCGCTGGACTTCAGCTACCGCCTCAACGGCAACATTGTGCGGATCGCCACCAGCGTCGGCGTCTGTCCCTGCCTCCCAGAAAGCGGCGACGCGCACGCGCTGCTGGTGCAGGCTGATCTCGCGCTTCACCGCGCCAGGCAAGATGTCGGAAACCGATATTGTTTCCATTCCGACGGGCTCGACCAGTCCGTGCTCGAACGGATGATGCTCGCCGATGATCTGAGAGGCGCCGCGGATCGTGGCGAACTGGAACTCCAGTATCAGCCCGAGGTCGAGTTGTCCTCCGGGAACATTGTCGGGATGGAAGCGCTGGTGCGCTGGCATCATCCGACACGCGGCCTGCTTGCCCCCGGCGCTTTTGTGCCGATCGCCGAGCAGACCGGAACGATGAGAGCGCTTGGCCGTTGGGAGTTGGATGAAGCTTGCAGGCAGATGAGGGTTTGGCGCGACGAAGGCGTGGCGCCCCTGATGATCGCCGTCAATCTGTCCTTGTGCGAGCTCGATAGCGCCCAGGCGTTCATTCGTGACGTCGCCGAAACCATCGCGAAATGGCGGATTGCCGCGTCCGACCTGGAGTTCGACGTGACGGAGGCGACCCTGACTCGGCTCACATGGGCCCAGAACGACGTGCTCCGGGCGCTGCGCGAGCTCGGCGTGAAGATCGCCATCGACGATTTCGGCGGCGGGTACGCATCGATTGACTATGTCCGCGCCTGGCGCGTGAGCCATCTGAAGATTGCTCAATCGGTCATCCACCGGTCCACCAGCGATCCCGGGAGTGCGGCGACGATCCGTGCCATCGTCAATCTCGCGCGCGAGGCCGGTATCGGCGTGATTGCGCAGGGCGTAGAGACCGAGCAGCAGCGTCTGCTGCTCGCTGACACGAATTGGGCGACGAAGGCGCAGGGCTTTCATTTCAGCGAGGCGGTGGGGGCCGCTGAAGCCAGCGCACTGCTTCGCCGGGGCCACACCGCGGAATCAACGTAGTGCATACCGCCGTTGCCGGCCCGATGACGCACTTTGCGGCGGAGGCCTCATGAACGACGACCAGTGATCGGCCGAAGTGTCTGGGCGCTCTTCATGTCGTGGGAGGTCGGGGCGGAGTCGAGCCCGAACATCACGGGCTTCTTCAAGCGCGGCGTGTCGTATGAGGTCGAACGGCGTGTGAAGACGGTCCAAGGCGAGCTGCTCTTCCTGATTCGCAAAAAGTTCGTGCATAGCGGTAGTGGCATCGACCAGCAGTTCCTGATCTGCTCGGGCACCGACATCACTGAGGAACGCCTCGCGCCGGAACGGCTGACCGAGCTGGCGAATACCGATTCACTCACCGGGCTTGCCAATCGCAATGCGATCGAGGACAAGATCCGCACGTCGATCACGACGTTGGCCGCAGGCGAATCGGTCGGCATCCTGTTCCTCGATCTCGACAACTTCAAGAAGGTCAACGATTGCTACGACCATGGGTTCGGCGACAGGCTGATCAAGGACGTCTCAGCGATCATCAGCACCTGTCTCGACTGATGCGCCGTCTGGGGGAGTGAGGTGCCTCCGGCTGGCGCGAAACCATCCCAGCTTATGGTCGATTTAGCCCCTGCCGCTCGCGCCTGAATCGGCGCACACGACGACGCGGTTCTTTCCGTCGTGTTTCGCCCGATACAACGCGAGGTCCGCAGCCTCGATTAGCGACGTCATCGCGACTTCGTGAACCGGCACGGTGGCCGCAACGCCGATACTGATCGTCACGTATTGACAAGCCGACGAGTTCGCATGCGACAATTGGAGCGCCTCAACTTCGCGGCGAATGGTCTCCGCCAGCTGCCGTGCGCCGCCGATAGACGTCCGTGGCAGCACAACCGCGAATTCTTCCCCGCCAAAACGCGCGGCGAGGTCTCCAGACCGGCCGACGCACCCTTCCAACGTCGACGCAATCCGTTTGAGCACTTCGTCGCCCGCGACATGACCATACGTGTCGTTATACAGCTTGAAATTGTCGACATCGATCATCAGCATCGACAATTCAGACCGTTCTCGGGCGCCGCGTCGCCATTCGGCGACCAGATACTCGTCGAGATAGCGCCGGTTCGACAGTCCCGTCAAGCCATCGGAGTGAGAGAGACGTCGCAGTTCAAGATTGGCTACGAGAAGCTGCTGCTGCGACTGTCTCAGCGCCCGATATGCCTCGTCCCGCTGGAGCAGATTAACATACGAGCGTGAGTGATAGCGAATGCGCGCGACCAGTTCGATACGGTCCGGCAGTTTGACGAGGTAATCGTTCGCGCCAGCTGCGAAGGCGGCGCTCTTGATGGCCGGTTCTTCCTTAGTCGACAACACGATGATGGGTACATCACGTATCGCCGGATTCGCTCGGTACGCCTTGACGAGCGTCAGTCCGTCGATGCCAGGCATCACGAGGTCCTGCAGGATGACTGTCGGCCGGGTGTGAATCGCCGCTTTCATCGCCTCGTCGGCGCGAGCGCAGTAGTGGAAGTTAATGCCGTCTTCGTCGGCGAGCGCCCGGCGCACCGCCTCCGCGACGATCGCCTGGTCGTCGACCAACAGTACCATGACCGGTACATTAGCGGCTGGCGGCGTCTCCAGCGCCACGCGTGCCGCATCGAGCGCGGCATCGGCGCCATTCGCCGCCGGCCGAACGGGTGCCTCCTGGTCAGGCGACCCGATTTGATCGTTTTGCATATTGATACCTATGTCGGAAATACTCGCCACGTGCGTTGCGCCGTTCTCACCGTTTGACGATCGCCGCCAGCTCGTCGGCAATGCTCCCCAGCGGCAGGATCAATCGTGCCGCGTTGAGCGCGGCCGCGGCTTTCGGCATGCCGTAGACCGCGCTCGTCGCTTCGTCCTGCGCGATCGTCTGGTAACCCTTCGCGCGCATCGCTTTCAGGCCGATCGCGCCATCCCGCCCCATGCCGGTCAGCAGCACACCGATCGCGTCGCCTTGCCAATGCTCGACCATGCTGTGAAAAAAAACGTCGACCGACGGCCGGTACGGCATATCGGCCGGTTCGCGAGTGTAGCCGAGCGAGCCAGCGCGCGTCAGTCGCAGGTGATCGTTCGTCGCAGCCATCAACGCTTCGCCCGGCTGCGGCCGGTCGCCGTCAAGCACGACGCGCACCGTTAATGCGGTCAAACCGTCAAGCCATTCAGCCATGCCGTGCGCAAATGCCTTGTCGACGTGCTGCACGATGACGATCGGTGCGCCGAAATCCGCCGGCAAACTACCGAGCACCGTCGCAAGCGCGGTCGGGCCGCCTGCCGATGCACCGATCGCGACAAGCGGCAGCGAGTCTCGGCGCAACGATGCGCCCGGACGTTGCCGGTAGGCGCGCGGGTTCTCCAGCAGGCGGCCGATCTGATCGATTTTCGCCAGCAACAGCTGCGATGCATCGCCCAGCCCATTACCGCCGAGCGTTGGCGTGTCGACCGCATCGAGCGCACCGGCGCCCATCGCTTCGTATACGCGCCACGCGTTCGCGCCGACACTACTTGTCACGACCAGGATCGCGCAGGGCGCGCGTGCCATGATGCGCCGGGTTGCCTCGACGCCGTCGAACTTCGGCATGACCAGGTCCATCAGCACGACGTCTGGCGGTTGCGCGATGCAGCAGTCGACCGCCTGCGCGCCGTCGGTCGCCACCCACAGCACACGATGCTCGCCCCGCAACGCGATCGCGCGACGCAAGGCCTCGACTGCAAGCGGCAGGTCGTTCACGATGCCGATATTCATGTCTGGGCTTCTCCGATCAGGTCGTGCACCGCATCGAGCAGCGCTTCGTCATGGAAGCTGCCTTTCGCAAGGTAATAGTCGGCGCCCGCATCGAGCCCCCGGAGGCGATCTTCATCGCGATCCTTGTACGATACGATCATCACGGGCACCGTTTTCAGCAACGCGTCGCGTTTGATGAGCGTAACCAGTTCGATGCCATCCATGCGTGGCATGTCGACGTCGGTGACAACCAGATCGAAACTTCCACTGCGTAACACGTTCCAGCCGTCCATCCCGTCGACCGCCACCGTGACGGTGTAGCCGCGCTTTTCGAGCAGCTTGCGCTCCAGCTCGCGCACCGTCAGCGAATCTTCTACGACCAGCACGTTCTTACGCTTCAGCGTGGTCACGCCATGTGCGCGCCGCACCTTGTCAAGCCGGCCGCCGCGTGTGAGCTTGCCCACCGAACGCAACAGGTCTTCGACATCGACGATCAGCACCACGTCGCCGTTTTCCATCAGCGCGCCTGCCGCAATGTCCTTGATCTTGCCAAGCCGGCTGTCGAGCGGCTGGACCACCAGCATGCGCTCGCCGAGAAAGCGGTCGACGGCCACGCCATAGGTCTCGCGGTCGTCGCCGATGACGACCACGGCGACACTTGCGCGCGATTCATCCGACGCGTCCGTGCCGAGCAACTGGTGCCCGGTGACGAGCCCCGTGGGCCGGCCCTCGAACGAAAAATGCTGTTGTCCCTCGAGCATGTCGATGTCGCTGCGCGCGAGTTCGAGCGTACGGCGCACGTGCGCGAGCGGAAACGCATACGCTTCGCCGGCCACCTGGACGAGCAGGCTGCGGATGACCGACAGGGTGAGTGGCAATTGCAGGACGAAACGCGTACCATGCCCCGGTTCGTTGAAGATGCGCACTGCGCCGCGTACTACCTTGACCATTTCGTGCACCGCGTCGAGCCCGACACCGCGACCCGACACGTCGGTTACGTGCTCGCGCATCGAGAAGCCGGGCAGCAGCAGGAATTCGAGCAGTTCCTGATCGGACAGCGTGCCGCTGTTTCTTCGTCGGCGAGGCTGCGCCGCACGATGGCCGTGCGCAATCCCTCCAGATCGATACCGGCGCCGTCGTCGCTCACGCTGATCAGGAGCTTTCCCGCGCTATGCCGGGCTTCCAGCGTCAGGCTCGCTTCGGCGGCCTTGCCGCGCGCGATGCGCTGCTCAGGCGCCTCGACGCCGTGATCGAGCGCATTGCGCAACAGGTGGCCGAGCGGCGCGTCGAGCATATCGAGGATGTCGCGGTCGACCCGGGTCGTCTCGCCGACGATGGAGAATCGCACGCGCTTCCCAAGCGAACGCGCAAGGTCGCGCACGATGCGCGGATAGGCGTGCGTCGCGTCGCCGAAGGGGCGCATCCGGCATTGCAGTGCTTCGTCGTACAACTGTTGCGCGAGGTTGGTACTGCGGCGGTCGAAGCGGTCGAGCTCGTCGATGCGCACGCCGAGCAGCTGCTGCATGTTACTGAGTGTCTGACGTACGTCGTTAAGCGCCGAGAGTGCAGACGGATCAAGGCTGCCCACAAGGGGTTCGTAGAGTGCGTCGAGCGCACGCGCGGCCTCGCGATGCGTACGCCTGATGCGCAACATCGACTCGGCGAACGGCTTGAGCCAGCGCGATTCGACGAGCGACTCGCCAGACAGGCTGAGCAGCCTGTCGAGATTGTCCGCGCGCACGCGCAGCATCCGGTTTGGGTCGCGCGCCACGTGCGGGTGAGTGGGCGATTGAAGGTCGGTCGCAGGCGCCGCCGCATGCTCGGGAGCATCGTCGACAAAACGTGGCGCCTCAGCAGCGCTTGCCGGGAGCATCGCTGCGTCTGCGGCCAATAGCGCAAGCGCTGTGCGCAGCAGCACGTCGTCCGGGTCGTCCGGCCTGTCTGGACCTTTCGTTTCGGCTTGCGCGCCATTCGAAACGGATGCGCTTGAGACACCCGAGCCCGTGTCGCCTGCATCATCCGCGACTGCGCCGGGCACTGACAGACGCGCAACGAACGAATCGACTTCCGCCCGCGTGACGGACGCCGCCGGGTCAGCCTCACCGACGCGCAGCAACAGGTCGACACCACGCAGCAGTTCGTCGATATGCGACGCCGAGAGTGTCAGCTCGCCGCGCTGTGCGGCTACGAAACACTCCTCCATCAGATGCGCAATGTCAATGCCCTCCTGCAGGCCGATGATGCGTGCGGCCCCCTTGAGTGAGTGCGCTGCCCGCATGCAGGCTTCGAGCGCTAACGCATCCGTTGGGACATGTTCGAGCGCGAGCAGTCCGTCGGACAGCGCGCGCGTCTGCGTCTGCGCGTCTTCGCGGAACAGGTCGAGCAGAGACAGGCGGCTCAGGTCGTCGTCGGTACTCATCGCAGACTCCGGACTAGCGACTCGAATACGCGGTCCGTGTCGAGCAGGCCGATCGTCTTGTCGCGCCACGCGAGCACGCCGCGCGCGTGCGAAACATTGGCGTGCGCAAGCGTCGCCGGCAACGGCATCAGCGCGGACGCTGCAAAGCGCAACACCCCCTCGACTTCGTCCACTGGAAAGGCCACCGGTTCACCGCGATGCGCAGCCACCAGCATGCGTGCATGGCCGTTTCGCGCCCCTCCGTGTCCGTCCGCGGCCGCACGATCCAGATGCAACAGTTCGCCAAGCGATGCGGCGACTGTCAGCGCGCCGCGAATGTTGACGAGACCGAGTATCGCCTGATTGAGTCGATGCGGCAGCGGGTGGATCGGCCGGAGATCGTCGACCTGCCGCAGCGCTGCGGTCGGCAGCGCGAGCCATTCGTCGGCGATGAGAAACACGAGTGCCGAGTGCGTCGCCGATGGGTCGACGCCGACGCGCTCGACGGCTTGCTTCACGGACGCGGCTTCGGCTTGGTCCGCGTTGCCTGGCGGACGATCGAGCAGTGCGGCGGCGGCCTGCTCGAAGACCGGACAGTTAGGACAGCGCGCATGCTCGGCCAACCGCGGGCACGAGCCGTCGCCGCGCGTGCCGATGCGGTTCCAACAGTCATCGACGAGCGCGACCGCGCTCTGCTTTTCAAGGGCGCCGTGAGCCATGGAATCCTCGTGAATGGGTCGCTTGCTCCGCCGGCGATATTGGCGTCTGCATCGCGGCGCGTTGCGTCCGGCGCATCAGTTGCTGTGCAGCGGCGCTTTCGCCAGTTATGTCGAGCAGCGCGGCAAGACGCGTCCGTGCTTCGCAGTGATTCGACTCGAGGTACAAGGCTTTGCGGTAAAAATCACTCGCGTCAGCGTTTAGACCATGCGCGTCGGCGATCAGCCCGAGCAGATGGAACGCGTCCGCGTTCGGTCCATGCCGGATCACGAATTCGCGCGCAAGACGCTGGGCCTCGCCTAGCTGGCCGGTGTCGGCAACACGGCGCACTTCGCCAAGCGAGAGCGGCGGTTCTTCATGCGCTTGTACCGATGGCGCAGCGAGCGGCTGACGTGCCGGCTTCGAGCTCTGAGCGAAGAGCGGCGACGGGGCAACTGGCGCGGCGGCAGGGTGCGGCAAGACAGCGGACCGCAATGTCTGCGCCCTCTGCCCGTCATGCGTCGAGGTCACGTTGCCGAAAGGCGCGACGACACTCGCGATTGAATACGGCTCCTCGCCAGTTGAACAGGGCGCACTCAACACGCGCAACACGCGCGCCGGCCTGCGCACAAGCCGTTCGTTGGCGAGCCGCGCGGCGAACACCGCGGGCACGAGCGCGTTGATGCCGAGCGACGACGCGTCGATACCGGTCTCGCGCGAGAGCCAGTTTTCACAGCGCGGATCGGTGGCGTTCATGGCGTCCTTCACCTGTGCGCGTGTTGCGGCTGCTGCGGCGTTTGGGGAAACAGCAACGCCTTGACGTTGTCGCCGAGCATCTGCTGCACTTCGACCCATTGAACGAGTCCCGTGACGTCGCTCGCGACGGGCCCAAGCCAGCGAGCGTGCGGCGTTGCGACACCGCTTTCGGCGAACTGCCCGCGCTCGATGCGGCGCGTCTGCGTCGCACGCTCGACAATCAGACCGAGCATGCGCGCCCGCTCACGGCTGCTATTGTCGCGAGCCAGGTCGTGCCCTGCATTGACCGTGCTGTAGCGCACGATGACGAGGCGCGTCGAGCGGAGCTTGCGTGCCGCACGTCCGAGCGCGAGCTGCGACACATCGATCACCGGCACTGACTCGCCGTGCCGCTCGAACACCCCCGCGATCCAAGCCGGTGCGCCGGGAATCGACTTGGTGAGCACACGCGCCAGCACCTCGACGATCACGGTCGCGTCAAGCGCGTAGCGGTCGCCGTCGAGTTCGAACAGGAGAAAGAGCATCGCAATCGTTCGCTGAAGCGTTACACGCGCGTCAGGCTTCGATCTTGAAGCGCGACACGGCGGTGCGCAACTGACTGGCGACGAGCGTGAGGTCGTCGATCGCCTGCGACGACTGTCGCAGCGACTCCGCGGTCTGCTGCACGGCCTCGGACAACTGCGACAGAGCCTGCGTGATCTGTTCGGCACTGGTCGCTTGCGTCTGCATGCCTTCGTTGACCAGTTGGAAGCGCGGCGCAAGCGTCTGCACCTCGATGATGATCTGCGAGAGCTGGCCGCCGACCTGCTGCACGTCCCGCATGCCGCGCCGTACTTCCTCGGAGAACTTGTCCATGCCCATCACGCCGGCGGAAACGGCCGACTGGATCTCCTTGACGGTCTGCTCGATGTCGTAGGTGGCCACCGCCGTCTGGTCGGCAAGGCGACGGATTTCGGTCGCGACCACCGCAAAGCCGCGGCCGTATTCACCGGCTTTCTCGGCTTCGATCGCCGCGTTCAGCGACAGCAGGTTGGTCTGATCCGCGACCTTCGTGATGGTCGCGACGACCTGATTGATGTTGACCGCCTTCTCGTTGAGGACCGCGAGCTTCGCGTTGACCGAGCCGGCGGCTTCCATCACGCTGCGCATCGTTTCCTCCATCCGCGTGAGGCCGCTCTGGCCTGCGCCAGCAAGCGTCGCCGACTGTTCTGCGACCGTTGAGACTTCGTTCATCGTGCGCAGCAGATCGCGCGACGTGGCAAAGATTTCGCGCGATGTCGCACCGATCTCGGTGGTGGTCGCGGCGGTCTCGCTCGCGGTTGCCTGCTGCTCCTTCGATGTCGCGGCGATCTCCGTCACCGACGTCGTCACCTGCAGCGATGACTTCTGCGCCTGCGCGGCCAGACCGGTCAGCTCTTTGAGGAGTGCGTAGCCGGTCACGAGCGCGACCAGCAGCACGATGCCCAGCGCCGTCGCCAGCGTGATTTCGGTGCCGATGACCGAGTTGCCGATCAGTTGCGCCGATTCGTCAGCCTGCGTGTGGTTTTCATGCACCAGCGATTCCGCGGGACGAATCACGTTTTCCCAAACGGGCGCCAGGCGCATGAAGGCCGCCTGCGCCGCCGGCCTCGACGTCTGGGCGAGGCGCGTCGCATCGTTGAACAGCGGCAGAAACTGGTCGTAGGCAGTCTTGAACACGCGAAAGCGCTCGCGGTCATCGTCCCGAAAGAGTGTGGTCTGGTATCCGGCCATGGCCTGATCGAACTGTAACTGGATGTCCGGCAACCGGTCGATATCGCGCTTTGCGCTATCAGCGTCGCCGTCGACGAAAATCGCCCGCTCGAGTGTCGCGTAACTCTCGTTCGACGCGGCGCGCAGCAATGTCGCAAAGTACAGCCCCGGCACCGAATCCCGCCCCAGGCTGACCGCTTCGTCGTCGATCGTGCGCAAACGCGTGTATGAAATCCCAGCCATCACGACTATCAGCACGAAGAGTATGCCGAAGCTGAACACGATGCGGTTGCCGAGCGTGAACCGGCCCCCGCTGGGCCTGCCTAACAGGGCTGCATTGCTTGCGCGTGGCGTCGCAGTGGCCATTTTCAATGTTCCGTTCAGAGAGGGGTATGCAGGCAGCGGCCCGAAAAGCGCTTTCGGGACATTTTTAGACGGAGGTATGACGTTGCCCGATTAAGGGGCAGATTGCATCGGTTGGCGGTTGGCGAAAATCGACCAGGAGTATTCATAAGACTAGAAGAAAAACGTGCCGTCGGCCAATAAATAACAACGCTACGGGGCATACTTGATTACATTGCTCGACCAGTTGCCGGT
>Ga0302314_10017095_pt1 | contig 12193 bp, 13 predicted proteins | sample III_Palsa_N2_3_FD_200533 | JGI IMG/M metagenome (GOLD analysis project Ga0302314, IMG submission 200533) | Peat permafrost microbial communities from Stordalen Mire near Abisko, Sweden - III_Palsa_N2_3 | ecosystem: Environmental > Terrestrial > Soil > Palsa > Peat permafrost | place: Sweden...
CGAATTAAAATATTCCAATGGTCCGGTCCACTATGCCTCAGCCTCTGGAACAAAAACCGATCCGAATTTCTATTATGAGGCTCGTGCGCTGATCGGCTACGACACGAATCGGAGCAACTTCGATCTCTCGATGTTCACGGGCTTTGGATATCGGTATCTGGAAGACAAGCTAGCTGGCCTCAGTTCGACCGGATCGCTCGGATACAACAGACAGAGTCAGTATTTTTACATCCCGGTCGGCATCATTCACCGGATGCATTTGGCTTCGCCCTCGGATCGGCTAACCAGCACCTTCGAGTTCGACTATCTGGTGTACGGACATCAGAAATCGTCTCTTAGCGATTTAGTCGGCCAGGAGGGTATAACCCAATCCGATGATGCCAACAGTAGTCAACGCAGCGGTTATGCACTGCGGGTAAGTTCAATGTATGAAACGCGCCGTTGGTCGATCGGACCATATTTCACGTATTGGAGCGTCCACCAATCCAGCGTTTCCACCACGAACATTGTGCAAAATGGATTCCAATTCACGGAACAGCTTGTGGAACCGCGCAATAACACGATAGAAGCCGGAATTAGAGCTGCTGTGCGGTTCTGACCACGCCCGCACACAGAGCGCACTCGACTCGCCCCGCTGGGATCGACGACAGCGGTCGTCCAGTCCCGCGGTGAGCGCATAAAGCAATATTTCAACTGAAAACTGGAGCGCGACGCGTTCCAGCAGTACTTCAGGCGAACATCCGGCCAACCCGATAAGTCGCACCGTGCGATCCGTACTGTTCGGTATGCGCCTGGCCCGCGGCGATTTCAAAGACATCGCCGACCTGATACAGCTTGGCCACCTCGTTACACGAAATGACCACCTCGCCCTCGGTCACGATAGCCCGTGCCGAGAAGTCGTGCGCGTGCAACCCAACGAACTCGTTCGGACCATAGACCCGATCGAGTATTTGTTGGCACCCCGCTGCCTTCAATTGCGCTTCGAATGCTTCGATGTTCGCCTGATTACTCATCGTTCAACTCCGTCGTTGTGAAGTGGTTCGAATATCTTACCGGGTTCACAAAAAACGCGTTGGCGGCTTGATGTACGTCACCGCGGTACCTCACTGCGGTACCTCTTAACGCGGCACCTCAGCGCGGCGCGTCCAGCGTTTCGCGCAGCCACGCGCCGATGTCCGCAATTTCTTCCATGCACACGCTATGCGGCATCGGGTAGACATGCCAGGTCAGCGAGCATCCCTTGTCCAGCAAGGTGTCGCGAGCCAGTTCGCCGAGCTGTATCGGCAACACCTCGTCGTCGGTGCCGTGCGCAGCGAACACCGGCGTAGTCCGGTTGACCTCGCTGAACTCCGTTTCGATCAGGCTGATGGACGGAATATAGGTGGACAGCGCCAGCACGCCGGCCAGCCTCTGCGGGTGCGTGAAAGCCACCGTATAAGCCATTGCGCCGCCCTGCGAAAAGCCCGCGACGACAATGCGTTCGGTCGGCACGCCGCGTTGGTTTTCGCGCGCGATCAACTGGCGTACCGCCTCGCGTGATCGACGCAAGCCGACCTCGTCGGCACTGCGCGCGTTGCGATCCACCGACACGATGTCGTACCAGGCCGGCATGACATAGCCGTTGTTCCAGGTCACGGGAATCGCCGGCGCGTGCGGGAAAATAAAACGTATGCCCAAGCTGGCCGGCAAGCGCAGTTGCGGCACCACGGGCACGAAATCGTTGCCATCGGCGCCCAGGCCATGCATCCAGATCACCGAGAACGTCGGATTGGGTGCAGTTTCAATTTCAATTGCCGGAAGGTAGTCGGTCATAGTGTTGAGTAAGGTAAAGGAGCGGCCGACCAACATGAGAGAACGGCAGTCAGGTCAGTCAGCGCCGCGGCGCCTTGATATCGCGCCAATGAAAAACAAGCGCGCCCCCGGCTTGGTTATACGCCGGGGGCGTAGATCGAACACCTTAGTTAAAAGGTCTGCATAAGCGTCTGCCGAGACACTCAGCTTTGCGCAGGCACCGTGCCGTCTGGGGTCGCGTTGTCGACCAATTGCGGAAGAAATTTGGCCGCAAGTTCGGTCACCATGCCGGCGGGCAGGCCCAGCTTCGCGGCCATGGTCTCGATACCGTCGTCGCCAAGCACGCTTTTGACCTGGTCGGCCGAAATCGGCAGATTTTGACCCGAGCCCACCCAGGAATCGACGATCTCGCCCAGACCTTGCTCGTGAAAGCGCGTCACCAACCCGTCCAAACCACCCGGCTGCTGGTTGATGAACTCCATCACTTTGGCGCCGGCGGGATGCTGGGTCGGATCGATGTCGCCGACCAGAGAAGCTAGACTACCGAGCAGACTCATTTTAAAACTCCTCAGGAAAAATTCGTACTTCATAAAAATCCCGGCCGATGAATTTCACCGCCCGTGTTTGCGAGCGCACGCAGCCCGTCCCTGACAGAATCACAAGCAGAAACACAAACGCGGCTGCAAACAAATCCACAACGGACCTACAAACAGGTCCATTCTGCCGCTTTTCGGTGAACGGGAAAAGAAAACATGCCCTTCATGCGTTTTTCATGGTCCAACCTAGCGGTGAATTTTGAGATAAACCCGATGCGCCACCTTGATATTTCGTAACACGGCGCAAGCCCCTGCATAGTCTGCATGCAACCGCTGCATGAAGCCATGCCAAAACCATGCGATAGCCCGCGAAGCCCCGTCCAGGGGAACTTCCGGCATATGCGGGACTCTTCCTGTATAACATTTCTAGTATGCTGCTTAGTATGCTGCTCAAACACAAAGACCGGTTATTTCGGCCTTTCAACCAGGATCGCTTATGAGCGCACTCGATGTATTCGCCGATAATACCGGCGCGCCGCACGCCGATGAAGATCCGCGGGTGAACACCATTCTCGATATCGTCGCGAAGGAAACCCGCATCGAGCGCGCCAATTTGCGCCTCGATGTGCGCACTGACGATCTCGGCATCGCCTCGCTGGATCTGACGATGGCCGTATTCGAGATCGAATCGCACTTCAAGATCGAGATCCCGATGGTGGCCGGCGACACCGACGCGGAATTCGTCACCGTCGGCGCGCTGGTGCGCCACGTTATCTCGGTGCTCGACCGCGCTGCCCGAAATGCGCCGGGCGCAGCCGCGGCGGGGATCTAGTTGAACAACATGCCCCGCCGGGTGGCCATCACCGGTCTGGGCGCAATCGCCGCGCTCGGCCATGACGTACCGACCTTGTGGCGTGCCCTGCAGGCTGGCGAATGCGGGATCCGGCCGATCGCCAACATTGCGTCGGAACGGCTGAACGCCAAGAATGCAGCCGAAGTCATCGGTTTTGATGCAAGCGCCCATTTCGATGCGCGACGCTTGCCGATGCTGGACCGCACGTCGCAACTGGCGTTGGTCGCCGCGCGTGAGGCCATGCGTGAGGCGTTCCCTGATGGGCTTGCGCAAGCGGGCTATGCCCCGCAGCGCTGCGGCGCGATCTTGGGCGCAGGCATCGGCATCGAGACCTTCGATAGTGCTTACCAGACACTCTACGGCGAAGGCTCGAACCGGCTGCATCCGCTGACGGTGCCACGCATCATGCCCAATGCGCCAGCGAGCCACGTGTCGATCGAATTCGGTTTGCGCGGCCCCAGTTTTGCGACGGCTTCGGCGTGTGCATCCGCGACTCACGCACTGGGCCTGAGCTTTCAGATGATACGTAGCGGTATGCTCGACCTGGCCGTGTCGGGCGGCAGCGACGCTTCGATCACAGTCGGATTTATCAAAGGCTGGGACGCGCTGCGGGTACTGAGTGCCGATGCGTGCCGGCCATTTTCCAAAGACCGCACGGGCCTCGTGATCGGCGAAGGCGCGGCGATTCTTGTGCTCGAGGAGTGGCAGCATGCGCTAGCGCGCGGCGCGACGATCCATGGCGAAATGGTCGGCTTCGGCATGAGCGCGGACGCCGCCGACATGACCGCGCCCGATGCGGCCGGCGCCGCTCAGGCCATCGAGGCAGCGCTGGCCGACGCGAGCCTGAGGCCCGAGCAGGTGGACTATATCAACGCGCATGGCACCGGCACCCGGTTGAACGATCGCACCGAAACAGCGGCGCTGATGCAGGTATTCGGCGCCCATACACAACGGCTGGCGGTCTCATCGACCAAGTCGATGCTCGGCCACTGCCTGAATGCAGGCGGCGCGCTGGAAGCGCTCGCGACGGTACTCTCGCTGCGCGACGGCGTGATCGCGCCCACCATCGGTTTTCGCGAAGCGGACCCGGAATGCGCGATCGACTGTGTGCCGAATCAGGCGCGTGCAACGCCTATCACGGTCGCGCTTTCCAATTCGTTTGCATTTGGCGGCCTTAACGCAGTATTGGCTTTACGGAGCGTGGCATGAGTTTGGCGCATGAGAGTTTGGCTTACATCAACGGGATCGGTACTGCCGTGCCCGATCACGATATTCATCTGCCGTTTATCGCGCTCGCACGCACACTGCTCGCCGACGAGAAAACCCGCACGGTGTTTGACCGCATGGCCGAGCGGGCCGGCATTGTGCATCGCTATTCGTGTTTGCGCGCGGGCAACCTGGAGGCCGGCGAAATCGACTCGACCGGCTTTTATCGACGTGGCGATTTCCCGGGCACCGCGACCCGCATGGCGCTGTACGAAAGCGAGGCGCTGCCGCTTGCGCAACGTGCGGTCGCCGCGCTGGAATTGGGCGCCGACCTTGCTCGCGTGACCCATCTGGTCGTGGCTTCGTGCACCGGTTTTTCGGCGCCCGGCCTGGACTTGCAACTCGCGCAACGGCTCGGTTTGCGTGCCGATGTCGAACGCACGTTGATCGGCTTCATGGGGTGTTCGGCCGCGCTGCCCGCGCTGCGCGCCGCCCATCACGCCGTGCGCTCGGACCCCGCGGCGCGCGTGCTCGTCATCAACCTGGAGTTGTGCACGCTGCATCTGCAGGAAACGTCGGACCTGGAGCAGGTGCTCTCGTTCCTGTTGTTCGGCGACGGCGCCTCTGCAGCGCTGGTCACGGCCGACGCAGTCGGCATTGCCCTGGACGACTTCCGCGCCCAGGTGATACCGGATAGCGCCGATCTGATCACCTGGCAAATTGGCGATCAGGGCTTTCGGATGTATTTGTCCGGGCGTGTGCCAGGGCGCATCGCTCAGGCGCTGCGCAGCGAGCAACACAATGACGACCCCAGCGGTTTGCTGCGCGGCGCGCAACCCGCCGATTTCGATTTGTGGGCGGTCCATGCAGGCGGGCGCACCGTGCTCGATGCGGTCGAACTCGGCCTGGCGCTGCCGCCCAGTGCACTGCGGACTTCGCGCGAGGTGCTGCACGATTACGGCAATATGTCGTCCGCTACGGTGATGTTCGTGCTGCAGCGGATGTTGCGTGATGCTACTGCCTTAAGCACGAGCGGCACGAGCGGCACGATGGGCACGACGGGCACGAGGAGCACGAGGGAGATAGCCCGCGCGGGAGACACCCGAACCCCGGGGACCATAGGCGCCACGCAAGCTACGGAAGCTACGGCGGCCAAGCGCGGCATAGCAATGGCGTTCGGGCCCGGCATGGTCGCCGAGACCATGCGCTTTCGCATGGCGGTTTGAGATGGCAGATCTATCCCGACGCAGCACGCGCGATGAGCTCATGGATGGCCCCGAGGTCAGCCGCGCCGACTACGAGCGCTGCCTCGCCGATCTCGAGAAGGTCAACCGGCTGACATTGACGCACCGACCGACTCTCAAATGGCTGGATCGGGCGGTCAGGGGCTTGCCGCTCGACACGCCGGTGACCATCCTCGATGTCGCGTGCGGCCATGGAGACTTGCTGCGCGCGATCTATCTTTGGGCGCGCGAGCGCGGCCGGCTCGTGGTATTGCAGGGCCTGGACATGAATCCGGCGAGTGCGCTAGCCGCGCGCGCCGTCACCCCGCCGCAGATGCCGATTACTTACCGCACCGGCAACGTGTTCGCCGACGTGCCTGAGCCTCGCCCCGACTTTATCGTCAGTTCGCAATTTACCCATCACTTGAGCGATGCGCAGGTGCTGACGTTTCTGCAGTGGCTGGAGCGTTACGCTCAGCGCGGCTGGTATATCGCCGATTTGCACCGGCACGCGGTGCCGTACTACGGCTTTCGGATCCTGGCGGCGCTTGCCGGTTGGCACCGCATCGTGCGTTATGACGGCACCGTTTCGATCGCACGCAGCTTCAGGCACGGCGAATGGCAAGCGCTGTTGGCACGCGCGGGCGTGCAGGCGGAAATCCGCTGGCATGTCCCGTTCCGGCTATGTGTGGGACGTCTGAAATGAAACGCGCGTTGGGCAGCGCTTCGCTGCCACCTACGCAGGCGCGCGTTTTGATAGCGGGCGGCGGTCTGGCAGGCGCGGCGGCGGCTTGCTGGCTGGCTCAAAGCGGTAAATCGGTGCTGCTGCTAGAACGTGAGAGCGAAACCGGCGACAAAATTTGTGGGGAATTTTTAAGTGCCGAAGCGCAGCATTATCTGGGCCGGCTTGGGCTCGATCCGCTCGCACTCGGTGCGCATCCGATCACGCACCTGCGGTTAGTGCGGGCGGGACGCAGTGTCGCGGTAGCGCTTCCGTTTCGAGCGTTGGGGCTGTCGCGTCGCGTACTCGACGCTGCGCTGCTAAGACGCGCCGAGCAATGCGGTGCGGAAGTCCGGCGCGGGCAGCAGATTATTTCGGCGACGCGCGTAAGCGCGGGCGAACTCGAAGGGCAAGACGTACCCGGCACGGCACGGCACGCTCGCCCCGACGCTGCGTCCTGGCGCATCGAGCTCGCCGGTCACCCCACCGAATATGCACCCACGCTGTTTCTCGCCACCGGCAAGCACGACGTGCGCACGCTCAAACGCGAGCTGCGTTCGCCGCCCGAGGATCTGGTCGGCTTCAAGACTTACTTCGCGCTATCGTCCGAGCAAACTCGTGCGTTGCAGCACCATGTCGAAGTCGTCATGTTCGAACATGGTTACGCAGGCTTGCAACTGGTCGAGAACGGGCGCGCCAACCTGTGCCTGCTGGCCGAGCGCGACTGGCTGCAAGCGCATGGCGCGCAGTGGGATGGCTTGCTCGCGGCTTTGCTGGCCGTGAGCTCGCACTTGCGAGCGCGCCTGGACGGTGCACGTGCCCTGCTCGACAAAGCATTGTCGATCTATCGGGTGCCTTACGGCTACGTACACCGACCGCGCGTCGACGCGCCAGCCGAACTCTATCGACTTGGCGATCAGGCGGGCGTGATTCATTCGTTCTCGGGCGACGGCATGTCGATTGCGCTGCATAGCGCGGCACTGGCCGCGCAGGCCTATCTCGAACGCGCCGGCCCCTTGGCCTATCACCAGCGCATCGAGCGCGACCTCGGTGGCCAGATCGGCCGCGCGATGGCGCTCTATCGGCTCGCGCGTCGCCCCACCGGACAACGCTTGTTGATGCAGCTAGCCCAGTATTGGCCTGCCAGCCTACAGCTGGCCGCCTCGCTCACCCGCGTGTCGCCCCGTGCGCTGCTTCGAAGCGCCGAGCTTCAAAGCTCAGCACTTTAAAATTCACTGCGAATCCACTGCGAATCCACTGCGAACCCACTACGATGATCCTGCCCAAGCAAGCTCAGACGACCGCGGCCGTGGCACGGCATTACGACGAACTCGATCCGTTCTATCGCGAGATCTGGGGCGAACATGTCCATCACGGTTACTGGGAAAGCGGAAACGAAACGCCCAGCGAAGCGGCCAACGCGCTGGTCGATCTACTCTGCGCGCGCCTGCAGTTGACGCAGGGGATGCGCGTCTGCGATATCGGTTGCGGCTACGGCGCAACTGCGCGGCGCCTGGCCGAACTGCACCAGGTCACCGTGGACGGCTTGACGGTATCGCAGGCACAAGCCAGCCACGCGGCGCGGTGCGCCGTGACGCACGGCCGTGTGACGATTCAATGCCACGACTGGTTGAGCAATCCGTTTGCCGACGCGAGCTTCGAGCGCGCCTACGCGATCGAAAGCTCGGAGCATATGCCCGACAAGCAGGCATTTTTCGACCAGGCCTATCGGGTGCTCAAACCGGGCGGCATGCTGGCGATATACGCATGGCTTGCCTGCGACCAGCCGCACCCATGGGAAGTGCGTCATTTACTCGAACCGATCTGCCGCGAGGGGCGCCTGCCCGGGATGGGCGACGAGCAAGACTATCGCCGCTTCGCGCAACACAGCGGCTTCACTGTGGCGGGCGTAACGGATCTGAGCGTACAAGTGCGCAAGACCTGGGCCATCTGTCTGCGGCGCCTGGCCGGCAAAGTCTGCACCGACCCGGCTTACCTGCGTTATCTGTTCGATCGTCGCGCCTCGAATCGGGTGTTTATAGTGACGTTGTTCAGGTTGCTCATCGCGTATCGAACGGGTTCGATGCGTTATTGCCTGTTGGTCTTGCACAAGGCCCCCGCGCGTTGAAGCGCTGGGTTCGGGAGCGCCGGCGATGTTACACTCCTGCGATATTGACGAATAACAGCGTGACGAATAACAGCCTGACGAATAACAGCGCGATGAATAACAGCGTGACGTACAACAGCATGAGGTGGCAACTGCGGTAGCAACATCATAAGGTGGCAACAGCGCAGCGCCAGCCGCGTTTTCAAGAATGCGCTCCGCGCAGTTGTCGATTCCCGCCGTCAGCCGTTTCTGGTCCCCTGTCTTTGGTTCTCTGCCCGATGAAATATTGTTCCGTTTGCGCCCATCCGGTTAGCCTGCAGATCCCCCCGGGAGACAACCGGGAACGGTTCGTCTGCAACGCATGCGGCACGATCCATTACGAAAACCCGCGTAACGTCGTGGGCACGATTCCGGTCTGGCAGGACCAGATTCTGCTATGCCGCCGCGCAATCGAGCCGCGGCACGGTTTCTGGACGCTACCGGCAGGCTTCATGGAGCTGGGCGAAACAACCGCGCAAGGCGCGATGCGCGAAACCCTGGAAGAGGCCGGCGCGCGAGTCGAATTGCAGGCCTTGTTCTCGCTGCTCAATGTGCCTCATGTCGATCAAGTGCATCTGTTTTACCGGGCCCGGCTGCTCGACCTGGACTTCGCTCCCGGCGAAGAAAGCCTGGAGGTGCGCATGTTCACCGAGGCCGAGATTCCTTGGGACGAATTGGCCTTCGCCACCACGGCGCAAACGCTGCACTTTTATTTCGCCGATCGCGAGCAAGGCCACTACGGCATTCACACTGGCGATGTCGTGCGCCCGTTGCGTGCGGCGGGCCAGGGTGCAAGCTAAGGTGCAGGTTGTGGTGCCGATTAAAATGCACGCTCGGGGGCAGGCTAAGGCTAGGCCCGCGGCCACAGCGAGCTTGGCGCCATGATCACCTGGCTGGATCGCGATGCCCCGTTTCCGCCGGTAGAACGCGCGCTGGGCGTCAACAGCGGCGCCAATGGCCTGCTTGCCGCAAGCGCCGATCTGGCGCTGCCGCGCTTGTTGAGCGCCTATCGGAACGGCATTTTCCCGTGGTATTCGGACGGCCAGCCGGTGCTGTGGTGGAGCCCCGACCCGCGCATGGTGCTGCGCCCCGATGCGTTCAAAATTTCCGTTTCTTTTCGCAAAACCCTGCGGCGCGTGCTGCGGGATCCCGACTGGGAAATTCGCGTCGACGCCAGTTTCGCCGACGTGATGCGTGCGTGCGCGAATGTTCCCCGCACCACTCAGACGGGCACCTGGATCACCGGCGATGTGATCGCCGGCTATAGCGCGCTGCATGCGGCGGGCTACGCGCACAGTGTCGAAACTTGGCACCGCGGCGAGCGAGTCGGCGGACTTTACGGGGTCGGAATTGGCGCGATGATGTTCGGCGAATCGATGTTCGCGCTGCGCACCGATGCGTCGAAAATTGCGCTCGCCGCACTGGTCGGCCATGCGCGACGGCATGGCGTGGAAATGATAGACTGCCAGCAAAACACCGCGCATCTGGCGTCGCTGGGTGGTTGCGAAATTCCCCGCAAACATTTTCTTGCGGCGTTGCGCAGCGCGGTTGCACAGGCGCCGGTCGTTTGGCGCTTCGATAAAACGGCGTTGCTCGCAACACTCGATTAGCGAGGCCAGCCGACACCGGAACACCGGGTTCAACGTGCAGAGGGCTACTAGTGTGACCCACCCGAACGAGCTGCCACTCTCACCGCTTTCCGCGTTGCAATTTTACGCAACCGCGCCCTACCCCTGCAGCTATCTCGATGGCCGCGTCGCACGCTCGCAAGTGGCGACGCCCAGCCACCTGATCAATTCGGATATCTATACCGAATTGGTGCGTGCCGGCTTCCGGCGCTCCGGCGTGTTTACCTATCGACCCTACTGCGATGGCTGCCGGGCCTGCATCCCCGTGCGCATTGCGGTCGAACACTATCAACCGAACCGCACGCAGCGCAAGGTCACCCACCGGCTCGACGAGTTGATTACCTCGGTCGCTCCGCTCTATTACGACGAACAACATTACGCGCTCTATATGCGCTATCAATCGGCACGCCATGCCGGTGGCGGCATGGACCGCGACAGCCGCGACCAGTACGAGCAATTCCTGCTGCAAAGCCGAATCAACTCGCGGCTCGTCGAATTTCGCGAACCCGCGCGCCACCATGGCAGCCAAGGCCCGCTGCGCATGGTCAGCATGATCGACATCCTGGGCGACGGCATTTCGTCGGTCTATACCTTTTTCGAACCCGATATTCCCGGCACCAGTTACGGTACGTTCAATATCGTCTGGCAGATCGAGCAGGCGCGCACGCTGAAGCTGCCGTACGTGTACTTGGGGTATTGGATCCAGGAAAGCCGCAAGATGGCCTACAAGGCCAATTTCCGGCCGCTGGAAGGGTTGATCGATGGGCGCTGGACGCCGCTAGACCCTGGTGACGACATCCCCGCCGGCACCGGCGAACGGCCCGGCGAGCATGGCGCGCTCGATGAGACGGCGATGCTCTGGCCGACCGGGGCGGCCTCGAGGCCGCCCGATCAACCGACTGCGGCGGGCGCACAGCGGCGCATCGACATCGGCAAGCACGGCGAATTCGGCGATGCCGGCGGCGTAAGTGACGCCAGCGATGCAAGAGATACCCGCGACATATAAGCAGCGACATCGCCAACAAGGGTGACAAATGGGGCCGCCCGTTCGGACCCACACCCGTTAAAATAGCGGATTGCCACCTTTTTGAGTTCCTTGTGCTGAGTTCACTTTACCCGCTTGCGCGGGCACGTTTGTTTCGGATGGACCCCGAAGACGCACATCACTACACGCTCGCCGGCTTGCGCCAGTTGGGCCGTACCGGGTTGGCCAGCCTGCTTGCACCCGCCGCCGTGAATGCGCCATGCACGGTAATGGGTCTGAATTTTCGCAACGCCGTGGGCCTCTCGGCCGGACTCGACAAGGATGGCGCCTGCATCGACGGCCTGGCCGCGCTCGGTTTCGGTTTCATCGAGGTGGGCACTGTCACGCCGCGGCCCCAGCCCGGCAACCCGCGTCCACGCATGTTCCGGCTGCCGCAGGCCAATGCGCTGATCAACCGGCTCGGGTTCAACAACCTGGGTGTCGACCAGTTTGTCGCGAACGTCGAAGCGGCACGTTACAAGGGCGTCCTCGGGCTCAATATCGGCAAGAATGCCGACACGCCGATCGAGCGCGCAGTCGACGATTACCGGTATTGCCTGGAGCGGGTTTATCCGTTTGCCAGCTACGTCACGATCAATATTTCGTCGCCCAACACGAAGAACCTGCGTCAGTTGCAGGCCGCGGACGAACTCGACTTGCTGCTGGGCGCGCTCAAGGAAAAGCAGCAGCATTTGGCCGACCTGCATGGCAAGCTGGTGCCGCTCGTGTTGAAGATCGCGCCCGACCTCGACGACGAGCAGATCAAGTCGATCGCCGACACCGTGCTGCGCCATGGCATCGATGGTGTAATCGCCACCAATACGACCTTGTCGCGCACCGCGGTGGTGGGCCTGGCCCATGCCGACGAAGCGGGCGGCCTGTCCGGTCAGCCAGTGTTCGACGCATCCAACGCCGTGATCCGTAAATTGCACGCGGAATTGGGCAATAGCGTACCGATTATCGGTGTGGGCGGCATTTTCTCGGGCGCGGACGCGCAAGCGAAAATCGCGGCAGGCGCGTCGCTGGTCCAGCTTTATACGGGCTTGATTTATCGCGGCCCGAAAC
>Ga0302314_10017098_pt1 | contig 12191 bp, 4 predicted proteins | sample III_Palsa_N2_3_FD_200533 | JGI IMG/M metagenome (GOLD analysis project Ga0302314, IMG submission 200533) | Peat permafrost microbial communities from Stordalen Mire near Abisko, Sweden - III_Palsa_N2_3 | ecosystem: Environmental > Terrestrial > Soil > Palsa > Peat permafrost | place: Sweden...
GTGTAACCTCGGTTCGGTGAACCTGGTAGCGCATATGACTACCGCTGCTGATGGCACGCTGTCGCTGGATCACGACAAGCTCAAAAAGACCATCCATACCGCGATGCGGATGCTCGACAACGTGATCGACATCAATTATTACGCGGTGGCCAAGGCACGCAACTCGAACCTGAAGCATCGTCCGGTCGGTTTGGGCATCATGGGCTTCCAGGACTGCCTGCATATGCTGCGCCTGCCGTACGCTTCGGACGCGGCGGTAGCCTTTGCCGATCGTTCGATGGAAGCGGTGTGCTACTACGCTTACTGGGCGTCGAGCGAGTTGGCCGAAGAGCGCGGTCGTTACTCGAGTTATCGCGGTTCCTTGTGGGATCGCGGCATCTTGCCGCAAGACTCCGTCAAATTGCTGGCGGACGCCCGCGGCGGCTATGTCGAAGTCGACGATTCGGTTTCGATGAACTGGGATTCGCTGCGCGCCCGCATCAACCAATACGGTATGCGCAATTCCAATTGCGTGGCGATTGCCCCCACGGCGACGATTTCCAACATTATTGGTGTGTCGGCATGTATCGAGCCGACCTATCAAAACCTGTATGTCAAATCGAATCTGTCGGGCGAGTTCACCGTGGTGAACCAATACCTGGTACGTGATTTGAAGGCGCGTGGCCTGTGGGACGAAGTGATGGTGGCCGATTTGAAGTACTTCGACGGCACCTTGGCGCGTATCGACCGGATTCCGGCCGACCTGCGCGCGCTCTATGCCACGGCTTTCGAGGTCGATGCGACCTGGCTGGTTGAAGCTGCCTCGCGTCGTCAGAAATGGATCGATCAGGCACAGTCGCTGAATATCTATATGGCGGGCGCCTCGGGCAAGAAGCTGGACGAAACCTATCGCCTGGCTTGGTTGCGCGGTCTGAAGACCACCTACTATCTGCGCACCATGGCAGCCACGCACGTCGAGAAATCGACGGTAGCGCGCAGTTCGCTGAACTCGGTCTCGTCAGGTAGCTCGGAAGGCGGCCTGTCGGCTGGCGAAGTGGCACCGCAAGGCGCTGAGATTGAAGCCGATGGTCCGGTTTGCACCATGCGTCCGGGCGATGCAGGCTTTGACGAATGCGAGGCTTGCCAGTAACGTTTGAGTTGGAGATGTTGTAGCGGGTCGATCTTCCAATCGACTCGTGCGCTGTTTGGGCCGGTAAGTGAGTGCTTGACCATCTTTCCTCGGAAAGGTGGCCGGGTTCCAGCTTACCGGCCTTTTCTTTTGGGCTTGCTTTACGCCTGATCGATTTCAGGCCAGAGCTGTGGGAATAGTAATCGAAGGCTTTGCAGCGGCAGCCCGAAGGACAGTTCTCCTCGATGCGACGGCGTACTCAGCAAGCCGAAGTCGAGCAGCGAGCGTGTAATCCGGCGCGCCAGAACGTCGCTGACACCCAGCATTTGGGTGAACTCCGCGCGCGAGACGGCACGCCGTAGCGCGACGAATTCCATCGCCAAGGCCGATGCCTCTGGCTTGATGACAGATTTTTCCGAGCCGATGATCCACGGATTGGCATCTAGGTATCTTAATAGATCCCGCAGGCGATCCGTAACGCCATCTAACTCCGTCATGCGGACCATGAAGCTGACCTGATCCAGGCAGCAGTCGAGGAAAAACTTGGCAAATTGCACCAGTCCCTCCTGAGAGAGATTGCCTCGGCCGTCCAGATCGTTGCGACGCGTCTGATCGGCGGCGCTTAGGGTTGAGTAATAGCGTTCGTGTTGCCGGGCCAGACCGTGTAGCGGCGACCACAGATTGTGGGTCAAACCGGCGGCACGTAATGCAAGATGGGAGTGCAAGCGTGCCACCCGACCGTTTCCGTCCACGAATGGGTGAACCCAGGTCAGCCGATGATGCGAACAGGCTATGCCGATTAGTTGGTGCTCCTTCACGCGGATGCGCGCGTATCGTGTGGCCCATGCACCGAGCAATGGCGCGATCATCGCGGGCTCCGGCGCTAGATGACGCCCGACCGTGACGTCGACTTGACGAATCTCGCCAGGCACAATCGCATCGCCTTCCTCGGTGAAACGTTCGTCGGCGGGCAAATAAGAAAAGAATTGTTCGTGAAGAGTCGAAATACGCGCCGGCACAAACAGCTCGCTTACCGGGAGTGTGCCCCACGCCTCTTCTAGCGCAGACTCCGTATTAATGTGTGCGATGGCAAAGTGCTGTTTCTTACGCTCGGCGATGTCGGCTGAGTAATCTCGCTGAAGGGCGGCCTCGATCTTGGCTGGCGTGGTGTGCTGACCTTCGATCTTGTTCGTGTAATACGAATTCATGGCCCGCAACTGCGGTGCCAGTGCTGCGGCAAGTGGTGTCCCCCGCACAGCAAATAAATTTTGCGATGAGCTGACCAGCTCCGCCGCGCGCTCGATCAGCGGGTCGAGTACACGCTCCTCGGGAAAAAGAGGTTCGAACGAAACAATTGTTGCCATGGCTCGATGTCTGTTTTAATGTAGTGTTTATTGTTCTGTATTATATGGCTTAATTAATTGATTTATATTGGATATTTTTTTAAAATGTAGAATTTAATGTATGGTTTAGTGTTGGGTTCTTTTTGCGAGTGCTTACGGCCTTTTCTTTGACCGAACGCCGCGCCCGTGAAAGCTCATCGTATGGATTAATTTCGTTAAAAAAAGCGTGTAACCGATACACTCCGATTTGTGTCGAATCTCCCAGAGCCCACCATGATGTCTCGTAATTCTCGCCTGCTGAGCGTAATGCTTATCGTGATTCTGCTCGCGGCTGCCACCTTCGGTGTGCTGCGTTATCGCAACCATCACGCAGCAGCGGGCGATGCCGGAGGCGACGCGAATACGCCATTTACACTGCTCGATGCAGCCAACCGCGAGCTCGATGGGCAACCGGCACTGGCGCTGACATTTTCGCAGCCGCTCGATAGCGGCACCGACTACGACAAAGTGGTGCGGGTGTTCAAAATGCCCGCCAGTCCGAATCTTAAAGCGAAGGCGAATGATGACTCTGGCGACAGCCCGGATGCGGCCTCCGCCGCCAGCGAAGTCAGCACCTCGGATAAGTTGACCGATCTGCAAGGCGGCGTCGAAGTGTCGGGCGCCTGGGTGGTCGGCGACAATCCGCGCTTGCTGTATTTCCCTCATGTGCAGGCATTGACCCGCTATGTGGTGCAGGTGCAGGACACCTTGAGCGCCCAAGACGGCCGCAAGCTCGGTCATGAGGTGCGTTATTCGATCAATACCCCGGCCGTCGTGCCGGCTTATTATTTTGCGAGCCGTGGCATGGTCTTGCCGGCCAAGCAGAATGGCGGCTTGCCGGTGATCACCGTGAATGTGCCTGAGGTCGACGTGCAATTCCTGAAAGTGCGCGCCGATCAATTGCCGCGTTTTCTCGACTCCATGATGGCGCGCCGCAAGCCGGCCGACAGTGCCGATGACGATAGCGATAGTGACAGCAGTGCGGATAACGCAAGCGACGACGCTAGCGACAACGACCAGGGCCGGGTACCGGACGATCTGCATGGTGCAGTTTCAGGCTGGTCGCTCGACGCCATGCACAAGATGACGGATAGCGTCTACCAGGGGCGTTTTATCACCGAGCAGCACACCGATAAGCGCAGTGTCACCTATTTGCCAGTCGAAGATATCAAAGCGCTGAAAGACCCCGGTATCTATATAGCAGTGATGTCGCAGCCGGGCCGTTTTGGCTATGAATATCAAACCACGTATTTTTATGTCAGCGACCTGGGTCTGCACTTGCGCCTGTTCGACAAGAGCGCGGCTGCCTTTGTCAGCTCGCTGACCGATGGCAGCGCCATCTCCGGCGTCGATCTGAGTTGGCTGGATAAGCAGGGCAAGGTATTGGCGCGGGGCCAGACCGATGGCGACGGCCACGCGGCTTTTGCCGCACAGCCGGCGAACGCGGCGCTGGTGCTGGCGCAGAAAGGCTCGCAGATGGCGCTGTTGGCCGTGCGGGAAGCGGCGCTGGACCTCTCCGAATACGATGTGACCGGTTTGCTTTATAAGCCGGTGCGACTCTTTGCCTGGAGCGGGCGCGATCTTTACCGGCCGGGCGAAAGCTTCGACGTGTCGGTGCTGGCGCGCGATGCCGACGGCCGTCCGGTGCCGCCGCAACCGATTCAGGCGACGTTGCGCCGCGCCGATGGCAAAACCCAATTGGTCGCAACCTGGCAGCCGCAGGCCGGTCGTCCGGGCTATTACCTGAAGAATGTCGCACTACCGGCCGACGCGCCGACGGGTTCGTGGACGCTGGAGTTGCGCAACGACCCGGCCGACAAGCAACCCAGTACCACGATGCGCTTCGGCGTCGAGGAATTTTTGCCGGAACGGATGAAGCTGGACCTGAGCAATCCGCTTGCGACGCTCAAACCGGGTCAGCCTTTCCATCTTGAGGTGCGCGGCACTTACTTATATGGCGCACCGGCCGCCGGTAACCGCTTGCTGGGTCTGGCCGAATTTTCACGCAATCTGAATCCCTTGGCGGCGCGCTATCCGGGTTTCGAGTTTGGCGATGCGAACGACAGCGCGCTACATGTGCGTCAGCAACTCGATGAGCAAAAGCTCGACGAGACGGGGCATGTCGCTTTCGATATCGGCGTTGACCCGGCTGCCAACGCTCATTCGCCGGTGACCGTGCGCGCCACGCTGAGCCTGCTCGAATCGGGCGGCCGACCGGTGGTGCGCAATCTGGAGCGGACCATTTGGCCGGCGCCCGTACTGACGGCAGTGCGTCCCTTGTTCAGTGGCGATTACGCCCCCGAAGATGGCGCGGCCGATTTCGAGGTGATCCGTACCGACCAAGCGGGCAACCTGAAAGCCGCCAGCGGCTTGCCGGTCCGGCTATTCCGCGAAAACCGCAATTACTATTGGCGCTATGACGACCAGCGCGGCTGGAATTCCGGTTTTACCGATAGCGATGAGTTGGTCTACACCGGTAGTGTGGATGTGCCGCTGAATGCGCGCGGCCGCATACATGTGCCGGTTAAATACGGCCGCTACCGCTTGGAAATTCTCGACCCGCTCACCGGGCAAACACAAATCTATCGTTTTTATGCGGGCTGGAGCGCGCAGGGTGACGAAGCGGCGGGCCTGCGCCCCGACCGCGTGGCACTCAAGCTCGATCGCGACGGCTACCATGGCGGCGATACCGCTCACCTGACAATAACGCCGCCGCATGCCGGTATCGCGCTGATCACGGTCGATGGCGATCGCACCTTATGGACCAAGCGCATCACGGTCGATGGCGCGAGCCAAACTGTCGATATCCCAGTCGATCCTGCCTGGCAACGGCATGACCTCTATGTCTCGGTGATGGTGCTGCGCCCCGGCAATCAAGGCGATCTGGTGACACCGGCGCGTGCGCTGGGCTTGATCGCGCTGCCCTTGGCGCGCACCGAGCGCAAACTCGATGTGACGCTGGAGGCGCCGGCGCAGGTGAAATCCGAAAGCGTCGTCAAAATCAAGGTCAAAGTGCCGGCCGCCAAAGGCGAAAGTACCTTGCTGACCCTGTCGGCGGTCGACCTTGGGATTCTGAATATCACGCAATTTGCGCCGCCCGACCCGTTCCAGTTCTTCTTCGGCAAACTGCGCTACGGCGCCGATCTGCACGATATCTACGGACGCTTGATCGAGAAGATGGCGGGTAAGAAAGGCAAGTTGAAATGGGGCGGCGACACCACGCCCAAGGCAACGCCCAATTTGCCCAAGAAGGTTAAATTGGTCGATCTATTCAGCGGTCCTGTCACTTTGGACGCCAACGGCGAGGCCGAAGTGCCCGTGACTCTGCCCGATTTCAACGGCACCTTGCGGCTCTCCGCGGTGGTCGCGGGCACGGATCGCTATGGCAGCGCGAGCCGCGAGATGGTGGTGGCCGCGCCCGTGATCGCTGAATTGTCCACGCCGCGTTACCTGAATTTCGGCGACCACTCGACGATTGCACTCGATCTGCAGAATCTGACCGGCAGCGCCGGGCAGTTCAAAGTAGAAGTCAAAGGCGATGACGGCTTGACGGTGCAAAGCGGTGCTGGCGAGCTTGCGCTCAAAGCGCAGCAAAAACAGACCTTGCGCTACAGTCTGGACGCCGGCGAGAAAACCGGCCTGCATACTATCGACGTGACAGTGCAGGGCGCGGGCGTGAATTTGACGCGGCACTACACCTTGGAAGTGGAAGCGCCGACGCCGTCAACCCAATTGGTCCAGCGTTATGCGATTGATCCGGGCGCAACCCTGCAGATTAAAGATCCGACCGTCGCGGGGCTGTATTCCGGCTCACTGACAGCACATCTACTGCTCTCCAACCAACCGCCGGTCGACGTTCGCTCCGCAGTCAAATGGTTGTTGGAATACCCCTACGGCTGTGCTGAACAATCCGTCAGCAGTGCTTACCCTTGGCTGTATATCGACGAGGCAGCAGCCCGCCAATATGGTTTGAAGGTTTACACCCATGAGCAACGGGCGCAGCGGATCGATTTTGCACTAGGCAAATTAGGCGGTTATCAATCGGCGCGCGGCGGTTTCAGTTTATGGGGGACGGGAACCGATGACTTCTGGTTGTCCGCCTATGTTGCCGGTTTCTTGCAGGATGCACGGGCTCAGGGTTTCAGTGTGCCGGATGCGATGTACAACAGCGCGATGGCTTATCTGCTGCGCGGCTTGCAGGAGGGTAGTGCGCAGATCACGCCGCTGCCGACTCACGTCACGCCGGCCGAGATGCGTCAGTTGATCGACAATTTCACGCGCAATAACCGCAACTACGAAGCACTGGTGCAAGCTTCCTATGTGTTGGCTCGGGAACGTAAAGCGCCGCTTGCGACGCTGCGGCAATTGTTCGAGCAGCGCAGTTATGCGGATTCCGGGCTGTCGCTGGTCGAGCTGGGCATCGCGCTGAACATGATGGGCGACCAGACGCGCAGTCAGCAAGCACTGCAACAAGGCGTCAAGATGGAGCGCGTGCCGGGCTACTGGTGGTGGGATTACGGCAGCAATTTGCGCGATGCTGCTTTGTCGTATGTGCTGCTGGAGCGCGACAAAATAGCGGTGCCGGGCGGCATGGAGTCGTTATTGGGGCGCATCGAGAACGCCATGGCGGCACGCGGGCCCTGGTATTACAGTACCCAGGATCGGCTGGCGCTATTCCGTCTGGGGCAGATCCTCGGCAACAGCGAGCAAAAGCCCTGGAGCGCCACGCTCACCAGCGACGGCGCGAGCCGCACACTGGACAGCAAACAGACGTCGTTTGCCGAGGTTAGCGCCGATCAGTTGGTCCACGGCCTAACCTTGAATAATCCCTCCGACCAGCGCCTGTATGTCGAACTGGCTTTAAGCGGCAGCCCGGTGCAGACCCCGGCGCCGCCCGCCGACAATGAGGCGCGTATTACCTTAAGCCGCGAGTATTTGCGTGGCGACGGCAGCCCGCTGGGTAGTGCGCCGTTGAAAGTCGGCGACACGGTGCTGGTGCATTTGGTGGCCAATTCGGCGAATACCGTGATCGGTTCGGCGCTGGTGGTTGACCGAATCCCGGCCGGCCTGGAGATTGAAAACCTGAATTTGCTGCAGGGTGAAAGTGGGGAGGGCGTGAAAGTCGGCGATATCGATGTGACACAAGCCATGCAAAATGAGCGGATTGCACACGTGGAGTTCCGCGATGATCGTTTTGCGGCGGCCGTCAAACTGGGTTGGGGTCCACTCGACCTGTTCTATCGGGCGCGGGTGGTAACGCCAGGCCAGTTCATTGTGCCGCCCTTATTCGCGCAGGATATGTACCGGCCACAAGTATTCGGCGTGCTCGATCCGCATAACAAGATGAGCATCGTCGATGCGAACGCACCGGCTACGGCGCTCGTCGACACACCCGCCGTAGCTGCATCCGCTGCCGCGGTGCCGCTCAAGTAAACGGCGGGGGCGATGGCTAGAGACGAAGATGCCCGGCCGCAGGCGCCGCCATCGAACGCGGCCGGGCGTATGGCTGCGGTGCGCCGCATGGTGTCCCGGGGGCGGCCGCTGCTGCTGCGTGCGCTGGCCTCGCGCGCGTTGCGGGGCGGCGCGCTGGTCGTGTTGATGGTGGCTGCCTCGGCGTTCGCGCTGGACCGCTGCTTTCCCTTACCGACACCGGGCCGTAGCGCACCTTTTGCGCTGCTGGTCACTGCGCGCGACGGCACGCCGCTGCGCGCGTTTCCCGACAAGCGCTATGTCTGGCGCAATCCAATTACCCTGGAACAAGTCTCACCACGCTATCTTCAGGCGCTGATCGGCTACGAGGATCGAGCTTTTTGGTGGCATCCGGGCGTCAATCCACTGGCCTTGTTGCGCGCCATGGGGCAGTGGTTGATCCATGGTCATATCGTCTCGGGCGGCTCGACCATCACGATGCAGGTGGCGCGCATCATCGACCCGACGCCGCGTACCTTGCGCGGCAAATTGCAGCAGATTTTGCGCGCTTTGCAGCTTGAAGCGCATTTGTCCAAGCGCGAAATCCTGACGCTATATTTGAATTACGCCCCCATGGGGGGCGTGCTTGAAGGCGTTGATGCGGCCAGCCGGGCCTACCTCGGCAAACCGGCAGGCCGCCTGACTTATGCGGAAGCGGCGTTGCTCGCGGTCTTGCCGCAAGCGCCTTCGCTGCTGCGCCCCGATCGTTTTTCGCAGCGCGCGCAACAGGCGCGCGACAAAGTGCTGCACCGCATGGCCGACCGCTGGCCGGCCGCAGAGATTCAGGACGCGCTGAGCGAACCGGTTTATGCCCAGACAATCCGCGAGCCGATGCTCGCGCCGCTGCTGGCCGAGCGGCTCAAGCGCGGAGCCCACGGCAAGTTACGGATTGCGACCACCATCGATGCGGACCTGCAAGCCAGTGTCGAGAGCTTGCTGCTGGCGCGGGCGCGCACCCTGCCGCGCCACGCGTCCAGTGCGGTCCTGGTACTCGACAACGCGACGCTGGAGGTGCGCGCGTACGCAGGCTCCGCCGATTTCAGCGACCTTGAACGCTTCAGTTATGTGGATATGGTGCGTGCCTGGCGCTCGCCGGGCTCGACCTTGAAACCGTTTCTCTATGGTTTTGCCCTGGATGCCGGCTTGATTCATTCAGAATCGTTGTTGGCCGATGTGCCGCAATCGTTCGGCGGTTATCAGCCGGGCAACTTTGAGCAATCTTTTCATGGCCCGGTCAGCGTCTCGGAAGCACTCACACGCTCGCTCAATGTGCCGGCGGTCGAGGTGCTGGATCAATATGGTCCCGACCGCTTCGTCGACAAATTGCGCCAGGGCGGTTTGAAGCTGCGTTTTCCGCGCGGTGCGACACCTAATTTGGCGGTGATACTCGGTGGCGCCGATATCTCGCTGGAAAACCTGGTTGGTGCTTATGCTTCATTGGCGCGCGCCGGCATGGCGGGTACCCCGCGCCTGACCCAGGATGCGCCGCTTGAACAGCATCGGATGATGAGTGCCGGCGCTGCGTTTATCGTGCGCGATATTCTCGAGACCGGTGGTCCGGTCGGACGCGCGGTCGAGGAGCGCGGCGCGAGCCACGGTATTGCGTGGAAGACCGGTACCAGCTTCGGCTTTCGCGATGCCTGGGCGATCGGTGTCACGGATCGCTACACGGTTGGCGTCTGGATCGGCCGCCCGGACGGCACGCCCAACCCCGGTTATTTCGGCGCGAATGCAGCCACGCCGCTGCTGATGAGTATTTTTTCGGCCTTACCCGACGCGGTCGAGAACGCGCAACGCCCGGCGCCGCCAGGGGTGAGTCAGGCGCAAATCTGCTGGCCCTCGGGCACGGCACTTGAGGCACAGCCGGCCGATTTATGCGCGATCCAGCGTAGCGCATGGGTCTTGGATGGTATTGCACCGCCGACTTTTCCCGATCCGATTCGCGGCGGGGAACCGGTGCTGCGGTACACCGTCGATAGCGTAACGGGTTTGCGCGCCACCGCCGAGTGCACACGCAACCCCTTGCGCGCCGCCGAAAGCCCGCTTTGGCCGGCCCAGCTCGAACCCTGGCTGGATCAACGCAGCCGGGCTCTCGATGCGCCCCGCTGGCAGGCCGGTTGCGCCACAGCGGACAACCGCGGCGGGCGTTTGGCGATTACCGGCGCAAGCTCCGGCGAAGTCATCCGGCGTACCTATGACGGTCGCGCACCGCAATTGCATCTGGCGCTCAGCGGCGCGCATGGCGCCGTGGGCTGGTTAGTCAATGGCGTGCTGGTCGGCACGGCAGCTGCCGAACAGGGGCGCACGCTGGATTTCGCGCAAGCGGGCGACTATGCCATCACCGCATTCGATCAGAACGGCCGCTACGATCGCATCGTGCTCACAGTTCGTTAAATTTAAGCCGGAATAAATTAACCCTGTCTCCGCTCCGCGGATCTCGACGGCCGATCTGCGGCGCTTCGATGCCGAGGGCTTTATGCCATGTTAACCTGCTGTCTCCTTGAGTTCTGGATCTCGACCTAACGTGACGACACTGCCACTTTCCGCGGTACGTACGCTGCACCTTGCCGCCCAGGGTCTGCTTGCGCCTTTGCGCCGCCGGGCGACCAAAGACGATGTGCTGGCGACCATCAGGCGGATGGCGCAATTGCAAATCGACACCATCCATGTGGTTGCGCGCAGCCCCTACCTGGTGTTGTTCAGCCGGCTCGGACCCTACGCACCCGAGTGGTTGGACGAGCATCTGGCGGAAGGTAATTTGTTTGAGTATTGGTCGCATGAAGCGTGCTTTGTGCCGATCGAAGATTTCGGCCTGCTGCGGCACCGCATGCTCGATCCAGCCGGCATGGGCTGGAAATATTCGGTGAAGTGGCATGCCGAGTATGCAAGCGAGATTGAGCAATTGCTGGAGCGGATACGCGAAACCGGGCCGGTTCGCTCGGCGGATTTTGCTCGTACCGAAGGCAGCGGAAGCGGTTGGTGGGACTGGAAGCCGGAAAAACGTCATCTGGAAGTACTGCTCACGACGGGGCAATTGATGATTGCCGAGCGGCAAAATTTTCAGCGCATATACGATCTGACGGAACGTGTCTTGCCCGCTTGGGACGATGCGCGCGATCTGCCGACGCCGGCTGCGGCCCAGCACGAATTGTTGCGGCGCAGTTGTCAGGCGCTGGGGGTGGTGCGTTCGGAGTGGGTCGCCGATTATTATCGTCTGCGCAAAGGACGTTATGCGCCTGCGGTGCATGCGCTGGCCGATGCCGGTGAGTTGATACCGGTACAAGTGGAGGGCTGGTCGGGCGATGTTTTTGTGCATCGTGACTTGTCCGGGCAGCTGGAGGACGCCGCTAGCGGCCAAATAAAAAGCAGCGTGACCACCGTGTTGTCGCCCTTCGATCCCGTGGTGTGGGATCGCAAGCGTGCTTCCGCGCTATTCGATTTCGATTACACCATCGAATGCTACACACCCGCGGCCAAACGCAAGTACGGTTATTTTGTGTTGCCGATACTGAGCCGCGGCCGTCTGATTGGACGACTCGATGCCAAGGCGCATCGTGCGCAGGGCGTGTTTGAAGTCAAAGCGCTTTATCTGGAGCCGGAAGTGCGTATCGGACCACGTTTGATTGCCGATTTGCGCCGCGCCTTGCAACGCGCAGCCGATTGGCACGGGACCTCGAAACTCGTCGTGACGACTGCGCCATCTGGATTGGCGCAGGCTTTAAGCACAACGGACGACTGAAAAATGCTTATGGCCGAGTCGCCGTCAATGCATATATTGCACTTCACGCGTACGCACCTGAATTAACAATCCGACATCGCCAAGCGCTTCGGCAAAGCGCCAGATGGCTTTGGTCACACCGCTTAAGGCAGGCACTTCCAACCACTCGCCGAGCAGCTCCACGGTCTCGTTGAACATGCCGCGCTGGAGCAAACCGATCGCTTGCAGCACCGTTGCCTCGTCTTTCGCGAGCGCGGGGCAGCAGCGGCAGCGCATATCGAGCGGCCGAGGCGAGACGTAAAGCAAAGAGCGCAGCAGCGTGTCGAAGTATTCCATGCCCTCCACACTAACCCCGGCTCCAAGCAAAGCTTCGCGCCAATCAAGCTCACCATGCACCGCGCCGCACTGGGGGCGCAGCCAGGCGCGCAGGGCTGCTAGGACAATGAGTTCGGGGCCGTTGTGGCGGTACAGCAGGGCTTCATCGAATGGGTCGACGTCGCGGGTTTGCTGGTTT
>Ga0302314_10017102_pt1 | contig 12189 bp, 5 predicted proteins | sample III_Palsa_N2_3_FD_200533 | JGI IMG/M metagenome (GOLD analysis project Ga0302314, IMG submission 200533) | Peat permafrost microbial communities from Stordalen Mire near Abisko, Sweden - III_Palsa_N2_3 | ecosystem: Environmental > Terrestrial > Soil > Palsa > Peat permafrost | place: Sweden...
GTTTGAACGGCTGGGCGAGCTGCGCTACCGCCCCGGGGTCGAGCAGGCGGCCGCTGCTGGCGATGACCACTCGCGCCTGCCGGTCGTCAGATGATGCGAGCGCGATCTCGACCAAGCCGCCCGGCTTCGTGTGGCGCACAGCGTTCTCAATCACGTTCTCGATCATCCGCCCGAGCAATGTGTAGCTACCCGCGACCTCGACGGTGTCGAGATCTGTCTCGACCGTCAGGTCCTTGGCGGCGATCTGGTCGGCGCGGTCACTGAGCGCGGAGCTGATCAGAGGCTCGAGCGCGACCTGGCTGCGCTCGTCGAGCTGGCCGTTTTGGGCGCGCGCCAGGGTGAGGAAGCTCTCAAGTAGCTGGTCGGCGTGGTCGAGATCCACGCGCAGCTCGGCCTCCAACTCGCGGGTCTGGGCCGGCACGCCTCCGGGCTTGGCGACCGCCACGTCGAGGGTGGTGCGCATCATCGCAAGGGGCGTGCGCAGCTCATGTGACGCGTTTGCGACGAAGCGTCGCTGCGCGTCAAAGGCAGCCTCTAGACGAGCCAGCAGCCGATCGATCGTGTCGGCGAGCAGGCGCAGCTCGTCCGGCGGCCCGGGCATCGCGATGCGCTCGTGGAGATTCGTGTCTGAGACCCGGTCGGCGGCGGCGGTGATCGTCCGCAGCGGCGCCAGCACCCGCCCGGCCACCAGCCATCCGAGCACGACCGAGACGATCGCCATGATCGCCAGCGCGATCCCCGAGTAGAGCTGCAGGCGGCGTAGCCCGGTGGAGCGCACGACGGACATCGCCGACTGGAGCTGCACCATGACAGGATTGTTCGGCTGTTTGGGTGGAGTGAACGCGAAGTTGACAAACAGCCAGTACGTGATCGCCAGGAGCGCTGCGCCGGAGATCAGAAATATGAGGCTGTAGAGCAGCGTCAACCGCCACCGAACCGTAGGGCGGGGAAAGAGCATGCGCAGCCTGAGCTGGTTTGGGTTTCGGCCGGTCTTCACGGTTTTGAGGATGGCGTCGGGCGCGTTACAGCGAGATAACACGGTAACCGGCCTGTAACCAGCCGTGGCGCAGGCTCACCGGCGTCCGCCGCAACTCTCAAAGGAAGCCCCCCATGAACCCAGTCCGCAGGACAATCAGCCCGCGCTGGCGCCTAGCGTTCGCGTCCGCCGCCCTGACCGCCACACTCACGCTCGCAGCGTGCGGTTCCTCAGGCCCGGCGAACATAACGGGCCAGCATCTACCGAGCCCAGCGCAGAACGCTTCGGTGCTGCGATTCACCGGCTGCGTCCGCTCGCACGGAGTCCCGAACATCCCCGATCCCGGCACACGGGGATGGAAGGACGCACTGGGCAGTCAGGCGCCTGCGGTGCTCACAGCGGAGCGGACCTGCGCGCGTCTGGTGCCTGGCGCCATGCCGTCAAACCAGAACCAGAGCCAGACGCAGACCCCAAGGCAGATCGCGGACGAGCTGGCGTTCGCCAGCTGCATGCGCGCCCATGGGTTCCGGAGCTTCCCCGACCCGACCAGCAGTGGCCAGATAACCCACGAGATGCTCGCCGCCGCCGGGATCGACGTGCACCAGCCGGCTGCTCTGCAAGCCGCCGACGCGTGCGTCAGCATCAGCCACGGAGTCATCACCAAGGCCGACGTGGCCAAGTTCATCGCCGGACAATGACTGACGGCCTCAGACCGAGCGACACCATGTGGCGCGTTTTCAGCGGGCAGCCGCCGTAGGTAGTTGTCGCTTGGAGCTAGGGATGGGAATTGAGTCTGCGCCGTCTGATCGCTCGAGGGATGCGGAGAACACCACGGCTCAGATTGGTAGCTGGCGCTCTTGAGTGCCGGGTAGGCTGGTAGCCATGCCGGCGCGAAGACGGAGCCTGGTGGTGGGGGCGGTCACGACGTTGTGCTGCCTGTTGGCAGCGATGCCAGCGGGCGCGGCTCGAGTGGTCTTTGGCAAGTCAGTGCAGGGTCGCCCGCTTGTCGCGTGGTCATTCGGCTCTGCCCATGCTCGGCGGAAGGTTCTAGTAGTGGGATGTATCCACGGAAACGAATGCGCGGGACGGGCCATCACCTCGGCGCTCCGTCACGAGCCGGTTCCACGCGGCGTGCAACTGTGGCTGGTCCCGGAGATGAACCCTGATGGCACGGCTGCCGACACAAGGCAAAACGCCGACCATGTGGATCTGAACCGCAACTTCCCCTATCGCTGGGAGCGCGTTACCGACCCGACCTTTTACTCCGGGCCCTATCCGGCCTCCGAGCCCGAGACCAGAGCCGCGATGAGCCTGGTCCGACGGCTTCGACCGGCCGTCACCATCTGGTATCACCAGCACATGGACCTCGTCGATATGGCAGGCGGTGACCGAGGTGTAGCACGACGCTACGCCCAGATCGCCGGCCTCAGACCCACCTGTCTCACGTTTCTTTCCGGCGTCGAGACCGGCTGGTCGAACCACACATTCCCGGGCACCACCTCATTTGTCGTCGAGCTGCCCGCCGGACCGGTCTCCCCGACAGCGCTCGCGAGGCATCTCCGCGCCGTGCGCGCGATGGAGCTCGGAGAGCGCTCCGGCTCGGCAACCCGTTGCGACTCCGTCACACCCGCCGCCTAGTTACAGGTTTCGCACGGTCGCTTTCGACGGCCGAGCACCTGTGCGCCGCCGCCGCGGGCGTGATTGCATTGCCACGAAAGCGATCACGAGCTCGCCGTCGCTGACGCCGCTGCATCTGGTGCTGAGCGGCCGCGCGTCGGACGCCCAACCACGGACCGCTCAGCGCACGACGGCGCCCTCGCGCAGCCGCACCTCGGCACCCGCCTTGCAGTAGACGAACGCTACCTCGCGAACCTTGAGGCCGGTGGCCGTCGCGAGCCCTTGGGCATACACCTCGCCCTGCCCGGCGTGGTGCTTCTTGGCGTACGCCTCAGCGGTCTCCTTGGTGACGTCCTTGTCGGTCTTGTAGTCGATGACCACGAGCTCGTCGCCGTCGCGAAAGACGAGATCGACGCGGCCGTTGGTCAGCGCAGCGCGCTCGGCGGCTTCGCCATCCCGCGCGTGGTTGATCACGAATGGCACCTCGCGCCACCAGATTCCCAGCTCGACGGCGCGTTTGACGCTAGGCGAGCCGAGGCAGGCGCGGCACATCGACACGACGTCGGCGGTGTCGTCGGTGATCGCGCCCTCCTTGCAGACGTCGTCGGCGATCTGCTCGAGGTCTTGCGCGCCTGGGAGGGTGACGCGCTCCATCACCATGTGGACCGCGTCTCCGATCGGGAGCGGTGGCCCATCGCCGATGAGGAGGGCTGCATCGAAGGTCGCGACCTCGGCGGCAAGTGGGCCGCGCGGTCGCTCGCAGCTTGAGGCGATCTCGATCTTGCGCGGCTCGACCGCCACACGCTTGAGTTGCTTGACCGCTGCGAGCCAGGTGTCGCGCTCGACGACTCCCCTCGTGATGTCCTCCTCGGTCACGGCTGCCGGTTCGATCTCCTCAGCGGCCTGGAGGTCGAGGTCGGCGAGTTCGATCCGCTGCACGAGGTCGTTGTCGTCCGGGAGGTTCTGGGCGAGCGCGGCGAGCAGACCCGATGCGCCGACGATGCCGGTGACGCAGGGGACGATCAGGTGCTCGCGGGCGCGGGTGGCGCCGACGTAGAGAAGGCGCAGGCGTTCGGCGTCGACGTAGTGCTTCTCCTGCTCCCAGGCGTCGTCGTAGCCGGGGGTCTTGAAGTGGCCGTGGCGCCCGGAGCTGCCGGCGCCGACCCGGAAGTGCAGGAAGCGCTCGTGTTCGCGGGGAACCGGCTGGGCGTGGTTGGGGTTGCGGGCGGCCAGGTTGGCGAGCGCGACGATCGGGTACTCGAGCCCTTTGGCGCCGTGCACGGTCATGATCCGCACGACGTCGTCGGTCTCCTCGGCGACCGTTGCCTCGATCTCGATCTGCTCGTCGGCCATCGAATCGCGCAGGTGGCGGATGAACGGCCGGAGCCCTCCCCCGCCCGCGGCAGCGAACAGGCGAGACTCATCGACGATCGCGAGCAGGTTCGCAGCCCCCTGGTCGCCGTCGGGCCGGGTGAGGGCGAACTCCACCAGCCGCGTGCGCTCGACCACGCGGCGGACGGTCTCCGCGAGCGAGAATCGGGTGCGCATGCGGTGCAGGTCAGACAGCTCGGCCAGCGCCTCGTTGACCGCTGCGATCGGTCCCGGGGTCGTGGAGCGGTAGGACAGCGAGCCGGCCTCGGCGCGGTGGCGTACGAGCCCCTCGTCGTCGATCGCGAACGCACTCGAGCGCAGGGCGCCGACGAGCGCGAGCCGATCCGTCGGGTCGTCGATCGCCCCCAGCACCCAGATCAGGTCACGGACCTCCTGGCGCTGGTAGAAGTCGCGTGAGCCCTCGTGCCGATAGGGAATCCCGGCACCGGCGAGCGCGTCCTCGTAGTTGCCGATCCCGGTTCGCGCCGGCATCAGGATCGCCATGTCCCCCCAGCGGCACGACCGCCACTGGTCGTCATCGCGGCGGTCCCGGATCTTCCAACGCTCCTCGTGCGCGGTGTGCAGGAGCACCGCGATCGTCCGTGCCTCCTCGCGGCGGAAATCGTCAGCCTTGGTCTTGGGGTCAAGGTCGCCGACGGCGAGCACGATCGGCGGGCGCTTGGCGTTTTCCGCGTCGGGCGGGGCCACGAGCTGGACGTTGGCGGGCTGCACGCCCGGCTTTTGGTCAAAGACCTTGTCGAACACGGCGTTGAGCGCGGCCAGCATCTGCGGGTTTGAGCGGAAGTTGGTTGAGATCTGCGCGTGCGCGCCATGGAGGGCTTTGCTCCGGACCTGGTCGTAGACGGCGATGTCGGCGCGACGGAAGCGGTAGATCGACTGCTTCGGGTCGCCGACGACCGTTAGTCGGCTCGGCGCCGGGCGAAGCTCCCGCCAGTCGCCGTCGGGCTCCTGGTCGCTGGTGAGCAGCAGCGCGAGCTCGGCCTGAACAGGGTCGGTGTCCTGGAACTCGTCGATCAGGATGACCTTGTAGCGGCGGCGGAAGTAGTCGCGCGCCGGCTTGTTCGTTCGCAAGAGCTCGCTCGCCCAGAACAAGAGGTCGTCGAAGTCCGGCTCGCCGTCCTTGCGTCGCTGCTGCTCGTAGTCGTTGACGAACTGCTCAATTCGGGGAAGCAGGCTCAGAAGCGCGTCGGTGCGCAGCCCGTCCTGCGCCGCCTCGTGGGCGTCTCTGTAGGCCCTCTGCAGCGCCTTGAGCTCTGCCTTGCCCTCGGGGCCCCAGTTCGCCTGCGACCCGCGGCTCTCGTGGGTGTAGGCCCGGTCGCGGTAGAGCAGCTGGAACTCCTGGTCGGCCTCGGTCTTTAGCGCCTCGAGCGCCGCGACCCAGTCGAGGATTCCCTCGGCGATGACCACCGCCGAGTCCTCGCCGGGGTCGCAGGCGACCAGCAGTGCCTGCAGCTCGTCGGCGATGCGGCGGAACTCCACCAGATGGGTGGTGAGCTCACCGTCGTGGTGGGCGGGGTGCTGGAGCGGGCGCAGGTAGCGGTATTGGTTGATGAGCTCGCACGCCTCGCGGAGCTCGTCGAGTCCGAGCCCGCGCCGCAGCGCCCGGTCGAGCTCGGGGCTTCGCGCGGACAGCAGCTCGTCCTGGAAGGCTTCGTAGGCGGCGTCGAACGAGAGGCTGCCGGCGAGCCCGTCCACCACGTCGAACAGCGGGTCGATCCCGGCCTCGACCGGGCGCTCGCGCAACAACCCGCCGGCAAAGCTATGGATCGTCTCAATGTGGCCGCGGTAGAGGTCGCGCGCGGCGGCCAGCACCCGCTCATGCTCATCCCCACCGGTGGTGGCCGCGCGTCTGTCAAGAGCATCGCGCACCCGGGTGGATAGCTCTGCCGCCGCCTTCTCGGTGAAGGTGATCACCACCAGCTCGTCGACCGTGGCTGTGCCCGTGGCGAGTACGTTGGTGACGCGCTCAACGAGCACGGTGGTCTTGCCGGTGCCCGCGCCGGCCTCGACCCCCAGGTTCGACGAGAGATCGCCGGTGATCCGCTCGCGCGCGGCCTGATCGCTCAGCGCGATGCTCATGGGACGCTCCGGATCTTCGTCGCGAGCCGGGCGAGCCGCTCGTCGGTCGCCTTCGGCTTGGTGTAGTCGCCCCGCGCGCCCACGCAGATGCCGTTGAACGGGCAGTAGTCGCACGCACCGTCGGACGGCGCGATGAGGAAGTCCCCGCCTCGGAAGGAGGTGACGATCGCGTCGAGGAGCGCGATGACGTCCGCGTGGCGGGCTGCGAGATCTTCCGGCTTCCAGTCGACGACCTGGAAATCACCCTTGCGCGTCGGGTAAACGTAGGCAGCGGCACCGGCGGACGGGTCGATCCCGAGCAGCCTCGCTGCCGCCAACACATACAGCGGCAGCTGCAGCATGCGCCCGCCCTGCAGCTCGCCGGACTTCTCGGCGTAGCGTCGGCCCGACTTGTAGTCGACGATCCGGAAGCTCGAGCGCCCCGGGTCCCAGTTGACCCGGTCGATCCGTCCGTGAAGACGGAGCGTGCCGGAGGGCAATTCGATCTCGATCGGCTCAGTCTGCGATAGCGAGCCCTGCTTCTCGCCGGTCATCCGCTGACCGAAGCGCGCCTCAACGGCGACCAGCGGCAACGCGCGGGTGAGCTCGTCGTCGCGCTCGTGGTCGAGCCAGCGCACGCAGTCCTCAATCAGCTCGACCCGGTCGGCCTCCCACATCGCCGCGTAGCCGGTCTCGCCGCGGTCGCGAGCAGCGTCACACTCCTCACCGGCGATCGTACGCATCCGCTGGTCGGCCTCAACTGCGAGTGGGGCCGGTCCCTTGCCGTCCCACTCGTCATAGAAGCGCTCGAAGATCCGGTGGATGACGCTGCCGCGGCTGAGCGCGTCGATCCGCACCACCTGCTCGGGCTCCTCGACCGCCTTGACGCGCAGCAGCCGCTCGAGCATGAATCGCTGCGGGCAGGTGGCATAGCCCTCAAGCGACGTGGCCCCCAGCGGCTTCTCAACGGGCATCAGCGCGGCGATCGCGGCCTGCGCGTCCGGTCCGAGCGCCCCATCCCACGCTGAGTAGCGCTCGGCGAACCGGGCGCGGAAGGCCGCGAGCGCCCGCGCGAACGCCGGCTGCGCGCGCTCGAAGGTCGCGATCGCGAGCGGCCGGGTGATGCGCGCCTGCAGGTAGGTGCGGTCGCGCTCGGGCTCGGAGACCGCGCTCGACCCCGCGGCGGTCACAGCGAGGGGGTCGTGCGCGTGTCCGGGCCGAATCGGCGCACCGATCGCGTCGCCCGCGATCCGCTCGACATCGATGCGGTCAAGCAGCGGGGCGTCGTCGGCGGACACCCGCTCGCCCTCGAGCTGCGAGGCGAGCTCGCGGAAGAACACGGACGGCAGCCGCGGGCGGTTCTCGCCGGTCGCGCGGCGGGCGTAGGACACAACCAGTCGCTCCCGCGCCGCCTCGCACGCCAGCGCGAAGATCAGCGCCTCCTCGCTGCCGCGCGCCGAGCGCGGCGCGAGCGACGCCGGGGCCCGCCGCGAGATCCTCTCGCGCTCCTCGTCGAGCAGGATCGGGTCCTGGCGGACCGGCGGAGGGAACACGCGCTCGGTCGCGCCCAGGATCCAGACGCGCGCGAACTCAATCCCCGCCAGCGAGTTCACGGCGACGATGTTCACGCCGCGAGCGGCGAACGCGCCCGGCCGGCTGTCGATCACATCCTCGGAGCGGAGGGTCCCGATCGCGCGCTCCACCACATCAAGGAACCAGTCGAAGTCGACCTCAGCTTCGAGCGCGGTGAACCGCTCGAGACCCCGCAAGGCGACCACGACCTCCTCGGCTCCCTCGACATAGCGCGCCAGCAGGCCCTGCAGGTAATCCAGGTGCGCGGCCCACGTCGCCCGCGCGGGCCGCTCGCGCAGCCGTCGGTCAAGCTCAGCGATGAACCCCGCCAGCCGCACCGCGTCCCCCGCGCGCTGCTGCACCCACTCTGGAGCCTCGTTGTCACCACCAGACGCGGCCCGCACGGCCTCGAGTCGTCGCTGCCACTGCTCAGCGCCCTTGACGATCCCCGCGTCGCGCGAGAGCGAGTCCCACCTGGAGGTCGAGATGCCGCCGTACTCCTCGTGCAGCTCAGCCGGCAGCTTGGCATCGGTCAGAAAGTCCATCACCGCCTGGCGCGAAAGCTCGCCGTCGAACAGCGCCAGCAGCGCGAGCGTCTGGCGCCCGAGCGGCCGCTCCGCCAGCGGGGAGCCCTCGTGAAGGTACACGGGGATCCCGGCCTCGACGAACACCGCCTCGGCCAGCGGCAGATACGCCTCTCCGTGCCGGTAGGCGACCGCCATGTCCCAGAACGGCACCCCCTCGCGCGCCCACTCAAGGCACGCCCGCGCCGCCGCGCGCACCTCCCGGGACGGATCCGGCGCCGAGAGCAGTCGCAAGCTGCCGTCGGGCGCGATCGCCGGCTTGGCCGGAGTTGTGAACATCGATCGTCGTACCTGCTCGAGCGCCGACTCCTCCTGCACCGCATCGTCGGCCCGCTGCGCAGTCGCGCCACCCTCGATCAGCCGGCGCCGGAGCTCGGCGAGCGGTGCGTCGGCCGCGGCCGGTACATCAGCGAGATAGACATCGACGGGCATCCGCGCGGCGACACCATGGAGTAGGCGCTCTAGCGCCGGCGAGAGGTCGAGCATCCCGTAGACGAGCAGCGCCAGGCCGCCGAGCCGGTTCGGCTCAGCCGCGAGGAGTGCGTCGTCCGGGCCGTAGAAACCGGACCGCCGCTCCTCGAACAGGGACAGGATCTCCGCGAGCGAGCCGGCCTTGTCCGGCGCGTCCGTCGCCCCCTCGAGCAGCGCGCCGAGGTCCGAGAGGTCGTAGCCCGCGCCACGGAGCTCCCTCACCAGTCGGAACAGAGCCTCGCCGAACCCCGGGGTCTCCCCCACCGGCGCGAAGTACCCAGGGTGCTTGCGCGCGACATCCGCCAGCAACACCCGGTCAGCCAGCGGCGGCAACGCCCGGCGACCCTGATCGACGAGCGACGACGCACCGAGCAGGAGTGCCAGATCGCCGGGCATCAGGATCCGCACGTTTGCGTGCGCACCCAGCCGCGCCGCCAACCACCGCTGCAGCCATGGACGCTGCAGCGACGCGCCGACGAGCACCGTGATTGGCGCCAGCGGATCCTCGCGCCGGAGCTCGGCAACCCGGTCGGCGAGCGTGTGCCCAAGCGCAGCCGGTCGCCCGCTGATCACTCTCATCGTCATCGGTTGCCTTCAAGCCTCCCTGAAACTCGTTGCCGGGGCAAACGTTCGCGGCCCGTCTCCAATAAGTCGCGCATCACCCGCCGAAGCTGACCTCGCCTGCGCGTGACTCGTGCCGCGGGCGAGTGCGAAGGATGTGCGAACACCCTTTGTGCGACGCGGGCTGGCCGCTCGGCGCTGATGATCACCGGGAGCCCTGGCCCTGCCGTTCGGCGGTGGATCGACCACCGGACGCTCCCAAGGCGTCCGCGCTGGCTTGCGATGACCACCAGAATTCGCCAACCCGCGGCGAACGCGCGGCCGACACAGGTCCGGGTGCGAGCCGGCATCCCGTTTCCTTTGCAAGCTGGAGGAGTCGCCCGCACCAGCGGTCATTACCGACGCAGTGCTGACGTGCGGCGCCAACATCATCCTGACCCTTCAGGCTGAAGCGGCCAAAGCCGGCGGCACTGAATCGGTGCGCCCCGGTGAGGCCGGAGATCTCGCTTGGCTCGCTCTCGTCAGCTTGACTGGCACTGGCAGGATTGGTATGTTCGCCGCGCTTTTCGCGACTTTCGCGTCGTTGGTATCGGGGCCAGTCGCGGGCAAAGTTGGCTTCCGGTTACGCGGTGTGACCCGGGGACTCAGCAGGTGAGCGCGGGCGCGATCCGGGATCGGAGGACTGAGATGGGTGGGTGGGCGCGGATATGTCATGGCGGATGGCTTACGGCGCTTAAGGGTGTGCGTTGGTTGGGGGTGTCGGCCTGTCTGGCCGTGGTCTGTGGGTCGGTACTGATGTTCGCGGCGCCAGCGGCGGCGGATACGCCGTTGTCGTGGTCGACCGTGAACGTGGACGGGACGAATGCCATCCAGAGCATCTCGTGTCCTGTGTCTGCGTTGTGCGTGGCCGTCGACAGCGACGGGAATGTGCTCACGTCGACCAATCCGATCGGCGGTCGCTTGGACTGGTCTGCGCCGGTGACCATCGACGGGACCAGGAGCGTGAATGCGGTCTCCTGTCCGTCGATCTCGCTGTGTGTAGCGGTCGACAGCGACGGGAATGTGCTCACGTCGACCGATCCGACGGGCGGCGCATCGGCGTGGTCTGCGCCGGTGGAAATCGACGAAAACGCCGAATACGGCGAACCCGACGAGCTGACGGATGTGTCGTGTGCGTCGCCGTCGCTGTGCGTCGCGGTTGACTACTTGGGGTACGTGCTCACTTCGACGAACCCGACAGGCGGCGCATCGGCGTGGTCGACGCCGACACCGGTCGGGTCAGTCGACACCCACTACAGTGTCTCGTGCCCGTCGGCGGCGTTGTGCGCGGTCGTGGGAAGTAGCGATTTGTGGACCTCGATCAACGCGGGGGGATCGTGGTCTGAGCCAGGGACTCCGATTGACAGCGGCGGGAGTTTGCAGGTTGTGGGGTGCTCATCTCCGTCGCTGTGCCTGGCCGGTGCTTACAGCGGTGGGAGCATCTTCGCCTCGACGAATCCGACGGGTGGGGCGTCCGCGTGGACGCACTTCGCCACGAGCGAGAACACCATGAACGGAATCTCCTGTCGGGGGTCTTTCTGCGCGGTGGTTGGGGTGTCGGGATCTGGGTACAGCGGGGATAGTGACGTGTTCACCTCATCCAATCCCACTGGTGGCGCCTCTGCATGGAGCACGACGCCGATCGACGAAGACGAGCTGCTCGATATCTCCTGCGTGTCTTCGTCGCTGTGCGTAGCGTCCGATGCCGAAGGGAACGTCGTGGTTGGTTTCAGCTTGCAGCCGCAGACGATCAGCCTGATCGTGCCGGCGCAGAGCACGGTGGGTAGCTCTGCGCTGCTCAGCCCGACCGCGTCCTCGAATCTGCCGGTCGTGCTGAAAATCAATACAGCTAAAACCACCGAAAAGGCGTGCTCACTGTCTGACGACACCGTCAGCTTCGACCACGCCGGCTCCTGCGTCATTGACGCCAATCAGTCGGGAGGCAGCGGCTACAGCCCCGCCCCCCAGGTGCAGAAGACGATCACCGTTGGCAAGGGATCACAGACGATCGCGTTCAGCGCCCCGTCGCAGGGGACCGTCGGCGGGTCTGTGTGGTTGTCACCCATCGCCTCCTCGGGGCTGACCCCGGTGTTATCGGTCGATACAGAGACGACGAACAGCGCCTGCACTGTCCCGGTCGGGACGTCGGTGGTCAGCTTCAACCACGCCGGCTCCTGCGTGCTGGACGCCAACCAGGCCGGCAACGCCGACTACGCCGCCGCCCCCCAAGTCCAGCAGACGATCACCATTAGCGCGGCATCTCAGACGATCGGGTTCAGCGCCCCGTCGGGCGGCACCGTCGGCGGGTCGACGGGCCTGGACCCGACCGCATCGTCCGGGCTTCCGGTGGTGCTCTCCGTCGATCCGTCGACGACGAAGAGCGCATGCTCGTGGTCCAGCGGAACGGTCAGCTTCAACCATCCCGGCTCTTGCGTGCTTGACGCAAACCAGGCCGGCAACGCCGACTACGCCGCCGCCCCACAGGTCCAACGGACGATCACCGTCGCCCAAGCCTCCAAAAAGCGAGAATAGGCGTGTCAGCGCTGTCGGCGAGGATGCTCCATTCGGTCGCCGTCTACTGAGCGTCGGTGCCCTTCAGGCGAGTGCGGTCCAGCCCATAGCGCCGTTGAGGTGGCTGATCCCGTCCTTCTTCGCCAGTTCGATAGCGCGCGCCAGGCGGTGGCCGGCGCCCTTGGAGCCGGGTTCTTGGCGGCCAGCGGTCACGGTCGGGCGCCAGCTCGGTCAGGGCCTCGTTCGCCGAGCCGGGCTGAGCTAACGATGAGGATTACCTCGCGCGCAGAGATCCACTAGCGCGGGCTCAAGGAGCCTATTCGGAGAAGCACTCGTCGCGATGCTGCCGACTGGAGCACCCGCTGGCTGTCGACTTCGCCCAAAACGCAGCGGTCAGGCGAATCAGGC
>Ga0302314_10017103_pt1 | contig 12189 bp, 11 predicted proteins | sample III_Palsa_N2_3_FD_200533 | JGI IMG/M metagenome (GOLD analysis project Ga0302314, IMG submission 200533) | Peat permafrost microbial communities from Stordalen Mire near Abisko, Sweden - III_Palsa_N2_3 | ecosystem: Environmental > Terrestrial > Soil > Palsa > Peat permafrost | place: Sweden...
AGCGCCGCGGGCGGTCATCAAGTTCACGAAATTGATGCTGGCGACACCGACGATCAGCACGCCGACTAGGCACAACGTGTAGATCGTGGTCAGATCGTCCGTGGGCCGCATCGACTGTTCCGTCTCGGGGGTCAGGTGCACCTGATCGATGCGGACCAGCGGCCACGACGGTAGGCGCGAGGAGGGCCTCGAGGTCATGCGGCGGGCGAAGAAAGCCGATATACCACGCTCCAGGTCCGCTGCCGTGGCCCCTGGTGCGAGCCGCAGATAGGTGTAGACGATGTTGTAGACGTGCGCTTTGTTCTCATCAACGTCGAGCAATTCGAGTTCGGAAAACGAGCCGCGGCCCGATGCGATCGCCTGCAGGTCCAGGTGCGTATTCGGTGGCAGGTCGGCAAGCACCGCGGTGACCCGCATCGGATGGTTCGCGTCAATCAGCAGTGTTTCGCCGATCGGCGCATCGCGGCCGAAGTACTTTCGGGCGAGGCTGCGCGTGATCACGATTGTGTCCGGCTCCTGGAGTGCCCCTTGTAGTTCACCGGCCGAGGATTTCAGACGCAACAGGTCGAAGATATTGGGATCTGCCCAATAAAGCTTCTCATCTGCTTCCACATCGCCATGACGGATCACACGCCGATCCGGGCATAGCCGTGCGATCGCCTCGATCTGGGGGAAGTGGAGTTTCAGCAGCCCGGCCAGGTGCACCCAAATCGTCGGCGTCGAAATGAGCGGATGGCCGGGAGGGTGATCGACTTCGGTGACCAGGTACGTGCGTTGATACTCGGAGAGGAAACGGTCGTAGCTGAACTCGTTGCGCGCAAAGAGGAAGATGAAGATCGCAGACGCGAACCCGGCCGAGAGGCCCAGAATGTTGAGTACCGTATGGCGTCGGTCGCGTGTAAAGGTGCGGATTACGGCCGCAGGAAGGTCGCGCATGCTACGCCGCCAGTAGTGTTTCGCTCACCACCTGCCCGTCCAGCAGCTTCACCGTGCGCGCCGCTGCCGCCGCGTGCACCAGAGAGTGCGTCACCATGATCACGGTCGTGCCGGCGCGGTTGATCTCACTCAGCATATTCATCACCGCAATGCCATTCTCGGTGTCCAGGTTGCCGGTGGGCTCATCCGCCAGAATCAGCTTAGGTTCACCCACCAGCGCGCGGGCGATGGCGACGCGCTGCTGCTGGCCGCCGGAGAGCTGGCTGGGCAAGTGGCGCGCGCGGTGAGTAAGACCCACGCGCTCAAGTGCCGCAGTGACCCGTCGGCGGCGTTCACTGCCACCCATGCCGCGATAAAGAAGCGATACTTCGACGTTTTCGGAAACATTGAGATCGTCGATCAGGTTGAAACTCTGGAACACGAAGCCGACGGTGCCGCGCCGCAGGCGCGTGAGTTGCTTTTCACGCAGTTTCGATACCTCTTCGCCAAAGAACGCGTAGCTGCCGCTGTCCGGGCTGTCGAGCAGTCCGAGAATATTGAGCAGCGTGGACTTGCCACAGCCCGATGGCCCCATGATGGCCAGAAATTCGCCGGCGCGGACCTCGAGCGACACCTGCGACAGGGCGTGGGTCTCCACCTCGGTGGTGCGGTAGATTTTGCTGATGTTCTGCAGGCTCAACATGCTGTTCCCCTACTTCAGATCGACGCGATCGATGCGTTCCAGCCCGGTGTAATCGGAGGTGATGACACGCTCGCCGGCGGCGAGACCCCCCAGCACCTCCACCTGTTCTGCGTTGCGGCGGCCGACCTTGATCCGGCGCCGCAGGGCGCGATGGCCGTCGGGCGCCAGAACAAACGCCCAGTCCCCGCCGCTGCGTTCGAGGAAGGCACCGGCGGGCAGGACCAGGCCCTGTACGTCCGCGCCCAACGATAACCTGCCCTGCAGCGTCTGGCCGCGCAGCAGACCGTCCGGTGTCGGTCCCGCGAATGCGAGGTCGACCACGAAGCCGCCGCTCTTCACCTGCGGATACACCCGCGTGACCTTGAGCGGCAGTGATTTGCCATCGAGCTCCATGCTCGCGGCCTGCCCCGGACGCACGCGACCCAGGTAATATTCGTCCACCGTCGATGAGAGTTTATAACCAGTGGCCGGAGTGATCTCGGCCAGCCGGTCACCCACGTTGCGGCTCTCCCCTACCGTCAGATCCATGCTGGTCAAAAGACCGCTCACCGGTGCCCGGACTGTGAGCTCGTTGAGCTTGGCATGGGTAACCACCAGGTCCTGCTGCAGTTTGGCGATCTGCGCCTGCAGTTGTGGCAGCTGTGCCTGGCGCAGCCGCTCTTGGCGGCGATTGCTTTCTTCCTGCATCGGCCGCTCGATGAGATCGTGATCCAGTTCGTCCTTGAGCTGATCGCGCGACTCGACCGAAACCAGGTGTTCGGCCACCAGCCCCTCGCGCCGGTCCAGGGCCCGGCGCAGCCGGGTGATGTCGTAGTCGATCTGCGCGAGCGCCTTCTGATTGGCCACGCGGTTCTGTTCGAGCTGAGTCTGGTAGGACTGTGACTCGGTGATGGACTGTACGAGGCGTCCTTCGCGATCCAGCACATCCAGCTCCAGGGCCGAATTGGTCAGCAACACCAGCGACTGACCTTCGGTCACCGTATCGCCGGCCTGCACCAGGACGCGCTCGATGCGGCCACCTTCCAACGCGTCGAGGTCGACGGTGTCGTGAGGCACGACTTCACCGGTGAGCGGAATGACATCGTGGTACACCCCACGCTCGGTGGTGGCAATGGTCAGACTTGCCGCCGGGATGCTGACGCTGCGCTGCGCAGGCCCCAGCAGTAACACCCCCGCGACGCCCAGCAGAATTGCTGCCACGACGCCCAGCAACAGGCGTTGCCACACCTTAAGACGCCACCACGGCTGCGACAGCGGCCGGTCCATGGCAGAGTGGAGTTTCACGGCCGCGACCATATCGGCTAGTGTATGGCGCATAGGCTGTGATAAAAACTCTTGTCCAGTCAACTGGTTGCGTTCAATGCGACACTCACGGACGGCAAAAGGTGTCCGAAAGTGAACAGTAGGGATCCGGTGATCGAAGATACGACTGTCCTGATCGTCGAGGACGATGCCGACGTCCAGCGCGCGGCCCGCATCGCGCTGGCCGGCAGCTCCAAGGTCATTGAAGTGCTGGACGGACCGGCGGGTCTGGAGACCAGACTCGAGGCCGTGAACTTCGATGTGGTACTGCTCGATATGAACTTCGTGGCCGGCGCGCGCAGCGGCGCCGCCGGGCTCGATGTTCTTGCGCGTCTGCAGGAGCTCGACACCTTCCTGGCGGTGGTGCTGATGACAGCCTACGGCGGCGTCTCGCTTGCCGTTGAAGCGCTGAAGCGTGGGGCCACCGATTTCGTGCTCAAGCCCTGGCGCAACGACAAGCTCATCGCGACAGTCAGCGCGGCCGCCGCCACCACGCGCCGCCGACGCACGGTGGAGACGCTGAACCTGGAAACGCTGGAGCGTGGCGCCATCGAGCGTGCGCTCCTGCAGCATGGCGGCAATATCTCGCTGGCCGCGGCGACTCTGGGCCTGAGCCGCCCGGCGCTGTATCGACGGATGTCCAAGCATGGGCTCTAGTGCCGGTGCGCTGCCGCGGCATTTTACGGTCGCGGTGCTGACGCGGGCGCTGCTGCTGGCCGTGCTGATCGTCATCCTGGTGCGCCTGTTGGCGGCCACGCAGTTCTACGCGACGGCGCTGGTGGTGATCCTCTGCGCAGCGCTGGTCGTGGCGGACCTGGTGCGGGTAGTGGCGCACGCTGACCGTTCGACGCAGCGCTTCCTCGAGTCCCTTTCGGCCGGCGCACTGGAGGCGCCGGTGTCGGGCCCGTCCACTCCCGGTCGCCTGCTCCCGGCATTCGATCGTGCCCGGCAGCATCTGCAACAGGATCGCCGCGCGCAGCGCCAGAGCGGCGATTACCTACAGACGCTGCTGGATACGGTGCCGGCCGCCCTCATCGTCGTCAATGCCCAAGGCGGGTTGCGGATGGTCAACCGGGCCGCGCACCGGCTGCTCGGCGAACCTGCACCGCGGCTCGAGCAGCTCCCGGCGCTCGGCGAGAACGCCGCACAGCTGCTGGCGATGCTGCCTCCGGGCGGCCAGCAGATCGTGCGGCTCGCCAACGGCCACCAGTTGCTCGGCTCGGCCTCGCAGTTCACGGTTCCGGGAGAGGCAGCGCAGCGGCTGATCAGCCTGCAGCGCCTCGCCGGCGATCTGGATGCGGTGGAGCACAAGGCCTGGGATGACATGGTCCGTGTGCTGGCACACGAGATGATGAACTCTCTCACCCCGATTGCGTCACTGTCGGAAAGCCTCGATGCGCTACTTCGTACCGACGGCCGCACTGCGGAAGTGGCCGCAGCGCTGGAAACCATCCGGCGCCGTAGCCTCGGACTGATGCGCTTCGTGGAACGCTACCGCAAAGTTGCGGAACTGCCGCAGCCGCTGCTGCAACCGCTACAGCTGAAGAGTGTGCTGGAGGGGGTGGAGCGGCTGTTGGCACCGGCGCTTGATCAGGGACAGGTCGGCTATACAAGCACTGTTTCGCCGCCCGACCTCATCGCGCAGGTGGATGCCGACCTGGTCGAGCAGGCACTCATCAACCTGCTGCGCAATGCCACCGAAGCAGTTCGCGGCCAGACCGAGGCGCGCATCGAAGTCACCTGCGGGCTGGACGCAGGACTGTGTTACATCGACGTCGCGGATAATGGCCCGGGTCTGACGGACGCGGCGCGCGAGCAGATGTTCGTGCCGTTCTTTACCACCAAAGCGGACGGTTCTGGCGTCGGGTTGAGCCTCGCGCGGCGCATTGCGCTGTGTCACGGTGGGCAGGTCACGGTGCGATCCAATCTGCCGCGCGGTTCGGTGTTCCGCCTCAGCCTACCTGCATGAGCGTCAACTGACTAACGAACGAGGAAGCGATCGTGGGTAATGTCAGTCCGCACGCGCCCCAAGCAACGTGGTATGCGCGCTCTTCAACAGGGATTTTGGGCTGCTCAGCGGCAGGTCTTCGCCGATTTCCCACATCATCATGCCCGCCAAATGCTTGGCCACGACGTAGCGGGCCTTGCTGGCCACCAACGCTGCATTGTCGTAGCTCAACCATTGACGGCTCGCTGGGTCATAGGCGTACACGGCGCTAAGCCTGCCGTTGACCAGGACACCATGCTCGGTGAAGCCCGACTTCAGCAGTGTCTCCGCAACGCGATAGGAGCCTCTGCCCTTGGCCCCGCCCAAGTCGTAGGCGGGCGTCCTTGATTTGTCGAATGGCTGGTAGAGTCCGTGTGTGCCGGGCGACGCTTCCACTCCACCATAGGCGACGAAGTAAGCCGGGTATCCCAGCAGTATCCTGCTGGCAGGCACACGCCGAAACGTCAGATATTCCACGGCCTGCTGGTCACTGAGGTGATAAAAGCCCGCGAGCAGCGGCTCGTCCTGATCGCTGTACAGATTGGCGTGATGACCGGTTACGGGGGAATACTCAGGACCGTGAAAGTCATAGCCCATCAGCGACACATAGGCACCTTGCGCAACGACACCCAGGTTGTTATGGCATCGGGAACCCGCAGGGCAATCGAAGCTGCGTAGCGTCTCCCAGTCACCCGGAAGCTCGATACTTATGAATGCCTGCTCACCCAGGCCTTTGCGTAGATCAGCGATGATCCGCGCGATTTGTTCTCCCTGCTTCGGGCCAAAGAAGGCATCCGGCTCGAAATCGAGGTCAATGCCGTCCAGCCCGAAGGCATGAATCAGTGCGACTGCCGATCGAACGAACACTTCGGGATGACCCAGGGCATTATCAAAGGGCCCCTGACTGCCCGCGCCGCCGATCGAGATGATCTTTTTCAGTGTGCGTGGCCTGTTAGTCAGGTGCGCAAAAGCATCAAAGCTACCCGCCTGAGCGCTTTGAGACTTCGGACAGGCGGCTGGATTTTGATGGCAGAACCCTTGAGAGTCGCTCGCGGACAGATCTACCGTGGGGTTGCGGAAATAGACCTCCCCTGCCCCGTCGACCTGCAGAAAGGCATAGGCAAGCACATCAATGGCGTCCAATTGCCGCAGGAACGCAGCGTTCTTTAGAGCGACTCCCGTCGCATCGACGCTGCCGGGCAGCGGATAATCCGGATGGTTTGTTGTATCGTCCGACCAGAAGGTCATCAGGATTTCGTGCGCGGGTTCGGCTGCCGCGGTGGCCGTACGCATTGCGAACACCAGGAGCGGTATGAGCCAAGAGATCGGTCGCATGCTTGATTTCCTTTCGTTTCGAGCGGCACGATAATTTAATCATGATTCTGCTGTTTGACCTGGCCGGCGTGCTTCTCGACTTCCGCGGCATCGAATCCAGCCAGGAAATCTCCGGTGGAACCGTTTCTGCGGAGATGTTTGGGAACTTCTGGTCGAAGAGCCCGATCGCGGACCGCCTGTATAGGGGCCAAATCAGTCCGGAACGGTTCGCTTCTGACACAGTCGTGGAATGGTCTTTAAAGGTAACTCCTGCGCAGTTCCTCACGTCCTTTCGCGAGTGGCTCGTTGGGCCGTACCCAGGAGCCTTCGAGTTGCTCGCCAGACTTCGCCGGCGTCACACGTTGGCGTGCCTGAGCAATACCAACGCCCTGGATTGCGAGCGATTCCGCTCCGAGTTGAACCTGCATGAACGCTTTGATTTCTGCTTCTTCTCGAACGAGATGGGTCTTCGTAAGCCGGATATTTCCTGCTATCAACACGTTCTGAAACGGCTGGATGCGCAAAATACAGACGTCATCTTTTTCGATGACAGCCTCGAGTGCGTCGCAGGTGCGCGCGCTGCCGGTATCGCGGCGCATCAATGCGCTGGGATCGGGCCTCTCGTCGAAACTTTGAGCATTCTCGGCCTCCTTGACGACAGAGGTTAAGCCGCGACCTGCTTTCTGTTCAAAATCAAGTACGCGGCGAAAATCAGCACCGTACAGAATCAATCACGATTCCCGGGCCTGCCTGTGACCGCAGGAACTGCTGCCCCTCTGATAATACCAATAAGATGAAAATAGCCTTACCTGCCGAAGTGGCGAGCAACACCATGCGCCGCACGGGAGCGTTGAACGCACCATACATCAGCATCAATCCGAATAGTCCGATCAGGGCACCCCAATGCCTCACAACGATCAGTCCCATCGGATTTGAAACAGGCACGCCGAACGCCGATTGCAGTGACGCCGCGGGGGCGAAAAGTACATATGCCGTTGCGCACGTCAGAATCCCCGAGATCAGCATGATCCACTTAATGGATCTTTGAAAAACAATCACCAATGTGCTCCTGACTCCGAGTTTCCTATCGAGCAGTTTTCACCAGTGTCACGGCAGCCTGTGGGCCTTGAAGAACTGCCACATCAGCTCACTGGCATTGATCTCGGTGCCGGGGGTATTGGCACGCAATTGCTCGGCCGTCCGACCCTGTGCCATGGACGGCGGCATGACTGAGCCCGGCCAGGCGTGTCCGCCGCCTTGCTCGCCGGATGCGTCCGTGCGATATAACCAGATGTCTGCGCCTTGCTCGCAAGAGCTGTAACGCACGAGGGTGACGTGGGTGGTAACGCGTCGTTCCCGGGGTTCGCCTTGGCAATGATCGATCTGCGCCCAGCGCTTCAGGGCGGCAGGAATACCGTAACGCCAGCGCGGTGTGCTATCGCCGTTGTAGGGATTCACCTGATCCCCGGTTCCATGAAACGTCACGATGGGGACTGCGCGCTCGGGGTGGCACGTGGCCGGGTCGGGCTGCGAAGGGTTGTCGCTTGACGGAAGTCCCGCGCGCAATCCGGAGACGGGCGCAATCGCCGCAATCCGTGTGGACAATCGGCAGGCCAGGAGGGACGCCATTCGCGCCCCGCCCGACATTCCAGTCACATAGATGCGCCGCGGGTCGATGCAAGTCTTGCTCGAAATCACATCGATCGTATCGCTTATGAATTGCACATCATCCGGTGCATCCGCCGGCGTCTGTGCTCCGCCGGAGAGGGGAACTCCGGGAATGTTCCAATAGTGATTATTGGGTGTATCCGGAAATGTCACCCCGCCGCTCGGATTGGCAACGACAAAGCCTTCTTTCGCAGCCAAATCCGCCAGACGCGTACTGCGTGCCTGCTCCTCGCCGTTACCTCCACTGCCATGCAGATCGATGATCAACGGCACTGCGCGGCGGGGGGTGCCTGCAGGAGGTACATAAAGCAGTACCGAGCGTGACAGCCCGGAGGAAATGACTGTGATCGATTGACTTCCCGCAGTCAGCTCTTCAGTTCCGCAACCGGCATGGGTGGCACTGTGCGCGAGAACCGGGGCGAATACACCGAAAAGCGCCAGCAGATTCATGACTGATGATGGCATCAACCTCATAGATACCCCGAAGCACGCTTTTCAACTTTATTAGCCGTGGCCACCATAACGGAAACCGGGAATGTTTTCGCGATTCCCATATGGCTGCGGCGGCCCAGGCTGTAGGATGGCGTTTGCATGCGACAAGCCACGACGATTCTGCGCATCCCCACGCCCCAGCGCGGATTGCTGGAGATTACCCGGGAGGTGCGTTCCTGGTTGGAGGCGCAGTCCGTTAGCACCGGACTGCTCACGCTCTTCTGTCGGCATACCTCCGCGTCGCTGCTGATCCAGGAAAATGCCGCGCCCGAGGTGCGATCGGACCTCGAGGCGTTCTTCGAGCGCCTTGCCCCGGAGAATTCGCAACGTTACGCGCACAACGATGAGGGACCGGACGACATGCCCGCGCACCTGCGCACGGCGCTCACGCAAGTGCAGCTTTCGGTGCCGATCATTGACGGGCGAATGGTGCTGGGAACCTGGCAGGGGATCTATCTGTTCGAACACCGGCGCCGCCCCTACGTGCGTGAGATCGCCCTGCATGTGATCGGCGACTGAAGCTAGGAACCCTGGTCCCAGACCTTGATCGCCTCGGTGACATCGGCCTTCGGCCCCAGCGCCTGCGATGCCGCGCTCATCTGCACCGCGCTGAGTTCGAGCATCGGCGCTTTGATCTTCAGGGCTGCGGCAAGTCCCGCCGCAATCCTGACGTCCTTCGCGGCGAGCGCCAGCAGAAACCCAGCGGCATGGCGGCCGGCGATGACGTGATCCTTCATCGACAGTTCGCTGTGAAAAGTGCGGCCGGTCGAGACATTCAGGATATCGATCAGCTGCGTCGGGTCGATGCCGAAGCGCTTGCCGATCAGCAGCGCCTCCGAAGTTGCCTCGAACGCCGCAGCCGACACATAGTTGTTGAGCGCTTTCATCGCATGCCCGGCTCCCAGGGCACCGACCTCGAACAGCCGTTTGCCCAGGAGTTCCAGCACGGGTTTTGCGCGCGCAATCGCTGCGGCCTCGCCACCGATCATGATCGTCAGTGAGGCATCCGTCGCGCGTGGTACGCCGCCCGACACCGGCGCGTCCACGAGCGAGAGGCCCAGGCCCGCCAATGTTGTGCCCAGCTCGCGCGTGCCCTCGGGCTCGGACGAACTCATGTCGATGACGAGGGCGCCCTTGGGCAGCTCGGAGGCAATTCCGCGGGGACCCACCAGGACGTCGCGCACGATCGCGCCGGTCGGAAGCATCGTGACGATGATGTCCGTTGCACGAAAGTCCTCACGGCCCCGGGCGATGCGCACCGTGGCCTCGGCGGCCACGCGCTGCGCCGCAGCAGCATCGACATCCAGTACCGTGAGCGAATGTCCGGCACGCGCGATATGGCCCGCCATCGGGCGCCCCATCGCGCCCAGACCGACAAATCCGATATTAATGTTCGCCCCCGAGGTCGTTTCAGGACTTGGCCTGTGGACATGCGATTGTCCCAGTATCGGACGTCTGATAGAAGGGGTGCGATAACGAAAAGTACCGGAGAAGCCGATGAAACGCAGCGCGTCAGGGATTCTGGTTGTGAGTGCAGTGGCCGTGTTCGGCCAGTCCGTGCAAGCCGCCGACTGCGACAAGGCCTGCCTCGAAGGGATCGCGACTGCCTACCGCACCGCCTACCTCAAGCATGACGTGACCCTCGCGCCGTTCGGGCGGCAGGTCCGCTATTCGGAGAACAACGCCGAGATGACCTTCCCGGACGGCACCTGGGATACCGTTACCGCAGAGGTCGACACGCCACTCGTGCTGACGGACCCGGCTACTGGCCAGATCGGGATCTACACGAGTGTCCTGCAGCGCCAGACGCAGGGCTTCCTGGCGATCCGGCTGCAGGTGCGCGACCGGCGCATCACCGAGGTCGAGCACGTCATTGCCACCAAGCGCAACGTGAGTGCCCCACCCGTACCGATGGGCGATGTCCTGCAATACCATCGCGATCCCGCACTGCGGGCGCCCGTTCCCGAGGCCCAACGCCTGTCGCGGGCGGCGATCCGGCAACTCGCCGATGGGTACTTCTCGACCTTGCAGTACAACACCGGCGAGATCCGCGGCGCGCGGTTCGCACCCGGTGCGGTGCGGCACGAGAACGGGGTCATGTGGACCGATCTCGAGCAAGGGTTCAAGTCTGGCCGGTACCGCTACAACAACCGTGTGCGCGATCGGGACTGTTTCCTGGTCGATGAGGAACGCGGCTTTGCCATGTGCCGCGGCTTCATCGACCACAAGGGCGTGCTGGACGAGTACACGATGACCGACGGGACCCAGGTCAAATCCAATTACCAGGAGCCGCAGTCCTGGGGATTCCTCGAGTCGTTCAAGGTCACCCAGGACGGCATCGTCGCGGTGGAGGCGACCTTCAGCGCCGTACCGTACTATCTGCGCTCGCCCTGGACCAAGAAACCCGACCCCACCTACGACGCGTCGAAGTTCCCCGTTACGCCAAGCGCCGCGCCCGCGACAACGCCAGCATCGAAATAACGCAGACCACCGCCGGAACGGCGAGGCCCGCGATCACCCGGGTGGGGGCGACCCCCGCGGCAATCAGCGCGCCGCCGACCAGCGGGCTCGTGAAGGCACCGATCCGGGCCACGGCGGATGCCCACCCGCTGCCGGTCGCCAGGATGCTCGACGGATACAGCGCTGCGGCCAGCGACACGATCGCGAACTGCGAACCGCCGGTACAGGCGCCGATCAGCAGCAGCAGCGCGCCCCAGGAAAAAAAACCCGACGGCACGATCAGAAACAGCAACAGCGCCACCGCGTTGATTGCGAACCCGGTGGCGAGCGTCCGCCCGGCGCCGAACCGGTCCATCAGCCAGGCGAGCGACAGACCCCCCAGGACACCGCCCAGTTGGTTGAACGCCATGGCCCGGCTCGCCTGCGCCGAGAGCCAGCCGGCCCCTGTCAGCAGCGTCGGCAGCCAGCTCACGAGCAGGTACAGGTTGAAGGAATTCATACCAAAGCCGAGCCACAACAGCAGCGTCGGCGCCCGATACGGCCGCGTGAAGAGATCGCCCACCGAGCCCGCGAGTGCCTGCGCCGGCGGTTTTAGGTAGACCCGGTCGGGCGCAATGCCGGGCGCGATGCTGCGCAGGATCCTCGCAACGGCGCGATGGCCAGGTTGGCGATTGAGTAGGAACTTGATCGATTCCGGGCCTGTCGCGAGGAGCGCCACGCTCAGCGCCAGCGGCAGCGCACCCCCGACGACGAAGGTCGCGGGCCAGCCGTAATGTGCGATCAAGGTGGGCGCCACGAGGCCCGCCACGAGCGCACCGGTCGCCGTGTTGCAGTACGACAGTGTGATGAGGGTCGCGCGCCGTCTGCGCGGCATGAAGTCGGCGGTCAGGACGTAGGCATTGGCAAGACTCGCCCCGAGCGCCGCGCCGGTGACGAACCGGCACAGCGCCAATTGCAGCGGGTTGTGGGCGAGCGCCGCGGCCAGGGAGGACACCCCGACGATCGCCATGGTGGCGGCCAGTACGGTGCGTCGCCCATAGCGATCCCCCAGCGGACCCAGCAGTGCCGCGCCAAGCCCCATTCCCAGGAGCGACGCCGACAACGCCACGCTCAACGATGCGGGGGTGATGCCCCACGCCTTGGTCAGCGCCGGCACCGCAAGGGCGAGGACTTGCAGATCGTAACCATCGAACAGCACGGCCAGAGTGCACAGCACCAGCACGTACTTCTGCAGCCCGGAAAGCGGATTTGCATCGAGCAGATCGTCGATCTCGAGGCCGGGGAGCTGCGTCGAGCTGTCCACGCGCGCCTCTAGTGCGCGGTCAGGCCGCCGTCCGCCACCACTCCT
>Ga0302314_10017104_pt1 | contig 12188 bp, 9 predicted proteins | sample III_Palsa_N2_3_FD_200533 | JGI IMG/M metagenome (GOLD analysis project Ga0302314, IMG submission 200533) | Peat permafrost microbial communities from Stordalen Mire near Abisko, Sweden - III_Palsa_N2_3 | ecosystem: Environmental > Terrestrial > Soil > Palsa > Peat permafrost | place: Sweden...
CATCGGCATATGCAGCATGATCTCGTCGCCATGGGCGCGGCCGGTCGCGGTCTGTTTCGCCAGATCGTCGGCATAGGTCATGAACGACAGGGTCAGCGGCCCGGGCAGGGTCATGACCTCGGCCGAGCGTTTGCGGTCCAGCCCCATGTCGTCGATCACGATGGCGATCATCGGCTGACCGTTCGCCGGCGCGGACGGCAGGGCGTTGCGCCGCCAGGCCGGCTCGCCATGGGGCGGCGGCAACAGCGGGGCGAGCGCGCTCTGTTCTGGCTTCGCCGGCTCCGGCGACGCGTCGGCCGGCGGCAGCGATGCGACCTCGCCGGACGGCGCCATGGCTTCCGGATCATTCTCGGCCGACCTGGGCGCCTCGGTTGTCGCCTGCTCGATCAGCGGCGCCAGCGCATCCTCGCCGCGACGCTGGTCCGGTTGATCCGGCACAGGCGCTGCCGGGCGGGGCAGCGAGACGCTCTTGGTTTCCGGGCGCGGCGGCGGCGAATTCGGCGTCAGGACCAGCGCCAGCAGGCCGGCGCCGACCAGCAAAGCCGCCCCCGATGCCCAGAGCTGCCACCGTCGTTTGCTCTTCCCCGCCATGCCCTGCCCGCCCGCTAACCGTGTTGGCTCTATTAACCTTGTTTCAGACCTTGTAGCCGCTTCGCCCCGCCCCGTCAGCCGCCTATTGGTTCGCCTGCAGCCGCAGGCCCAGCAGTTTCGGGATCTGCTCTTGCGGCCAGGACCGGATGACGGCCAGCGCCGCCAGCGGCAGCGGCTCCGGCGGCGCCAGGTCGATGGTGAGCGAGCCGGGCTTCTGCAGGAACGCCACCAGGGCCGCGGTCAGCTCCGGCCCATAGACGTCCGCCTGCTGCTGCACGCCCAAGATCAACTGCCGGCGCGCCTGCTCCGGATCGCCGCCGCCGGCCATCTGCCGCAGCAGCCGCTCGACCAGGGAGGCGTCGTGATAGAGCAGCGTCGCCCGCGTCAGTTTGGCGCCGAGCGGGTTGCCCCCGATCGGCAGCGCCTCCAGATCGGCCGTCAGATCAACCGAGCCCAGCTCGTCGAGCTTCACATAGGTATCGTGGATCGTCGCTTGGCCCGTCGCGGCCGTCCGGTTGAAGGCGAAGCCGAGGCCGATCGTCACATGGTCGAGGCCCATCTGGGTGAAGAAGGCGAGCTCAGCCGGATCGGTCATCTGGCTGGCACTGAGGCGCATGCCCTTCATCCGCAACGCGCCCGACGCCGGCTCACCGTCGGCGACGGCCAGATCGGTCAGCGTGAAGGCCTCCATCGACAAGGGAATGCCGTCCTTCGCCTCGACCGTCATGTCGGCATATTCGATACGCTTGATCGCGAGGCCGTTGAACAGTGCCGCCACGATCTCCGTCGCATCCAGCAATCGCGTCGAGACCTGGCGCAGGTCGACACCCGAGAGCGACAGCCGGCCGAATTTCGCGGTGCCGCCCACCGTGCTGCTGAACGCGATCTCCTCGGCCGCCAGGCTCTGCCAGACGCCGCGGTCGAGCCCGCTCGCCGTCATCTGCGCGATGTCGTAGGAAAAGCTCTGCTCCGGTGCGGCGCCATTGGGCGGGGTCCGGCCGGAAGCGCGGAAGCCAATGTTCTCCCAGCGGTCGCAGCCAATGCCGAGCGCCAGCGCCGCGTCGAGCCGCAGCATGTCCAGAGCGGTGTCGAGCGGCGTCGGTCCGGCACCGCCCAACAGCGCCACCAGGCCCGGCAGGCCCGGATGCAGCAGAGCGGCCGGATAGAGCTTGGTGCCCTCCAGGCGTTCGCTATCGATCTCCAGCATCTGCAACGGGCTTTGGAAATGCACGCCCATGAGCCGGATCTGATCGGCGACGGGCAAGGCCTGGTCCGGCTGCCAGGCGGCGGGATTGGCGACCGCCTCGTTCCAGCGCTCGCCCAGCTGCAGGTTCGGCCGGACCAGCACGAGTGTCGCGACCCTGCCTTCGATCGGACCGGACGGCAGGGTCGCGTGCAGCTCGATGCCACCGACCTCGGCCGTGCGGCTCAAGGGCGAATAATGCGCGCTCTTGTAGGTCACCGTATAGCCGGGCGGCAGATGCTGGATCGCCTGATCGAGCCCGTTGCGCACCAGCCGGTCGAAATAGAAGCCGGCGCCCCAATAGGCGGCCCCCACAACGGCCAGCACGGCGACGCTCCAAAGCCCGATCCGACGCATGAACGCTCCAGCCGACGATTGTCTCCGACGGCTTCGACGCTAGCATGGGCCGTCGCAGCCGGGCGAGCCCGGTCGGCATCGGGCGTGCGTTCCCAGGAAATGGCTGGGTTTCCCCATCACCCCCGGCCTTTCGACCGACCCGGCTAGCTGCTATATGGGGGTTCCGCCGGCCCGACTCGGGCGTCGGCCGGCAGCCACGGACAAGTGCCACCCGATGTTCCTGCTCATCGATAACTACGACAGCTTCACCTACAATCTCTGGCACTACCTGTCGGAGTTGGGGGCCGAGATCACGGTCGTGCGCAACGATGCGCTGACCGTGGCCGAGGCCCTGGCCCTGAAGCCGCAAGGTCTGATCCTATCGCCCGGCCCCGGTACGCCGACGCAATCCGGCATCACCGTGCCGATCGTCGAGGCCGCGGGTTCGCTGCCGATCCTGGGGGTCTGCCTGGGCCATCAGGCGATCGGCGAGGCGTTCGGCGGCAAGGTCGTGCGCGCACCGGAGCCGATGCACGGCAAGCTGAGCCCCGTACGCCACCAGAATGGCGGGCTGTTCCAGGGCCTGCCCGACCCGATCACGGTCACGCGCTATCATTCGCTGATCGTCGAGCGCGCCAGCCTGCCGGCCACGCTCAAGATCACGGCCGAGACCGCCGATGGCATCATCATGGGCCTGGAGCATGTCTCGCGGCCGATCCATGGCGTGCAATTCCATCCGGAAAGCATCGCGTCGGAGGCCGGCAAGCCGTTGCTTGCCAATTTCCTGACACTCGCGACCGGCCGAAAGGTCGCGGCATGAGCCAGCCGAACTTCAAGCTCTGGCTGGCCGATCTCGCCAACGGCAAGCTGTTGGACGAACGCGAGGCCGAAGCCGCGTTCGACATGATGATGTCGGGCGATGCCACGCCGTCGCAGATGGGCGCGTTCCTGATGGCGCTCCGCCTGCGCGGCGAGACAGTCGAGGAAATCACCGGGGCTGCCCGCAGCATGCGCGCCCGGGTGCTGTCGATCGACGCGCCGGCCGGCGCCATCGACACCTGCGGCACCGGCGGCGACGGCAGCGGCACCTTCAACATCTCGACCGCCGCTTCCTTCGTTATCGCCGCCTGCGGCGTGACCGTGGCCAAGCATGGCAATCGCGCGCTGTCGTCGAAATCCGGCGCCGCCGACGTGCTGACGGCGCTGGGCGTCAATATCGATGCGCCGATGCCCCTGGTCCGCTGCGCGATCTGGGAGAACAAGGTCGGGTTCCTGATGGCGCCGCGCCATCACGGCGCCATGCGCCATGTCGGTCCGACCCGGGTCGAGCTCGGCACCCGCACCATCTTCAACCTGCTGGGACCGCTGACCAACCCGGCCGGCGTCAAGCGCCAGGTCATGGGCGTGTTCGCGGCCAAATGGGTGGGGCCGCTCGCCGAAGTGCTGCATCGCCTGGGCAGCGAGGCCTGCTGGATCGTCCATGGCGACGGTCTGGACGAGCTGACCACCGCCGGCACCAGCCATGTGGCGGCGCTGAAGGGCGGCAAGATCGAAAGCTTTACGCTGACCGCCGCCGATGCCGGCCTGCCCGAGGCGCGCCGCGAGGATCTGCTGGGCGGCACGCCCGAGGAGAACGCATTGGTCATGCATGCGCTGCTGGGCGGCGCCACGGGGCCGATCCGCGACATCGTGGCGCTCAATACGGCCGCCGCCCTGGTCGTCGGCGGCAAGGCGTCGGACCTGCGCGCCGGCGTGAAGCTGGCGTTCGAGGCACTCGAAAGCGGTGCGGCCCGGCGCGTGCTCGATCGGTTGATCGAGATCACCAATTCGACGGAACCAGCATGAGCGACATCCTCGCCGAAATCGTCGCGCGCAAGCGGGCCGATCTGAAGGCACTCAAGGCCGAACATCCCTTCGCCGAGATCGATCATGCGGCCCGGTCGAGCGCGCTCCCGCGCGGTTTCGCCGCCGCGATCGATGCCAAGCTGGCGGCCGGTCATTATGCGCTGATCACCGAGATCAAGCAGGCCTCGCCCTCCGGCGGGCTGATCCGCCCGGAATTCCATCCGGCCGCGCTGGCCCGTGCCTATGAGGCGGCCGGTGCCGCCTGCCTGTCGGTGCTGACCGACGGCCCATATTTCCAGGGCACCATCGCCCATTTGCAGGCCGCACGGGGCGCCGTGCGCCTGCCGGTGCTGCGCAAGGATTTCATGGTCGATCCGTATCAGATCGCCGAAGCCCGCGCGATCGGGGCCGACTGCATCCTGATCATCATGGCGGCGCTCGGCGACGGCCGGGCTGCCGAATTGACCGCCGCCGCGCGCGATTACGGCCTGGACGTGCTGGTCGAGGTCCATGACCGGGCCGAGCTGGACCGGGCGCTGAAGCTCGACATCCGGCTGTTCGGCATCAACAACCGCAACCTCAAGACCCTGAAAACCGATCTGGCGACGACCGAGGCGCTGGCGGCCGCCGTGCCCAAGGACCGCGTGCTGGTCAGCGAGAGCGGCCTCAAGACCGCCGGCGATCTGGAACGCATGGCCAAGGTCGGTGCCCGGACCTTCCTGGTCGGCGAATCCCTGCTGCGACAGGAAGACGTGACCCAGGCGACCCTCCGCCTGCAAGGTCTGGCCGCGTGAGCGACCTCACCCATTTCGATGCGGATGGCCGGGCCGTCATGGTCGACGTCTCGGATAAGGCCGAGACCGATCGGATCGCCGTCGCCCGCGGCTCAGTCACCATGGCGCCGGAGACACTGGAGCGCATCCGCCAGGGCACCATCACCAAGGGCGACGTGCTGTCGATCGCCCGCCTCGCCGGCATCATGGGCGCCAAGCGCACGCCCGACCTGATCCCGCTGTGCCATCCGCTGAGCTTGAGTTCGGTCAAGCTGGAATTGACCCTGGTACCCGAGCGCAACGCCGTCGAGATCGAAGCGACCTGCAAACTGAAGGGCCGCACCGGCGTCGAGATGGAGGCGCTGACCGCCGTCTCGGTCGCGGCGCTGACCATCTACGACATGGTGAAGGCGATCGACCGCGCCATGGTGATCGGCGAAATCCGCCTGGTCCATAAGTCCGGCGGCAAGTCCGGTACCTGGGAAGCGGCACCATGATTTCGGTCGAGGAGGCCCTCGCCCAGATCTGCAGCAGCCTCACGCCCTTGGGCGCCGAGCAGGTCTCGCTCAGCGACGCCCACGGCCGGGTGCTGGCCGAGGATCTGGCGGCACGCCGGACCCAGCCGCCGTTCGCGGTCTCGGCCATGGATGGCTATGCGGTGCGTGCCGCCGATATCGCGGGCCTGCCGAAGCGGCTGAAGCTCGTTGGCTATATCCAGGCCGGTGGCGCCCATGAGGGTATCGTCGGGACCGGCGAGGCCGTGCGGATCTTCACCGGCGCGCGCATGCCGGCCGGCGCCGACGCGGTCGTGATCCAGGAAGACACCGAAGCGGGCGACGGCACGGTCCTGGTCAACGACACGGTCGGTCCATTCGAGCCCGGCCGCCACGTCCGCCAGGCCGGTATCGATTTCGTCGAGGGCCAGGTCGGGCTCAAGGCCGGGCGCCGCCTGACCGCGCGCGACGTGGGATTGGCGGCCGCCATGAACCGGCCCTGGCTGCCGGTCCATCGCCGGCCGCGCGTCGCGATCCTGCCGACCGGCGACGAGGTGGCCCTGCCCGGCGACCCGATCGGCCCGAACCAGATCGTCAGCTCCAATGGTGCGGCGCTGGGCGCGCTGGTCGCGGCCGCGGGCGGCGTGCCGATCCAGCTGGGCATCGCGCGCGACGACAGCGACACGCTGAAGACCATGGCCCAGGGCGCCGCCGGCGCCGATCTGCTGGTCACGATCGGCGGCGCCTCGGTCGGCGAGCATGATCTGGTCCGCAAGGCATTGGGCGAGATCGGCCTGTCGGTCGATTTCTGGAAGATCGCCATGCGGCCTGGCAAACCGCTGATGTTCGGCCAGCTGGGCACCACGGCCGTGCTGGGCCTGCCCGGCAACCCGGTCTCGGCCCTGGTGTGCGGCATGCTGTTCCTGAAGCCCGCGATCGAGCGGCTGCAGGGATTGCCCGGCGTCGGACCGGCGCTCGAACCGGCGCTGGCCGGTGCCGATCTGAAGGCCAACGACGGGCGGCAGGACTATTTGCGGGCCCGCCTGTCGCGCGACGCCGACGGCACGCTGGTCGCAGCGCCCTTCGCCAAGCAGGATTCCTCGATGATGTCGGCGCTCGCCGGCGCCGACTGCCTGATCGTGCGGCCGCCGCTGGCGCCCGCCGTCGCGACCGGACAGCGGGTCAAGATCATCCGCCTGTCGGACAGTCATACGATCGTCTGACGAATTCTACATTGCCCCTGCTTCGACACTTGACCCTCGGCAAGAACTAAACTAGAACATCTACCAGTGTTTAGGTTTTGTTCCCTTGTTGCCCCACAAGACCTTGAGGTCGCGGGCGACGGTCAGATGAGGTGCCGCGCGATGTTGACGAAGAAGCAGCATGAACTCCTGGTCTTCATCAACGAGCGTCTGGCCGAAAGCGGCGTCTCTCCTTCGTTCGAGGAGATGAAGGAGGCGCTGAACCTGAAATCCAAGTCCGGCATCCATCGGCTGATCAGCGGATTGGAGGAGCGCGGCTTCATCAAGCGGCTGGCGCACCGGGCGCGCGCGCTCGAGGTCGTCAAGCTGCCCGACGCCTTCGCCGCCGCTCCGACCCAGGCGAAGCCGGCCGAGCGCGGCGGCAAGTTCTCGCCGACCGTGATCCGTGGCGATTTCAAGTCGGCCTTCCCCGGCGCCGATCCCTCGACCAGTGCGACGGAGGCGGTGCAGTTGCCGCTCTATGGCCGGATCGCCGCCGGCACGCCGATCGCGGCGCTGCGCGACACCAGCAATTCGATCGGCATTCCGGCGTCGATGCTGACCGGCAGTGCCGAGCATTATGCGCTGGAAGTGGCCGGCGACAGCATGATCGAGGCCGGCGTGTTCGACGGCGACACGGTCATCATCCAGCGCTGCGACACCGCCGATAACGGCACGATCGTCGTGGCCCTGGTCGATGACGAGGAAGTCACCCTGAAGCGCATCCGCCGCAAGGGCGCCTCGATCGCGCTCGAACCGGCCAATAAGACCTATGAGACGCGCATCTTCGGACCCGACCGGGTCAAGGTGCAGGGTCGCCTGGTCGGCCTGATGCGGCGCTACTAGCCGGCGCTCCGGAAAAGCGCGGCACCCAGGGCCTGTCGCCGCGCCGGGCATTGGCGCTGTCGATCCTGAGCGGATCGTCGAACCACAGCGCCGTCGTCCCGTTGCGGTGCAGATCGGCCAGATCGATCAGCCGGGTACGGCCGCGGCAGGCGCGCGGCGCCCGGACCAGGGAAAGCACCAGATCGGACGACCGGCATTCCTCGTCCAACGCCCGCGTCTCGCGCACCAGGGCGATGCGCCTTCCATCGCGCAAGATTATGCAGGCGTCGCTGTCGCAGCGAATGGCGCCCTCTTCGACCGTTTCTCCGGCCGTCGGCAGTAGTCCGGACGGCATGCCGCCGGCGGTCCGGAGCCAGCTTTCCGCGGCCAGTCGATCCGCGCGGTCCGATGACAATAGATAGCCCGGGCCAGAGCGCACGGCGATCAGCCCGCCGTCGCCGGCCAGCAGCAGATCCGGTGGTGCCGCCATGGTCAGGCTGGCGATGCCGACCAGCATCGGCACGACGCCCCAGCGCCGCCAGGATGTCCGCCACAGTGCCAGCCAGAGGCCGCCGCCCGCGATCAGGAGCAGCCCCCAATCCGGCATCGACGGCAGGTCGAGTGCGGCACTGGGCAGGCCGGCGGTCCAATGGGCAACCACCTCGATCAGCTGGATGCCCCAGCCCATCGGCACCAGGCCGATGCTCTCCAACCCGAACGGCATCAGCAGGCACGACACCAGCGCCCAGGGCATGACCCAGACGCCGGCGAGCGGCACGGCGATCAGGTTCGCCGGCACCGAGAACAGCGCGAACCGGTTGAAGTGGTAGATCGCGAAGGCGGCGGTGCCCAAGGTCGCGATGATCGTGGTCAGCGCGATGCCCAAGAGATGCAGCAACCCGAGGCCGATCGGTCCGGCATCCTGCCTGAGGCCGCCGAGCCGGGCGCCCCAGGCCTCGTAGAACGCGATCAGCCCCAGCACGGCGGCGAACGACATCTGAAAACTGACGCCGACGATCGCGACCGGATCGATCGCCATCACCAGGAAGGCGGCCCAGGCAAGACTGCGCATGCTGATCGGCTGCCGGTCGATCAGGATCGCCAGCAGCGCCAATGCGCACATGACGAAGGCACGTTGGGTCGGCACCGCCGCGCCCGAAATCGCCAGATAGAGCGCCGCCAGCAGCAGGGCCGCAAGGGCGGCCCATTTCTTGATCGGTCGCCGCAGCGCCACGCGCGGCACCAGCGCCAAGCCCGCGCGGATGGCGAAGAAGGCGACGCCGGTCGCGAGCGTCATGTGCAGCCCGGCGATGACCAGCAGATGGGCCAGGCCCGAATCCCGGAAATCCTGGTTGATCGCCTCGGGGATGGCGCCGCGCTCGCCGGTGATGATCGCGGCAGCGATGGCGCCCTCGGGACCCGGCAAGGCCGCATGGATGCGGGCGGTCATGCTGCTGCGGATGGCGCGCAAGGCCGTGGTCAGGCCGCCGGCCGGTGCCGGCAGGATCGTTGCCGGCCCGACGGCAAAGCCGACCGCCCCCAGGCGCAGGAAGAACGCCTGGCGCTGGAAATCGAAACCGCCGGGCAAGGCCGGCGCCGGCGGGGGCATCAGAATGGCGGAAAGCTGCAGCCGGTCGCCGATCGCGGGCGCGGCGCTGCCGGGCTTGAGGCGTATCCGCACCCGGGCCGGTGTCTCGGCGGACGCCAGCCGATCGATCTCCGGGGCCGCAAGCGTGATGCGCAGCCCTTCGGCCAGCGTCTCGACATCGACGATGCGGCCGGCGAGGGCCACGGGACCGATACGCCGTTCCAGTACCGGCGCCACGGCCCGGCCGGTTTCGAATTGTGCGGCGGCAAAGCCGCTCGCCGCCAGGCACAGCGGCAGGACCACCAGGAGAATGCCGGGTGCCGACGGATGCACGCTGCGACGCGCCCACAGGCTGATGCCCGCGAGCGGAAGCGCCAGGGTCAGGCCCAAGCCGGGCCAGGGCTCGCTATGCAGGGCGAAATACCCGCCGATGCCGAGCGCGAAAGCGACCGGCAGCCACAGTATCCAGCGCTCGCGTTCGGCCAGCAGCCGCTGCAGCAGGCCCTCTGCAATCGCGACGGGAGACGGCGGCCGCATGGCGGCACCGGTCCAGCCCCTCCCCGCCGCCTGATCGACCATTGCCTGCCTCGCACGAGAGGACGCACTCGGGCGGCGACTATAGGCGATCTGCCGCGAGCCGTCATCGATTCGCGCGATCTCTCTACCCGCATTTGTTGCAGACTGTGGGGCGATCACCCAGGATGACGGGATGACCATCGATGAGTGACGCATGCTGACGTTTTGCCGACGTTTGGTGCTGTGTGCCGTGCTGATCGGGGCGACGATCCCCGCCCTCGCCGCCACACCGACCGAAACCGTTACCGTCCGCGGCAAGCGCCCCGCCGGCACACCGATCTGGCTTGAGCAGGCCTACGATGATTATCCGGACCTCGGCCCCGAATTCGCTAAGGGCCTGATCATCTGGAACCATCCGATCGACTGGACCGGCCGTGGTCCGGATGTGCCGCCGATCCGGGGCATCGAAGGCATGGCGGCGCTCGGCTGGGACGTGATCCGGCTGCAGCGCAATTCGCGCCTGGCCGAGGCCGCCCAATGGCAATCGCAGATCCGGCCGTTGATCGACGCGCTCGCCCAAGAGGTCGAGGAGGCCAAGGCCCGGGGCTACAAGCGCGTGATCATCGCCGGCCAGGGCTTCGGCGGCGGCATCGCGATCGAGAGTGCGCTCACGATCAAGGATCTCTATGGCGTCGTCGCGTTCGCGCCGAACACCGGCGTCGGCCGCGGGCGCGCTGACAATGGCGCCGGCACCCCCGACATCACAGGTGAGCTCGTTTTCACCAACCAGCGCTGGACCATGAGCCGGCTGCAGAGCATTGCGCCGGTGCGGCTGTTCGTGCTGTTTCCCGAGGCGGACGAGCAGATGCTGGGCACCGAGCGCGGCGCCGACGCGCGCAAGACGCTGATGGCGCGCGGCGACATTCCCTTCGCGCTGATCGACGAGAACAATGGCATCCGCGGCAATGCGGGCGCTGACACAAGGCGCTTCGATCCGTTCGCCACCTGCATGGATTATCTCATGGAGCCCGACCGTGCGGTGCCGCCGGGCGAATTTCATTGCGGCGCCGACGAGACACCGGCCGCCCTCGCCCTGATGGGGGTCAAACCCGGCGCCGGCGGCGGCCAGGCCTGGTTCGGCTATAGCACCCGCGGCCAGGAGACCTATCTGGAGCTGCTGCCCGGCGGCAAGGTCATCTATGGCTGGGGCCACGGCCCGCTCGGCAAAACGGCGCCGGGCGTCAGGACCTTCGATACGAAATTCGAGGGCGCGACCTTCACCTTTACCCTGCCCGATGCGCTGCTGGTGCGCGGCGTCCACCATGGCGACGAACTGCGTATCACCATCGATCTGGCCGACCACACCCGCGCCGCCGTCGATATGCATCCCCTCTGAGCCCCGGACCACTAGCCTCTGGCGATTATGCGTCGCGGTGCTATGGTCGCGACCGCTTTCCAATCGCCCGAGTGACCGATGACCGTTACCGTCCGCTTCGCCCCTTCGCCGACCGGCTATCTGCATATCGGCGGCGCCCGCACCGCGCTGTTCAACTGGCTGTTCGCGCGCCATCACGGCGGCACCTGCCTGTTGCGCATCGAGGATACCGACAAGGCGCGCTCGACCCAGCCGGCGATCGACGCGATCATCAGCGGGCTCGCCTGGCTGGGCCTGCCGTTCGACGGCGAGATCGTGATGCAGTCGGAACGGGCGCCGCGCCATGCTGAGGTCGCCCGGGCGATGCTGGCGGCCGGCACCGCCTATCATTGCTATTGCTCGCCGGAAGAGCTGGAGGCGATGCGCGAGAAGGCGCGCGCCGAGGGCCGCCCGATCCGCTATGACGGCACCTGGCGCGATCGCGATCCGGCGCAGGCGCCGGCCGGCGTGAAGCCGGTCATCCGCCTGAAAGCGCCGCAGGCCGGCGCGACCGTGATCCTGGACGGCGTCCAGGGCGAGGTGACGGTCGCGAACGAGCAGATGGACGATCTGGTGCTGCTGCGCGCCGACGGCTCGCCCACCTATATGCTGTCGGTCGTGGTCGACGATCACGACATGGGCATCACCCATGTCATCCGCGGCGACGACCACCTGACCAACGCCTTCCGCCAGACCCAGATCTATCTGGCCAACGGCTGGACGGTCCCGCACTTCAGCCATATCCCGCTGATCCATGGCGCCGACGGCGCCAAGCTGTCGAAGCGCCACGGCGCGCTCGCGATCGAGGCCTATCGCGACATGGGCTATCTGCCGGAGACGCTGCGCAACTATCTGCTGCGGCTCGGCTGGGGCCATGGCGACGACGAGATCATCAGCGGCGAGCAGGCGATCGAATGGTTCGACCTGCCCGGCATCGGCCGTGCGCCGGCCAGGCTCGATTTCGCCAAGCTGGATAATCTAAACGGCCATTATATCCGTCTGGCCGACGACGCGCGGCTGGTCGACCTGCTGGCCGACCGGATCGGTCCGTTCAACCAGGCGCAGCGCGCGATCCTGCAATCGGCTATGGCCGGGCTCAAGGCGCGTGCGAAGACCTTGGTCGAACTGGCTGAGAACGCTCGATTCTATGTCGCGATTCGGCCGATCCCGATGGATGACAAGGCCAAAGCGCAGGGCACGCCCGAGGCAAAGGCGCTGCTGACCAAGCTCGCGGCCGGCCTCGACAACCATGCCGATTGGACCGAGGCATCGCTCGAAGCCGCCATTCGCGCCTTCATCGAGGCAGAGGGCGTCAAGCTCGG
>Ga0302314_10017105_pt1 | contig 12188 bp, 11 predicted proteins | sample III_Palsa_N2_3_FD_200533 | JGI IMG/M metagenome (GOLD analysis project Ga0302314, IMG submission 200533) | Peat permafrost microbial communities from Stordalen Mire near Abisko, Sweden - III_Palsa_N2_3 | ecosystem: Environmental > Terrestrial > Soil > Palsa > Peat permafrost | place: Sweden...
ACCAGCCCACGGCTTTCTTGCAAAATCGAATACTTCCTCAGGCCAAATTATACCGATCTATCAACCGCTTCCGAATTCTTCACGGACGACTACCGGGCTACTTGTTAATTCTACTGTCCAGCCTTGTTTTCAAAAATATTTCCATTTCCATTCGACCCAAATCATCTGCCTATTCCGCGCCATCCCGTTCCGGAAGAGGGGCGTGTCGCGATCGTCACGGACGTTGGGATGGGATGCGGTGGACGCGACAGCGCTTCTGACGAGTGCGCGTGTTCGCGGACGGCGAAGTCGTGTGGTCCTGACGCCCCGACGCTGGCGTCAAGTTCGTGAGAAGCAAGCTTCTTGCTGATGACGGTGACAACAAAGCCCGGTCACCGGGGAGAGCACGAGGGAAACCGTTAAAACCATTGCGCAGGGAAGGCCGGGTGTTCCGGTGAACCTGTGGTGATTAACTCGCGTGTTTTTTACACACCACGCGAGGCTGCGGGTGCAGCGGGCACCCGGCTTTCCCTGCGCCCTCTGTTCATTCGGGCGAATGTTCACGCACAACTCGGGCGCAGGCTGCCGCGAGATCGTGGACGCACACCCCGCCGTTATCGCCTGCGCAAGCGGGCGATCCAGTATTGCAGAGCGCTGGTGATGGAAGCGAAAAGCTGCGGCGTACTGGATACCCCGCTGGAGGCCTGCCATCGGGCTCGCCGGAGGCGAGACCCGGTGGCGGGGTATGACAGCCGTGGGTGGAGCGACGCTGGCTCGCGTACAAGCGCCTCCGACGAAGAATGTCGCTGCGCTACCCCAGCGGCCGCAGGATCTTGACGAGCTCGCCGTGGATGTATTCGTTGCCGCAGATCACATTGCCGGTCTTGAGCGGATCGCTCGCACCATCGATGCAACTGACGACGCCGCCAGCTTCCTTGATCAGGATCGCGCCGGCCGCCATGTCCCAGGACTGCAGATTGCGCTCCCAATAGCCGTCGAGACGGCCCGCGGCGACGAAGGCCATATCGAGGGAGGCGGCGCCGAAGCGGCGGAAGCCGGCGACCTTGCTCTGGAGCGCGGCCATCTCGCGGAGCGCCAATTCGTGGTTGCCGCGTCCGATATGCGGCAAGCCGCAGGCGACCACGCAATCATCGAGCTTGCGCCGGCCGGCGACGCGCAGGCGCTGGTCGTTGAGGAAGGCGCCCTTGCCGCGTTCGGCGATGTAGAGTTCGTCATTGGCCGGATTGTAGATCAGGCCGGCGATCACAGTGTCCTCGCGCCGCAGCCCGATCGAGATCGCAAATTGCGGGATGCCGTGCAGGAAATTCGTGGTGCCGTCGAGCGGATCGACAATCCAGGTGTGGCTCTTGTCGGCGCCTTCACGCATGCCGCCTTCCTCGCCGATGAAGCCGTAACCCGGCCGCGCCTTGGTGAGGTCTTCGTAGAGCATCTGCTCGGCGCGCTTGTCGGCCAGGCTGACGAAATTGGCGGGGCCCTTCAGGGAGACCTGAAGGTTCTCGATCTCGCCGAGGTCGCGCTTGAGGCTGCGGCCGGCGCGTCGCGCCGCTTTGACCATGACGTTGATAAGGGCTGAATGCAGCATGATCCCGGCCTTGTAAGTAATGTTGAGATGCGAAAAGCGCGCTGCCTCTCTTGTTGGGAGAGGGACCGATCGAGGGCTACGAGCCCGGAACTGGGTGCCCTGCGCTGGTGCAGGCGTCAAGGCGGATCATTTGGGACTATCGTATTTGGTACCCAGCCATCGGCGCGCGGCGTCCTCGGCCTTGGCGCGATCCTCCGGACTCATATCGGCGAAGGCATCATCGAGCATCGGGTCGCCTTTGCCGGCAGTTTTCGCAACAATATGCCATTTCAGGCCCTCGATCTTGTCGATCGGAACGCCCTGGCCGTTCGACAGCACCCAGGCGAGGCGATTTTGGGCGATCGGGTTGTTTTGCTTGGCTGCCTTGCGCAACAGCGCCACCGCGGCGGGCTGGTTCCTCGGCGTCCCGGTGCCGTTATAGAGCGCGATGGCATATTCGACCTCGGCTTCGGCGTTGTCCGCCAGCGCCGCCGCCTGCAGCAGCCGCACCGACTTTTCGACGTCTTTCGGAACCCCGGTGCCCTCCTTGTAGAACGTGGCGAGCGCGTATTGCGCTTCCGGATTGCCGGCGTCGGCGGCGACGCGAAGCAGTTCCGCCGCGCGCTTGAGGTCCTGCGGCAGGGTCTGGCCGTCGATGTAGAGCAGCGCCAGATTATACGCCGCTTTCGGGCTGCCGAGCTTGGCCGAGGAGGCCAGCAATTTCGCGGCGTCCTCGCCACCGTTCGGGCCGCCGCGTCCGGCCAGCCGAAGCATCGCCAGCGCGAACATGCCCTCGCGGTCGCCGGCATCGGCGGCGCGCCGGTACCAGTCGATCGCCTTGTCGTAATCGCGCTTGACGCCGAGCCCATTGGCATAGAGCTCGCCGAGCATCGTCATCGCCTTGGCGTCGCCGCGTTCCTGCACGCGTTTGGTCGCAAGATCGAAAGCGGTCTTGTACTGCCCGCGCTGATAGGCGGCGTAGACGTAATCGGCATTGGGATCGTCGGGAGCGGGCGCCGGGGTCACGGTGGCGGCAGGCGCGGGCGTCGCCTGCGGTTTCGGCGTCGCGGCGGCGGGCTTCCTGGTCTCCTTGGCCGCCTCGCTCGGCTTTGCTTTCGGCTTGGCCGCTGGCTTGCTCGCCGCGGGCGGCGTTGCCGCAGGAGGTGTCAATGACATTTGCGCGCGCGCGCCGCCGGCCGCCAGCAGCAAGCAGGCCGCCAGCATCGCAAGGCCAGATACCGGATCCGTTATCGGACGCAGGAGCTTCATTTCCGGCGCTATCCCTGCTCGGCCGTGGCTTTTCCGGAAGCAACCGCGTAGGCCTGCTGGATCGTCTGTTCGACCTCCGACAGCGCGGTCGCCGGGCCGCGCGGATCGGCCCAGATGAAATCGCCGACCAGCACGAAATCCGCACCGGCAGCCGCAAATTCGCGCGCCTCGTCAAGCGATGTCGCAAAGCCGACGCAAGGCGGCTCGAACAGTTCGGCCCACCATTGCAGGCGTTCGGCGATCGCCTCGATCGAGGGCCGCTGCCCCTTCGCATCGGGCTCGCCGAACAGCACGTAATCCGCGCCGGCTTCGCCGGCGGCCATCGAATCGTGTCGCGTTGTCAGTCCGCCGACGCCAATGATGCGGTCGGGCTTCAGGCTCGGCAGCGCCTCTTCCATGGTTTCGATGCCGGTCACATGCCCGCCGTCGGCGCCGGATCGGGCGACCAGTTCGACATTTCCGTCGAGCAAAAGCGCCGCGCCGCCGGCCTGGATCGCCGGCGCCAGCGCCTTGACGCGGGAGATCATCGTGCGCTGGTCGACAGGCTTCAGCCGCACAAGCACGGCCGCGACGTCGGCCGCGGGGAGGGCGCCTGCAAGGCTTGCCGCCAGCTCGGACGGATCGTCGACAACAGGGGTCGCGAGATAAAGCCGCGGCACAGGGCGCGGCGGAACATTCTTGTTGGCCATGATCGGCTAGTGCCCCCGGACTGCGGCCAAAAAAAGGGGCGAGACCGGGCCCGCCCCTCGCAACGTCATGCGACTTTCGGATCGAGTGCGCCCTTGGCGTAGAGCTTGGCCATTTCGGCGGTCGTCAGCACTCTCTTGATCTTGCCGGCCTGACCCGCGGTGTTGAACTCCTGCAGCCGCTGCTTGCACAGCTTGGTCATCGCCTCCATGGCGGGCTTGAGGTATTTGCGCGGGTCGAACTCTTCCGGATTGTCGTGCAGCACCTTGCGGATCTGTCCGGTCATCGCCATCCGGTTATCGGTGTCGATGTTGATCTTGCGGACGCCATGCTTGATGCCGCGCTGGATCTCGGACACCGGCACGCCCCAGGTCGGCTTCATCTTGCCGCCATTGGCGTTGATGATCTCCTGCAGATCCTGCGGCACCGAGGACGAACCGTGCATCACCAGATGCGTGTTGGGTAATTTGCGGTGGATTTCCTCGATCACGTTCATGGCGAGGATGTCGCCGTCCGGCTTGCGGGTGAATTTGTAGGCGCCGTGCGAGGTGCCCATCGCGATCGCCAGCGCGTCGACTTTTGTCTCTTGGACGAACTTCACGGCTTCGTCGGGATTGGTCAGCAGCTGGTCGTGCGACAGTTTGCCCTCGGCGCCGTGGCCGTCTTCCTTGTCGCCCATGCCGGTCTCCAGCGAACCGAGCACGCCGAGTTCGCCTTCCACCGAAATGCCGCCGAGATGGGCCATGTCGGTGACGGTCTTGGTGACGCCGACATTGTAGTTCCAGTCGGCCGGGCTCTTGCCGTCCGCCTTGAGCGAACCGTCCATCATGACCGAGGTGAAGCCGGCCTGGATCGCGGTCATGCAGGTATCGGGACCGTTGCCGTGATCGAGATGCACGCAGACCGGAATCTGCGGATATATTTCCGTGACCGCATCCATCATGTGCTTGAGCATGATGTCGTTGGCGTAGGAACGTGCGCCGCGCGAGGCCTGAATGATGACCGGCGCATCGAGGCTGGAAGCGGCCTCCATGATGGCGAGCGCCTGCTCCATATTGTTGATGTTGAAGGCGGGCACGCCATAGTCGTGTTCCGCCGCGTGGTCGAGCAATTGACGCAACGTGATGCGAGCCATGGATCCTGTTCTCCGCGTTGGGGCGCGATGCCCGGTAGACTATCTTACCTTCAAAACCGCCACGCCGGGCAACGGTTTGCCTTCCATCCATTCCAGGAACGCCCCGCCGGCGGTCGAAACATAGCTGAAATCACCGGAGACGCCGGCCTGGTTCAGCGCCGCCACCGTGTCGCCGCCACCGGCGACCGAAATCAGTTTCTTGGCCTTGGTCCGTTCGGCGGCGTGCTTGGCCGCCGAAACCGTACCGCGGTCGAACGGCGTCATCTCGAACGCGCCGAGCGGACCGTTCCAGACCAAGGTCGCGGCGTCGTCGATCGCCGCATGGATCCGCGCGGTCGAGCGCGGGCCGACATCGAGGATCATGCCGTCGGCCGGGATCGCATCGAGACCGTAGGCGTGTGACGGCGCGTTCGCCGCGAATTGGTGCGCCACCACGGCATCGACGGGCAGGATGATCGCGCAATTCGCGGCATCGGCCTTTTCAATGATCCGCAACGCGGTCGCGGCGAGATCCTTTTCCGCCAGCGACTTGCCGATACCGACGCCCTGCGCGTGCAGGAAAGTATTGGCCATGCCGCCGCCGATCACCAGCGCATCGACCTTGCTGACAAGGTTCTCCAAAAGATCGATCTTGGTGGATACCTTGGCGCCGCCGATGATCGCGATCACCGGTTTGGTCGGCGCCTCCAGCGCCTTGTTGAGCGCGTCGAGTTCGGCCTGCATGGTGCGTCCGGCATAGGCCGGCAGTTTGTGGCCGAGGCCTTCGGTCGAGGCGTGGGCGCGATGCGCGGCCGAAAACGCGTCGTTGACCCAGATGTCGCCGAGTTTTGCCAATTCCGCGACGAAGGCCGGATCGTTTTTCTCTTCTTCCTTGTGGAAGCGAGTATTTTCCAGGCAAAGAATGTCGCCGTCGCTCATCGCCGCGACCGCCTTTCCGGCGGCCTCGCCGATGCAATCGTCGGCAAAGGCGACCGGCTTCTTGAGGATCCGCGAAAGCTCGGCGGCGACCGGCTTCAGCGAGTCCTTGGCGTCGCGTCCCTTGGGCCGGCCGAAATGCGCCAGCAGGATCGCTTTGCCGCCCTTGCCGGAAATCTCGGCGATCGTCGGCGCGACGCGCTCAAGCCGGGTCGCGTCGGTGATGCGGCCGTTCTCCATGGGAACGTTGAGGTCGACGCGCAACAATACGCGTTTGCCCTTTACGTCGACGTCATCGAGGGTACGGAATTTGCTCATGAGGGGCCTTCCCACGTCGTGGCCGGCATAGTCGTTTGAAGAACGGCGTCGTTTCCGCTCGCCTATGTCCCGGCTATCCACGCCTTACTTGCCAAGAGAAAGAAGACGTGGATGCCCGGCACAAGGCCGGGCATGACGAAAATGACTTACAGCAGCTTTCCCATCGCCACGGCGGTATCGCCCATGCGGTTGGAGAACCCCCATTCGTTGTCATACCAGGCCAGCACCCGCACCAGCGTGCCGTTCTGAACCTTGGTCTGGTCCATGTGGAACGTTGCGGAATGCGGATCGTGGTTGAAGTCGATCGAAACGTTGGGCGCGGTGGTAAAGCCGAGGATGCCCTTGAGCTGCTGCTCGCTGGCGCGCTTCATCGCCTCGTTGATTTCCTTTGGCTCGGTCGCGCGCTTGGCGACGATCTTGAGATCGATCACCGAGACGTTCGGGGTCGGCACCCGGATCGAGACGCCGTCGAGCTTGCCTTTCAGTTCGGGCAGCACCAGGCCGATCGCCTTGGCCGCACCGGTGGAGGTCGGGATCATCGACATCGCCGCGGCGCGGCCGCGATAGAGATCCTTGTGCATGGTGTCGAGCGTCGGCTGGTCGCCGGTATAGGCGTGGATCGTGGTCATGAAGCCGGTCTCGATACCGACGGTGTCGTTCAGCACCTTGGCCACCGGCGCGAGGCAATTGGTGGTGCAGGAACCGTTCGAGACGACGAGATGATCCTTGGTCAGGATGTCGTGGTTGACCCCGTACACGATGGTGGCATCGGCGCCATCGGCGGGCGCCGAAACCAGCACGCGTTTGGCGCCGGCGGTCAGATGCGCGGCGGCCTTGTCCCTGGCGGTAAAGATGCCGGTGCATTCCAGCGCGATATCGACGCCGAGCTCTTTCCAGGGAAGTTTTGAAGGATCGCGTTCGGCGGAAACCCTGATCTTGCCGTTACCGACGCTGATCGAGTCGCCATCCACCGTCACGGTGCCGGGAAATCGGCCATGCACGGAATCGAAACGCAGCAGATGGGCATTGGTCTCGACCGGGCCGAGGTCGTTGATGCCGACCACTTCGATATCCTTGCGGCCGGACTCGGCGATGGCTCGAAGCACGTTGCGGCCGATGCGGCCAAACCCGTTGATTGCGACCCGGACTGCCATCTCTCGTCTCTCCCTCAATGACCTCTGTCATCCCCGCGGAGGGCGACGAGCCGTCCACGAAGGCTTTTGCGGCGAACGCCCGGTTCTGCCGGGCGCGAACGGATAATATGCCCCTTAGGTAGCCCTTTTTTCGGGCAACCTCAACCGTCAGCCCAAGCGCTTCAGGGCAGCGTTAACCGCAGCCTCGGCGGTAATTCCGAAATGCTTGTAAAGGTCCTTGGCCGGGGCGCTGGCACCGAAGCCGTGCATGCCGATAAATTCACCATCCCGGCCGATGATCGCGTCCCAGCCCCAGCGCACCGCGGCTTCGATCGCGACCTTGACCGGGGCGTTGCCGACGATCGCCTTTTGGCGGTCGGCCGGCTGCGACAGCAGCAACTCCACCGAGGGGACCGAAACGACTCGCGCCGGGATACCCTTTTCAGCCAGCTGCTTCTGGGCGGCGACGGCGATCTCGACCTCCGAGCCGGTGGCGAACAGCGAGACCTTGGCCTCACCCTGCGCCGCGACCAGTTCATAGCCGCCGTGGCTGCACGGATTGTCTGCCGGCGTTGAGGTGCGCAATTGCGGCAGGTTCTGGCGGCTCAGCACCAGCACCGTCGGACCATTGGTGCGGTTGAGCGCCAGCTCCCAGCATTCCGCGACTTCGATCGCATCGCAGGGCCGGAACACGCGCATATTGGGTATGGCCCGCAGAGCCGCCAGGTGTTCGACCGGTTGGTGGGTCGGCCCGTCTTCGCCGAGACCGATCGAATCGTGGGTCATGATGTAGACCACGCCGGTCCCCATCAGCGCGGCCAGCCGCATCGCCGGGCGGGCGTAGTCGGTGAACACCAGGAAGGTCGCGCCGCTCGGCGCGTAGCCGCCATGCAGGAAGATGCCGTTCATGGCCGCCGCCATGCCGTGCTCGCGGATGCCGTAATGGACGAAACGACCCTTCGGCGTCTTCGCTGAGAAATTGGTGGCGGATTTTGCTTTATTGTTGGTGGAGCCGGTGAGATCGGCCGAGCCTGACAAAAACTCCATTGGCATCGCATTGGCGATCGCGTCGATCGCAAGTTCGGAGGATTTGCGGGTGGCAATGTTCTGTGGCGTTTCCAGCAGCGACTTCTTGTGCGCCTTGAGCGCCTTCGCCAATGCGGCCGGTCGCTCGTGGCGCAGCCGGCGCTCGAACTCGGCGCGCTTGCGGTCGGAAAGCTCTGCGAAACGGCCTTCCCATTCCTTGCGCGCGGCGACGCCACGGCTGCCGGCTTCGCGCCAGGCCTTCAAGACATCGACCGGCACCGAGAACGGCTCCAGCGAAATGCCGAGATTTTCCTTGGCGCCCTTGAGCTCTTCGGCGCCGAGCATTTCGCCATGCGCCTTGTTGGTGCCGGCCTTGGTCGGCGCGCCGTAACCGATGGTGGTCTTGCAGGCGATCAGCGTCGGCTTGTTGGACTTCTGCGCCTTGGCGATCGCCACTGCGATAGCCTTTTGATCCTGGCCATCGATCAATTCGGCCGCCCAGCCCGCGGACTTGAAACGTTTGACCTGGTCGACCGAGTCCGACAGGGCGGTCGGGCCGTCGATCGAAATGCCGTTGTCGTCATAGAGCACGATCAGCTTGTTGAGCTTCCAGTGACCGGCCAGCGCGATCGCTTCCTGGGAGACGCCCTCCATCAGGTCGCCGTCTGAGCAGAGCACATAGGTGTGATGGTCGACGACTTTCTTGCCATATTCGGCCGCCAGCATCTTCTCGGCGACCGCCATACCGACCGAGGTCGCGATGCCCTGGCCGAGCGGCCCCGTGGTGGTCTCGATGCCTATGGTGTGGAAATTTTCCGGGTGCCCGGGGGTCAGCGAACCCAACTGGCGGAACTGCTTGATCTGGTCGAGCGTCATGTCGGCATTGCCGGTCAGATACAGCAGCGCATACAGCAGCATCGAGCCGTGGCCGGCCGACAGGATGAAGCGGTCGCGGTCCGGCCATTTCGGATCGGCAGCGTCGTACTTCAAAAATTGCGTGAACAGCACGGTGGCGATGTCGGCGGCGCCCATCGGCAGGCCGGGGTGGCCGGATTTAGCCTTCTCGACCGCGTCCATCGCGAGCCCACGGATTGCGTTGGCCATACGGCTGTGGTCGACCTGCGTCATGTTGAAAATCCGCCTGAAATGAGATGCTTGATTGCGCTACGGGAGTGAAGGTCACCGGGAGGTCAGGGCTGGATAGCATCTGTATTCCCGGAGTCCAAGGCGAGGAAACGCGCGGCGGGGCCGAAAAGTTGCTTTGCGGTGCATAGTTCCGCAGCGGCGTTGCGCTGGCCTCGCTTGCCACGTAAATTTCACCGCCTAAACGCTTGCCGAGCCGCGAAATTTCTCGTTCCGCGGGCGGCTTCACCAAGGTCCGCGCGCAACGCATGAGCGATCGTCCTGTCAACGGCTTGGGCCACGCCGAGCCCACATCGGTCGATATCGACGCCGCGACGCGGCGGCTGATGACGGCGCTCGACGCCCTGGAAAGCGCGGTCGAACGACGGCGTGAAGCCGACCGCGACGAGAATGAATTGGCGAGCCGGATCCAGGCGCTCGGCGCGGATCGCTCGCGGCTGGCCGATGAACTCGACGGGTCGCTGGTGAAATCGCGCCGGCTGGAGCGCACCAATCGCGAGATCGCCGACCGGCTGGACGCGGCGATCGGCAGCATCCGCGCGGTGATCGATGCGGGAGAGGACTCATGAGCCACATCAACGTCACCATCAACGGCCGGCAATACCGCATGGCCTGCGAGGAAGGACAGGAAGCGCGGCTTCTAAACCTGGCGGAGAGCTTCGAAGCCCGGATTACCAGCCTGCGCGGCAAGTTCGGCGAAATCGGCGACGCCCGCCTGACGGTGATGGCGGCGCTGATGGTGTGCGATGAACTGGTCGATGCCAATCATCGCGTCCGCAGCCTCGAGGAAGAGCTCCACGTCTTGCGCGACGTTCGCGTGGTGGCGTCGGATCGTGCCAAGGCGACGCAGACCGCGGTCGCCAATGCGCTCAACGCCGCGGCCGACCGTATCGAGAAAACCACGCAGGTACTGAACCGCACCATCGGCGGCGGCGTGGCGATTGGTTGAAGCTGAGCCTCCCCTCCAGGGGGAGAGGTGAAGAAGAGCATGCGTAGTCCCCTGAGATCAGGTGCTTAGTGCTGGCGGTTTGACCCAGGCATGGTTACATTGGTTGGGCGAAGCTGCGTCGCGCGTCAGGAGCCATATATCCCCGGGGCCTTATCGATCCTTCAGGGAACTGTCCCTGGCCGGGTCCGTGGATCCGGTCATATGGTGCCCACCTACTTTCGTAGGTGCTCCGGGATCGAGTGCTTCAACGGCCATCGTGGCTTCGCACTTTTATTTTTCTGCCAAGGTGTTTATTGCCGCCGATTGATACTGATGACAGCGAATTAGAATGCCGCATGCCCGATATCGCCGCGAGGTCATCGAAGGCCGGTCTACGCGCCGCAGCGCTCGCGGCGCGCGATGCGTTGAGTGACGAGCAGCGCGCCGCGGCGGCTCACATGGTCGCCGAGCGCGGATTGCCGTTTGAAGTCGGGCGCGACATGGTCATCTCGGGTTACGCGCCGATCCGCAGCGAGATCGATCCGGCACCGCTGATGCTGGTGATCGCCGCGCAGGGCGCGCGGCTGGCGCTGCCGACGGTGACGGCGCGCGGCCAGGCGCTGACATTCCGTGCGTGGTCCCCCAACGACAAAATGGTGCTCGGACCGCTCGGCATCCTCGAGCCGTCGCCCGCTGCCGCCGAGATCATTCCCGACATCATGCTGGTGCCGCTCGCCGCGTTCGACCGTCTGGGCCACCGCATCGGCTATGGCGCCGGTCATTATGACTACACCTTCGCGCATTTGCGCAAAATGAAAGCCGTCAGGGGCATCGGCCTTGCTTTCGCGGCGCAGGAAATCGAGGCGGTCCCGGCGTTGTCGCACGACGTGGCGCTGGATTATGTGCTAACGGAAACACGAATGTTCGATTTCCGGAGCTTGTGATTTGCGTATTCTTTTCGTCGGCGACGTGGTCGGCAGGGCAGGGCGCGCCGCGATATCGGAGCACCTGCCCGGCATGATCCGCGACTGGGCGCTCGATCTCGTTGTCGTCAACGGGGAGAACGCCGCCGGGGGCTTCGGCATCACCGAGGCCATCTATCAGGAATTCCTGGATGCCGGCGCCGACGCGGTCACGCTCGGCAACCATTCCTGGGACCAGCGCGAGGCGCTGGTGTTCATCGAGCGCGCGCCACGGCTGATTCGTCCGACGAATTTTCCGAAGGGAACGCCGGGCCGCGGGGCTGCGCTGATCGATACCAAACGTGGCCAGCGCGGCGCTGGTTATCAACGCCATCGGCCGCGTCTTCATGACGCCGTTCGACGATCCGTTCACCGCGATCGGCCGCGAACTGGAATCGTGTCCGTTGCGCGAGGCCGCGGATGCGATCGTGGTTGATTTCCACGGCGAGGCGTCCAGCGAAAAGCAAGGCATCGGGTTTTTCTGTGACGGCCGCGCCAGTCTCGTCGTCGGAACGCATACCCATGTGCCGACCGCCGATCATCAGATACTCCCCAGCGGCACCGCTTACATGACCGATGCCGGCATGACCGGTGATTATGATTCGATCATCGGCATGCAGAAGGAAGAGCCGCTGCGGCGTTTCACGTCAGGCATTCCATCGGGACGGTTCGAGCCGGCCAACGGTACCGCGACGCTCAGCGGCGTCGCGGTCGAGACCGACGATGCAACCGGGCTGGCGCTGCGGGTCGCGCCGGTACGCGCCGGTGGCCGATTGGAGCCGGCGTCGCCGCTTTTCTGGGCGAGTTAACGCATAGGTTCATATAGACCTCACGAGCATTGATCGCAGCCGGTTTCAGCGCTCGCTCGCCCATCGCGACGACAAACAATGTGCAGGCCTGCTCACATTCTTCACTGCGTGTGATCAAAAATCAGCCGCTGGGCGGTCGCGATCGTCGCGCTGTCGGACGGCATTGGTACTGTTCTTGCAGGGAACTCTCCACTAACGATCGATACCGATTGAGCGTATGACTGTTTGAGTAACCCTTTGTTGTCCGGAGGAAACGATGGAATATTCACGGGTTACCTTGCCTTGATCGCTGATCGCGCCTG
>Ga0302314_10017107_pt1 | contig 12188 bp, 11 predicted proteins | sample III_Palsa_N2_3_FD_200533 | JGI IMG/M metagenome (GOLD analysis project Ga0302314, IMG submission 200533) | Peat permafrost microbial communities from Stordalen Mire near Abisko, Sweden - III_Palsa_N2_3 | ecosystem: Environmental > Terrestrial > Soil > Palsa > Peat permafrost | place: Sweden...
AACGCCGTGATTTCGACGCTGCCCTCGCGGCCCTGGACGGTCACCGAACCCTTGATGTCAGCGCCACCATCGTCCTTGAGCCACATATATGACGGAATTGCCATTTCTTAACTCCCTTCTGCTTACAGCGACAATCGCCCGGGGTCAGTAACCGGGCTTCACAAATCCCGAAGACCAGGCTTCGGGGACAAAAACTGCGTTATCCAGGCTGTCCATCTGTGCGTGCCGGCGCGGCGGCTTCCTGAGGGCCGCCTTCTTTTGGCGCTTCCCTCAGGGGGACCTGCTGCGCGGCGTCCGGCACAAGCGTGATCTCCACGCGGCGGTTTTTTGCACGCCCGGCTTCGGTACGGTTATCAGCGGCGGGGCGCGTATCGCCATAGCCCTGAATGGCGAACTGCATGGCGGAAATACCCGACGCTTCGATAAGCCAGCCGCGTACGGCCTCCGCGCGTGCCGTCGACAACTTCAGGTTGCTGTCCGGGTCACTCACGTTATCGGTGTAGCCAGCCACCAGAACCCGCTTGTCGGGATGCGCCTTGATCATTTCGAGCGCGTGGACCATGACCCGCGTCGAGCCGTCCTTGAGCCGGGCCTTACCGCTGTCGAAGAGCGACATGCTGTCGAGCGTCACGACAGCGGGCGGTGACGGTGGTGGCTGATACGATGCAATTGCGTCGTTGAGTGGAGGGATCAGCCCAGCGCCGCGGTACATGCCGAACGACAGCGGCAGCGGCGTACCAGTACGTGCGTAACGTTCAAGTTCGTTGCGATCGGCGACGAGCGTCTGCAGTGCATCACGCTTTGCTGCATCGTAGTTGGCCCGGATCATCGAATAGCGGCCAAGATCCGCGCCAATGCGCGTCAGCAGTGCCTGGTTGTGCCGGATCGAGAAGAAGAACGCGACGGCAGCCGCACAGGCAAGTAAAGCCAGTGCGTGGGCGAGCGCGATGAGGCGCGGCGACATCCAGTAGCGCCTCGGCATCGCCCGAATCAGCGGTTGGGGCAGCGGCCACGGCATCGGCGAAGCTACGCCCGGTGCGCGCGCGACCTGGGTTTGCATTTGCACATCGCTTTCCCACGGACGGCCTGGCCCGCATGCCGGTCCGCAGTCAATCCAGCCAGCGCCAGACAGTGCCCAAGGCGCATCGGGCTGCCGCGGGTCGGTGAGTGCGTGAATCACGACCCGCTGTGTCCAGCCAATGATCGACGCGAGTGCGGCTGGACGGGTTGCCGGCGCGCTGCTGTCCGCCACGCACCATGCTTCGCGCCTGGCCGCACGGATGACAGTCTCGAAATGCCGAGTATCCACCATGCCGACGGCGGACGAAGCGCCATACCATTGCGGTGTGAGAAGATCAGTCGGTGCCAACACGCCATGGCCCAAGGTCAATTTTTTCGGGACGCCGGAAATGCCTTCGGTCGTGAGCCGCTGATAAACTGCGACATATCCTGGAAGAACGCGTGAACCCAGCATGCGTGCGGCGTCCGCCACAGCCTGTCTCACCACCCGCAGCGACTGTGTGAGCATATCCGCATCCGCATGGCGGGCTGGCGCCACCGAAAGCACGACACCGTCCGGTGAGCGGCCGTCGCGCCACTGTCTGACGGCGACGGCCATTCGTGGCAGGTCCTGCGGCCGGTCCACACGCAGCCAGATGGCGCCTTCACCGACATGCGCAAAGCGTTGCCCGTCGTGCCGGTCGAACAGCGTGGGCAGATCATCTCCCGTGACCAGTACGAGCGGCATGCGTGTACGCAGCCTGAGCGGAATGTCGGCGGTTGCGGCGCCGAGGGCGGTCAGCACATGTGCGCCATCCCTGCGCGCACCAACAGACAGCCGGGCGCGCCATAGCATCAGCAGAAGCCCGGCGGTCACGACCACGGCCGTGAGCGCCCACGCGAGACCCAGGCCAGGTCCGGCCACGAGCCAGATCACGGCGAGCGTAAGTGCGATTGCAAACACGACCATCAGGCGCAAGGGATAACCCAGCCCGTCATGACCCAACGTCTGCGATGAGGTGGAACCGGCTGTGAGTACGGACAGATCGGATTTCATGGCCGGGTGACCTTTGCAGACCCAATCTGCGCGAGCTGCGCGTCGAGGGCCTTGCTTCCGGCAATCCAGACAGCGACCGCGACAAGGCACATGAGAGCGAAAATGAGCCACGGGACCGGTCGGTAGAGTCCGTTGAAAGGGTGGGGGCCCGCAGGATCGGTCAGGAAGGGCTCTTCCACGGACGGACGGAGCAGTTCCAGGCGGGTATTGAGCGTCGCGATCAACGACGGGCGTTTTGCATCTCCCTCGCGTGCATAGCGGCCAATGAAACCCATACCGAGAATCGTCGCGTAACACTCGAGCAGGTCGGTGTCGGGCGATGCTTCCTGCAGATGCGCCTCAATGCAGTCGATGACACGTCGGCCGGCATCGTGGATGGAGAAACGTTCGACCTGCATTGGCTGCAGTTCCCACGCTGTGCGGGCTTCGGTTGACAGATGGCGCAGCGCCATTTCATCGAGCAGCCCGCACTGGGCAACCAGCGCTTCGTGCTGGACGTCTTCCGGATAACCCCGTTGCGCAAGCGCATCGGCGAACTGTTCAACAAGCTGTCTGCAGCGCTCGCGAAACTTTGCCGCGTCCTGAACGGTTCCCCCGGACGCGAGCGATGTCACGAGCAGCGCCGTATCGTGCAGCAGATCGCATATGCCAACGCTAGCGGGACGGGCGCCGTCCGATACGGATTTCATGTGGGCACGCCTGTCGCGGGCGAGGTTCAGTGTGATCATGCGCGCTGATATCTAATGCAGGACCGGTTACCCCAATGCACCGGCATGGTGATTTCGTAAGGCATGCTAATGTTCGAGGCAGTTTCCCGCGGCAAAGCCCACAAGTGCGCGTGCTTCGAGAGGGCGGGGTCTTCTGGCCAGGACGGGCTATCGGTCTTCAATGTGTCGTCTACGTTTTTCTGTTAGGCGGTGAGATTCTATATGTCAATTTTGGTTTTGGCATAGCGAATTATCAGGCGAGCATTCGAATAAAACTTCAAGTATTGAAATGCGCATAAATTCTTAATTTAGAGATAAAAATTGGGAGCAGTTATAAGAATGTCTATTGATTTATATCAATGCTTTAGGCCACATAAGTTAGACTCAAATGGCCTTCTAATATGCTCTAACCCAATGAAGATGCGCGGTTCGAGAGCGCCCAGAGAGCATATAAAGGTGGCGCTTTTTTTGAGAAATAATTTCAAGATGAAATTGACAAATTTTTATGATTCGTTGTTTTATATCCTGAACGGACAGACTTTGACGTAATGCTGATAAACCTGTTTAATATCGTTCTTCAAAAGGGGCGCATGAATGAAAACCATGCATAGGAGATCTGTCAGGATGAGTATTCGCGGTGCGTCTGCGGGGGCCTCTCTTGGCTACGGTCGATTCCTTCGAAGATTGAGAATCTATTTATAAGGATTACTGATGGACAGCTTCCAGCGAGAAATTCCGAAAAGTCGTGTTTCAATCACCCTCGATCTGCATACGGGCGGCGCCCAGAAGAAGGTCGAGCTACCGCTCAAGCTGCTGGTCGCGGGCGACTTCAGTGCGGGTAGAGAGCAGGCGCCGCTGGCTGAGCGCACGAAGGTCAATATCGACAAGAATAATTTCGATTCGGTACTGGCCGATTACGCGCCGGACCTGAAGTTCGCGGCCGACAATACGCTGGCTGCTGACGGCTCGGAGCTGCCGGTCAACCTCTCGTTCCGCTCGATGAAGGATTTTGAGCCGGAGCAGGTCGCCCGCCAGATTCCGGAGCTCCAGGCGCTGCTCGCGATGCGCAACCTGCTGCGTGACTTGAAATCGAACCTCCTCGATAACGTCACGTTCCGACGCGAGTTCGAGAAGATTCTGAAGGACAGGCGTCTGTCTGACAGGCTGCGCGGCGAACTGGGCCAGATCGCGACGGCCGCCACGCAACCGGAAGGCCATGCCTGAGCGGCGCAGGCCGAGGCGGGACTTCACTTCCTTTCGCAACCAGGTGACGCTACAGACGCAGACAGGACAAACAATGAACCAGAACGAATCCCAACAGGGCGCAACCGAGACCCTTGTGCTTGATGCCCCCGGCAGCGTGTACGAATCGCTGTGCTCCAAGATCAATCTCAAACCCGTCGCCGAGGCGCGCCCGCTCGAGGCGTTCCGCGATAACGACATGCTTTCCGAGGCATCGGCCGACGAGCGGATCGCGCGCGGCATGAGCGCATTCCTCGATCTCGTCGCGAAATCGAGCCAGCCGGTTGATCGGCTGGACAAGTCGCTGCTTGACTTCCACATCGGCCAGCTCGACCGCCAGATCAGCCGGCAGCTTGACGCCGTCATGCACACGCCAGAGTTCCAGGCGCTCGAAGGTCGCTGGCGCGGCCTCAAGATGCTGGTGAGCCGTACCGACTTTCGCCGGAACGCCCGCATCGAAGTACTTGACGTGTCGAAAGAAGCACTGCAGCGTGACTTCGAGGATACACCCGAACTCATCCAGAGCGGCCTGTATCGCCTCACATACATTGAGGAATACGACACGCCGGGCGGCCAGCCCGTCAGCGCGCTGATCAGCGACTTCGAATTCGTGAATTCGCCAATGGACATCGCATTGCTGCGCAACGTCTCAAAGGTCGCGGCCGCAGCGCACATGCCATTTATTGGCTCCGTTGGCCCAGCGTTCTTCGGCAAAAAGTCGATGGAAGAAGTGGCGGCCATCCAGGACATCGGCAACTATTTCGATCGCGCCGAGTACATCAAGTGGAAGAGCTTCCGCGATACGGACGATGCGCGCTATGTCGGCCTGACGATGCCGCGCGTGCTCGGCCGCCTGCCGTACGGGAAGGACACCGTGCCGGTGCGCGCCTTCAACTACGAAGAAGCCGTCAAGGGCCCGGATCATGACCGCTACCTGTGGGTCAATGCATCGTTCGCGTTCGCAGCCAATATGACACGCAGCTTCGTGAACAATGGCTGGTGCGTGCAGATTCGCGGCCCACAGGCAGGCGGCAAGGTCGAGGACCTGCCGGTTCACCTGTACGACCTCGGTACCGGCGTGCAGCCGAAGATTCCGAGCGAGGTGCTGATTCCCGAAACGCGCGAGTTCGAGTTCGCCAATCTTGGCTTCATTCCTCTGTCGTTCTACAAGAACCACGACTTCGCGTGCTTCTTCTCGGCCAACTCGGCACAGAAGCCTGCGCTGTACGAGACAAAGGAAGCGACAGCGAACAGCCGCATCAATGCGCGCCTGCCGTACATTTTCCTGCTCTCGCGTATCGCGCATTACCTGAAGGTGATCCAGCGCGAAAACATCGGCACGACCAAGGACCGGCGGGTGCTCGAACTCGAGCTCAACAGCTGGGTCAAGGGTCTAGTGACGGAGATGAAGGATCCGGGTGACGACCTGCAGGCGTCCCACCCGCTGCGTGAGGCGAAGGTGACCGTCGAGGATATCGAGGACAACCCGGGCTTCTTCCGCATCAAGCTCTTCGTCATCCCGCACTTCCAGGTCGAGGGGATGGACATCGGGCTGTCGCTTGTGTCGCAGATGCCGAAGGCCAAGAGCTGACCGGACCACTGTCCATGTGAACCGCGCCGGGGCACTGTAGCGCCCCGGCGCTATTTTTTTCGCTCTGAATACGGGGGAATCCGCTGATGCTGTCCGGCCTGCTCAAGGCACTGCTTCCATCGCGTGACGCTGAACAGCTCACGCGCTCGCGTCTCGATAACTGGAGCGCCTGGCTGCAACCGCTGTCTGGCGAAAACGGCGTTGGGCGCGATCCCGGCTACGAAGACGCCTTCTTTGCGCTCAAGGACGAGGCGAACAAGCTTTCCGGTATCGATGACGCACTGATCTTGCGCTCGTGTGAGCAACTGCTGAAGGAAACCGGCAAGGATCTCCGGGTAGCCGGCTATTACGCCGGGGCGCGCTTGAGGCAGGATGGACCGGCCGGATTCGCAGACGGGCTGGAACTGACCGCCACACTCATCGAGCGCTTCGGGGACTCGTTGCTTCCGGTGCGCGCGGAAGCGAAGAAAGGCGCGCTTGAGATGCTGGCCACCGCACGCATGATCGAGCTGCTGGACAGCCGCAGCGAACTGGCCTCGCCAGAGCTTGAGCGCTCGCTTGCCGCGCTCGATGTGCTTGTCACGCAGACGGCCGCCTGGGCCGAAGCCGCGCGCCCGAACCTGCAACCGCTTGTCTCGCGGTTCGAACGCCGGGAGGAGTCTGTCGGCATCGACACTGACACGTCACAGGCACTTTCGTTTCCCAATGTTGGCGGCATGTCGTCAGGCAGCACTGCCTCGACGCGCGATCTGCTGGAGCAGGCGCGGGGGATGGCCACGTGGCTGCGTGACCAGGAACAGGGCTACCTGCCATCGGTGCGCCTCGTGCGCTGCATTCGTTGGGATACCCTGCATGAAGCGCCACCGGCGGATGCTGCTTCGCATACGCGGCTTGCCGCGCCGCGCCATGAATTGCGTGCGCAAATGAAGCGGCTCGTCCTGCAGAAGCAGTGGAACGAATTGCTTGAGCGCGTCGAGGGCGCTTTCATGGAAGGTGTCAATCACCTTTGGTTTGACCTTCAGTATTTCCAGCACGTCGCGCTCGATCACGTGGGCGCGCCGTACAACACATGGCGCGAACTGCTGCGAGCTGACTTCGCGCTTTTCCTTGAGCGGCTCCCCGGAATTGAGCGCCTGTCATTCAATGATGGCACGCCATTCGCGGCTGATACGACGCTCGAGTGGATCGCCCGGCACGCAGTCGTGCGCAATCTCGACGCGGGCGAGACACTCGCGCCCCTGCCTGTGTCGGCCGACGGCGAGGAAGGGGCCGCGGGCGACTGGCCGGAGATCGAGGCGCAGTCGAGAGATCTGGCCGAGCGCGATGGCATCGAGGCGGCGTTTGCCTGGCTCGAGGGCCTACCCGGCATGAAAACGGAGCGGCATCGTTTTCTGCAGCGCTTTGTGATGGCCCGTCTTGCGCAGAACGCAGAGCGTGCGGATACGGCCATGGCGTTGCTGGTTGAGCTGGATGCGGCCGGGAAATCGCTGCCGCTTGTGCGCTGGGATCCTGCGCTGGTGTTCGAGGTCAAGCACCAGCTCGTACGGACACTGAAAGCTGCTAGCAATCGCAAGGATGTGGACAAACCGGCGCTCGCGCGCAGGCTTGCCGAGCTGCAGGGTGAGATGACGGTGCTTGATCCTGCCCGAATGCTGTCGTTGGCCCAATGAGAACGGGCAGGAGGAGTACTTACTCGTGGTAAAAGGTTCAGCGTCGTCCGCTCGCGTGCCTTTGCCTCCAGCGCTCACGGCATCATGTCGATCGGCATGCTCTCATCGATGTTATGGTGCCAGGCAAGGATCGTCTTGGGCACTCGCGTCTTCCAGGTAGATACGTTGGTGTAATAGCGCATACGTACCAGGTCACGTGAATCGAAAACCAATAACCCGATCCAGAGCCACTCGCCCTTGCGCATCACGACGGCCGCATTAGTGGATGCAAGACCTCGAACGAAGTATTCGTCGACCTTGGCCCCGACCTGATCCTGATCATTGGCCTGTGTCCCGAGGTTGATGGTATCGCGCAGCGCGTTGTAGTCCTTGCCGAGCAACGCGTGCGCCGCAGCATTCTGCTTGGCATCGTCCAATACCTTTAGGCTCAGGAGGTCGGGTTTGGGCCGGGTTTTGAACTGGGCAGTTGGGATGTAGTCTCCGCTGTAGTAGACACCCATGCCGGCGCCGCAGTCGGCATCGTCACCTTTCTGCTTGACCTCTATGCGAGGACCGTGACGGGTGAAGTCAAGCTGGCACTCGTCACGGTGGTAGGTGGCATGATCGCCGCGCAGCAGGATATCGCCATCCAAACCCCCATCGTTAGCTCCTGCATTCGCACTGATCGTAAAGTGAAGCTTGGGCGAGGTGCCGGTAAAGATTAGTTTTCCACCCGATGTGGTGCTCTGGATGTCCCGTGACCATGACTGTTGCCATCGACTATTCACACCGCGTGCATTGTCGCCGAGCGCGCGCAGTCTTTCTTGATAGCGATTAGCCAAGCACTGCGTGTCACGGCCGCAGGTATCGCGTTGCTTTAGCCAATCCAGCTGCGACGCTTTCAATGCGTCGGTGTCTCCACCGACCGCAAGCGCCTGCTTCCACGCTGCAGTCAGATCGCCATCCAGTCTGGACAGCGTGGCATCGGCGCAGATGCTTTTTTCAACATCGGAAACTGCCTTCCCACAGTCGAAACCGGCGGCATAACCTGTCACGGGAAAAGCCAGCGCCAAAATCATCATGAATCGCATTGTCAATCTCCAAGGACCTCGCGTACCACTCTGCACAACTTCACTCAGCGGATCTGCAGCCCCCACTGCGATTTTCATCTCATTGACGGACAACGCCTATGCAACACCCGCCTGGCTCCTGCTCACCAGTACTACTCGTCGTAGTACTCCGAACGCGCGATCACGCGGTTTGTACCGCGCGGGCACTCGCAAGCGACGATATCGTTGTCCTTCACAGCTGCGGTCTCCCCGGTCAGCCCCCAGCCTTTTGCCGTGCCCAGCATCGGGCCGTTGTGTCCGCAGCGGCCACACGACGCGAGGCCGCCGTCTTTCGCGAGTGCCCCGTTTTCGTCGGAGAAGTCCTCGTCACCGTCCAGTACTTCGCCTCCAGTTGTCGTCTTGTTGCCCTTGATCGCCAGCATCGTTCCCATGTCATTCTCCTGTTCGTGTCGAGGTCGTTAGTACTGCGTCAATAACGGTCAAGTGTTGCCTGCAGCATCCTGAGTCGGGTTTTGCCGTCTGGCGTGAACACTGTGTCGAAACGCACCAGTCCCTCCTGGTGGAGGTGGCACGCCATCGTGAAGCTGACCACCATGCCGGGTTCCGGGGCGTGCACTTCGATTTCAACCGCCTTCAGGCGCGGCTCGTACTTCAGCAGCGTCGCCTCGATGGCGTTTCTGAGCCTCTGCGTTGATGAGGGCAGATGCCGGTAGATTTCCGACAGGTCATCGAGACCGTAATCTGGCAGGTGCGCAAGTGAGCGTCGCCGGCTGTTCAGGATGCGTTCGATGTTATCCCGCACGGAAAGGAACGTTTGATCCTCCGGCGTGAAATCGCTCACGGTCGATCCGTCGGCGAAGTGCCCGGTGATCCGCTCGAAGAGTCCAGGTCCTGTACGCATCCGCGCCTCAACGTGCAATGGCAGCGATCGACGCCAGCAGCCACCGGTCGATGGCGAACCACGCGAGTCCCGCCGCGACGCACGCAATGAGGACCCAGGCCAGCGGCGAAAGGGTGCGGCGGCGCGTCCGGGAGGGATTCACCACCACGGGCCCGGACAGATCCCGCACGGCACCGCCAGTGGCCCGCGAGAGGCGTTCGTCGATCTCGCAGATCAGCCGCGCGTGCGCATCACCTCCGGCTACGGCAAATCGACCCTTGAACCCGAGGCCGAGCACAGCGGCGAAGATGGCCAACAGCGGCAATACTGGCCTTGGCTCGCGAAGACGCTGGCTGATCCGCCGCAGCAGCTCCTCACCCGCATCGTTGCGCCCGAACGCGCGCACCTGCAGCGGTTCACGTCCCCATGCATCGCGCGCGTCTGCACCGAGTCCGTTGAGAGCCGCTTCATCGAGAAGGGCGCATTGCGCATAGAGCGCATCGTCGATCACGTCACGCGGCTGCCTACGCCGCTGCAGTTCGTCGCGCAGACTGGCGAACTGCGCATCACAGTCTTTTCGCAGGATTTCCAGCGCTGGCGGGTTATGGCTGCGTAACTTCATGATGGTGCGCGCCGTATCGCGCAGGGCAGCGGGCAGCAGATCCACCGGGGATGTTGTAGGGACCTTCATGACGGCAGCACCGCATAGAGCTCAAGCTCGGCCTCGGGAATCGAGGCCGGCAGATAGATCTGGCAGACCCGCGCGGCAATCATCCGCCCAAATGCCGGGTCCGTGCTGTCCACCGCGAAATACTGGTTCTCGATACGCACCGGGATCGCGGCCGGCAGGCGCGACACGGGACGCAACGCGATGCCTGGCAGCGCGGAGTTGACAATGTGCTCGACCTCGTCGGGGGCCCCCATCTTGCAGAGCTCCGGCAGCCGCTCGAGAAGGGCATGGGCGGGCATGGCGGCGCGCACCGACAGGTAATAGTCGGCGCCTTCGGTGAGCCGCTCGTCGTTGATGTGGCCAAGCCACGTTGAGGTGCGCAGGCGTTCGAGCGCAATGGGCACGACCCGTGACGGAATCACCGTATCCAGCAACGCGCGGATCAGGGATTCGAGTTCCGCAAACACGGGCTCCGGTGCGCCATGGTCATAGGCGGGAATCGCCTGCAGCGTTTCCGTGGTCGAGAAGGTGAGCAGCGATCCGGCCAGGCGCGCGAGCACCGCATACAGGCGCTCGGGATGTTGGTCGGGCGCCTGGACGAAGCGCGCCAGTTCTGGCCATGTGCTGTTCACCGAATGCAGCAGCCAGAAGAGCGCGACATCGGACACTGCATAGTCGGCGATCTGGTCCGAGCGCTCCTTGCGGCGTACCGCGAGGCTCGCGCTCTTGGCCGTCAGGATCTCGGACAGGCGCCGCATGCGTTGCGTAAGCGGCGTGCTGGCCGACAGGAACAGGCACGGTGGCACAAACGTCTCATCCGGTTCAAAGCGGCCCTGCGGGGTGCGCACGAGCCGCGCGAGCGGGCACGTGACGTAGTCGTCCACTTTCTCGAAATCGAACAGCAGCGCCACGACCTGCCGTTCAACACTGATCTCTTCCTTTCCCTCTCCGTTGATGTCGACGACATGGAGAAATTCGCGGGTCACGCGCCGCGGTCGCGCGGGCTTCTCGCCCGGCTCCACGCAGTTGCCGCCCTGCGCATCGACGAGCGCCACGCCAGCGAGCACCGTGACCGCCTCGACGCTGGACGGCACGTCGGCCAGGCTGCGCGCCGCGGGCAGCCAGTCAGCCGTTTCGCTGTCGATGAGCGTGCCATCGCGCAGACGCGCGCCCAGCCGCACGAGTTGCAGCCGGTCGACGGTAAGCGCCTGCGTATCCAGCGCGACATGGATCACGCCCCAGGCGTCGGGGCTGGCCATACGGGCAGTCTGGTTATTGGCAAACTGTTCCCACAGTGCCTGCTGCTGGAAGTGCTGCGGCGTCATGAAAATGCCACGCGCCCACAGGGGTTTCGTTATCTTCATTGTTGGTGCTGGTCGGAATTCAGGTAGGGAGAGGGGACAACATTCAACGTTTTGCCTTCGGCATCTGCGACATGAGTGACAGGCTCACGTCCATGCCCTCGATCTGGAAGTGCGGAACGATGAAGAGCGCGATGCGAAAGAAGCCCGGGTTGTCTTCGATGTCTTCCACCACGACGCGGGCTTCACGCAGCGGGTGTGAGGTCTGCAGGTCGTCACCCGGCGTAGTCATGACCGTAACAAGCGAGCGGGTCCACGTGTTCAGCTCCAGCTCAAGCAGACGGCGGTCCTTCGTGGTGCCGATATTCTCGCGCTGGATCAGCTTCAGGTAGTGCGCGATACGCGAGAGCAGGAAGATATACGGCAGGCGCGCGTTGATGCGGCTGTTGGCTGCAGCGCCGCGTGTGTCGAAGACGGCCGGCTTCTGCGTCGAATGTGCGGAATAGAAGCACGCGCAGTCGTGATTGCTCGTGTACGAAAGCGCAATGAGGCCCTGCTCGGCGAATTCAAATTCACGGGTCTCGGGGATCAATGCGTCAGTGGCGATCTTGCCCAGATGACCGGTATCGAGATCGTAAAGATGGACCGGCAGATCGGGTATCCGGCCACCGGCCTGCGGACCGCGGATCTGCAGGCACCAACCATTGCACACGAAACTTCTCACCAGGTTCACGGCGAATGCAAAGGCCGCGTTCGCCCACACGAAGGCGCCGCTTCCACCGCTACGGACATCCTCGGTGTAATTGAAAGCGCGCACGGGATTGTTGTCGGGTCCGTACGGCAGGCGCGCGAGAAACCGGGGCAGCGTGAGCCCGACATAACGGGCGTCCTCCGTTTCGCGAAATGCCTTCCATTTGAGATAGATCGCGCGCTCGAAGTGGACAGGCAGTTCGCGTATGCCCGCTACTTCCTCCATCGACGACCGGCCAAAGAACGCAGGCGAGACCGCACCGATAAATGGC
>Ga0302314_10017108_pt1 | contig 12187 bp, 9 predicted proteins | sample III_Palsa_N2_3_FD_200533 | JGI IMG/M metagenome (GOLD analysis project Ga0302314, IMG submission 200533) | Peat permafrost microbial communities from Stordalen Mire near Abisko, Sweden - III_Palsa_N2_3 | ecosystem: Environmental > Terrestrial > Soil > Palsa > Peat permafrost | place: Sweden...
CGCGCGGCATCCAGGGTGGCGGCGACGATGTAATAAATGCGCTCCTGCCCGGGGCGCATGCGCGCGATGTAGTCGGTAAGACTTACCGTCTCGTCGTTGGCGGCGCTGGCGGTACTGGCGAAGCGCAGCAGCGGCAGCAGGCGCTCGCGGTTGCCGGGATCCTCGCTCAGTCCCTCCTTGAGCACGCGGCCGAATTCACGCCAGAACTGCTGATACTTGTCGGGTTCATCCTTGGCCAGGCGCGCCAGCAGCTCCAGTGCCCGCCGCGTCAGGGCGGCGCGCATCGCCTCGACCTCGTGGTCCTGCTGCAGCAGCTCGCGCGAGACGTTCAACGGCAGATCGCTCGAGTCGACGATGCCCTTGACGAAGCGCAAATACAGCGGCAGGAACTGCTCGGCATCGTCCATGATGAACACGCGCCGCACGTACAGCTTCAGACCGCGCGTCGCCTCGCGCTGCCACAGGTCGAACGGCGCGCGCGCCGGAATATAGAGCAGGCTGGTGTATTCGCGCTTGCCCTCGACCCGGTTGTGGCTCCAGGCCAGCGGCTCGGCGCCATCGTGGGCGATATGGCCGTACAGGTCGCGATACTCCTCGTCCTTGATCTCGCTGCGCGGCCGGGTCCACAGTGCCTGCGCCTGATTGACGTCCTCGTAGTCGAGCGTCGCGGCGTCCTGCTTGAGCATGCGCACCGGAAAGGCGATGTGGTCGGAGTAGCGGCGTACCAGCGCGCGCAGGCGTATCGGGTCAGCGAATTCCTTCGCGTCCTCCTTCAGGTGCAGCACCACGCTGGTGCCGCGCTCCGCGCGCGTTATGGTCTCGACGGTGAACTGCCCATCGGCGCTCGACTCCCAGCGCACCGCGTCCTCGGGCGCGGCGTCGGCGCGGCGCGTGAGCACTTCGACGCGGTCGGCGACGATGAACGAGGAATAGAAGCCCACGCCGAACTGGCCGATGAGCTGCGCGTCCTTCTGCTGATCCCCCGTGAGGCGCTTGAAGAATTCGGCGGTGCCGGACTTGGCGATGGTGCCCAGATGGGTGACCGCCTCCTCGCGACTCATGCCGATGCCGTGGTCGCGTACCGTGAGCGTTGCAGCTTTGGGGTCGCTGTCGATCCAGATCGCCAGATCGGCATCCTTGCCGAGCAGCTCCGGGTTCGACAGCGCGAGAAAGCGCAGCTTGTCGTTGGCATCCGAGGCGTTGGAGATCAGCTCGCGCAGGAAGATTTCCCTGTGGCTGTACAGGGAATGGATCATCAGATTCAGCAGTTCGCGGACTTCGGCCTGGAAGCCCAGCGTTTCGCGCGCCGTCGACATGTGGTCCACCGTTTCCGCTCGTGGGGAAACCGGAGGTATAGGGCCTCGCGCTTAAGGTTTCAAGCCATCGAGCGGCCCAGCAGATGCCGGGCGGCGTTCAGCCAGTCGTCCATCTCGTCCCAAATCTGAAGAAATACTTCCAAGGGTGCATCCGGGTTTCAGGCTGTGATGCGCATGCTAGGAGGTGCGGCAATCGGTTGCCGTGTTGCGGCTCACAGGCCGGTCGCGGACGGGCCCAGCGGCGCCGCTTTGTTCTAAATCCGTGACCAGCGCAAGCCTGAATTTAACGAGAAACCGTACGACCGGCTTCTCAGAACTCGTCGCGCGGCTTGCGGGGCGGCCAGCCTATGTATAAATTGCAGAGCGACATAATATTCGCGCAGGACAGGGACATTCATGCAGCGCATCGTCGTGCTGAACCCAAAGGGCGGTTCCGGCAAGACAACGATAGCCATCAATCTGGCGAGCCACTTTGCTTTGCACGGCGAGCGGCCGGTATTGATGGATTATGACCCCCAGGGCTCATCGGCCCACTGGGTCCAAAAGCGCACCAAGCACCAGGCGCGCATCCACCTTATTTCGGCGTTCGAGCGCGACCCGCGTGTCACCCGCACCTTTCAGCTGCGCATCCCGGAGGGCACCGGACGCGTCATCGTCGACACGCCGGCCGCGATCGAAGCCCAGGAAATGCCGGAGGTGACCCGCACTGCCGACAAGATCCTGGTCCCCGTGCTGCCCTCGGACATCGACATTCATGCCTGTTCGCGCTGCGTGCAGAATCTGCTGCTGATCGCCAAGGTGCATCGCAATGATCATCGCCTGGGGATCATCGCCAACCGCGTGCGCCTCAACACGGCGATCTATCGCTCGCTGTCGCGATTTCTGCGCACACTCGGCATCCCGATCGTCGCCACCTTGCGCGACTCGCAGAATTACGTCCGGGCGGCGGAACTGGGATTGGGTCTGGAAGAGATGAAACCGTATCAGGTCGCCGACGATCTGGCCGCTTGGCAGCCGTTGCTCGACTGGCTCGACGTGCCCTCCACCCGCGGCAGCGTGCCAGGGGGCATGGTGCAGTCGGCGCGCCTGGGCTGACGATCCAGGGCTGCGCGCCCGGCCTGGCGTGCCCGGGTCGGCGCCTCTTAGCTCTTAGCTCTTAGCTCTTCGTGTCCTCGGCCAGCCAGTCGTGACGCACCTTGTCCGCCCAGTTCTTGTAGTTCGACCAGGTGTAGAGATGGCGCGTGATCGCGGCGTGGCGAGTGCGGGTGCGCTGCATGTGCTCGAGCCAGCGGGCGTAGGCTTCCGCGCCGCTCGGCGGAGCCTGCGTGCGCTCCCGCGCTTCTTCCGCGGTCTCGATCTTCGAATCTTCTTTGCTCATCGTGTGCACTCCTAGTGGTTACGAGACTAGGGCGCCACGATCCGGCTCGACAGGAACTGGATCACATCGATTTCGCGTTCGCCGGCTCGCGCTTCGCACTCCTGCGGCCGCGCGAATTCCGCGCTACGCAAGGGTTAAATGCCTGTGGGCGGATCAGGTCGGATGTGGCCGAATCCGGTCGCATCCTGTCAAATCGGGACAGCTGGAACGCCACAACGCGCGCTGCTGCGCACGCCGCGGCGGGCTACGCCACCAGGCGGTAGCAGGGAAGGTAGGTGCTGCCGGGCAGCTTCATGCGACCCTGGGCGACGAAGCTGGTCAGTAATTCATCCAGCAGCCGCATGATGTCGGCATCGCCGGCAAGCTCGTACGGCCCGTAGCGCTCGATCGCGGCGACGCCGTTTTCCTTCACGTTGCCGGTCACGATCCCCGAAAACGCGCGGCGCAGATTGGAGGCCAGGCGATGCACCGGCTGCGAGCGCTGCAGTTCCAGCGCGCGCATCGAGGCGTGCGTGACCTGGAACGGCTGCTGCAGCTCGTACGGCACATGCAGCAACCAGTTGAAGTTGTATGAGTCATTGTTCTTGCGGCGAAATGCCCGCACCTGCTCGAAGCCCTCCACCATGTAGCGCGCGACGCCGGGCGCATCGTCAATGATGACCTTCAGCCGCGTGAGCGCCTCGGCGCCGAGAGTGCCGTCGATGAATTGCGCGATCTTGTCGAAATAGGCCGCGCTGGCGCGCGGTCCGGTGAGCACCACCGGCAGCGGCTGCTGCGCATTGGCCGGATCGAGCAGCACGCCGAGCAGGTACAGGATCTCCTCGGCGGTGCCGGCGCCGCCCGGAAACACCACGATTCCATGGGCCAGGCGCAGAAACGCTTCGAGCCGCTTTTCGATGTCCGGCATGATGACCAGCTGATTGACGATCGCGTTCGGCGGCTCGGCGGCGATGATGCCGGGCTCGGTGACGCCGAGAAAGCGCCCGTGCGTGATGCGCTGCTTGGCGTGTCCGACACCGGCACCCTTCATGGGTGCTTTCATCGCGCCCGGGCCGCAGCCGGTGCACACGTCGAGGGCGCGCAGTCCGAGCTCGTAGCCAACGCGCTTGGCGTAGCGGTATTCGGCGTCGCCGATCGAATGCCCGCCCCAGCACACCGCCAGGTTGGGGCGCGTCTTGACGTCCAGCACGCGCGCGTTGCGCAGGATATGGAACACGGCGTTGGTGATCGAGGCCGGATCCAGGCTGTCGAGCCGGCCGGCGCTGATGATTTCATTAGCCGTGTAGATGATGTCGCGCAGCACCGCGAACAGATGCTCCTTGATACCGTGGATCATCTGGCCGTCGACGAACGCGGCGGCCGGCGCATTGGTCATCGCGAGCTTGATGCCCCAGGCATGGCGCACGATCTGCACGTCGAAGTCGCGGTAGTGCTCGAAGATCTCCTTGGCGTTGTCGTTGTCGCTGCCGGAATTGAGCACCGCCAGCGCGCAGTTGCGAAACAGCTTGTAGAGACCGGTCTGGCTGGTGTCGAGCAGCTTGTCGATCTCGGCCTGCGAGAGGATCTCGAGGCTGCCGCGCGGTCCGACACGCGCGTCGACCGCCTCGGCAATGACGACGCTCTCCACGGCTTGCCCGCCGCCGGCAGTTGCGCCACCGGCGGCCTGCGGAACAGATGGAACGGCGTTCAAGGCCGGATTTCGATCGGCGTGTTGTCTTGAACCATGAGCCACAGCTCCACCATGTCGGCGTTCGACATGCCGATGCAGCCGTCGGTCCAATCCGATGCGGCGTAATAGTCGGGCGGATGACGCTGATAATTCGGCAGGCCATGGATCATGATCGAGCCGCCCGGATTCACGTGATCGCGCTGCGCACGGCGCAGATCCTCGGCGTTCGGGTAGGACACCTGGATCGAGAGGAAATAGTCGCTGCGCGAGTTACGGCGCGTGAGCTGATAGCGTCCTTCCGGCGTGCGGAAATCCCCGGAGCGCTCCTTGGGGCCCTCGGGCATGAGTCCCAGCGCCACGCGGTAGCTGCGCAGGACCTCGCCATGACGCAGCAGGTAGAGCCGGCGCTCGGACTTGCGCACCAGGACTTCATCGGCGATCGGCACTTCGGCCGACAGGCTGCTCGCCCGTGGCGCCGACGAGGCATCCGCGGCGACCTCGGTCGTCACGCCCGCGGGCGGCGCCACCACGCTGACCACGGAACTGGTGCCGATCGACTGCGCTCCGGCGCACAGCGCCGCGGCCGAGGCGGCGAGCAACAGCGGAATCGTTATGAGTGCATATCGTCGCATTGCCGCAAATTATAGGCATACCGGTTTTCAACCGCGAGCGTGCAGGGTTCACAACGCCGAGACATCTTCCACCTGGGGCAGCGAAATCTGGGTCCCGGGCCGCAAGTTCCTGAAATCCAGGTCCGGGTTGTACTGCTGCAACAGCCACACCGGCACTTTCAGCGATCGCTTCGTTATGCTCCAGAGCGAATCGCCGCGCCGCGCGATATATACCTCAGTACCCGCGATGCGATGCGATGCGAAATAAGCCGCCTCCAGGCGATCATGGTAGTCACGTCGCCGCTCCTCGAACTGATCGCGCGTCGTCTCCTTGAACTCCAGCTTGATGCGCCGGCCCATCACCACCGGGTTGCGCCCGTGCAGATGGTTGATGGCACGCAAGCGCGCCGCCGAGGTGCCGAGCCAGTCGGCGTAATGACCGAGGGTTTCCGCGGCCACGACCCGGATGCTGCCGTCGTCGGCGACCGAGTAATCCTCCGGGTCGGCCGATTCCGGCCCGGTGGCCCCCGGCACCAGCTGCGGGCCCTCGGCCTGGGCTTGCGCCTTGGACACCGGCTCGGTCTTCGCGGCCAGCCTGCTCGCGGCCGCGACCGCCGCGTTCTCCTCGAGGCTCTCCCGCACCGCGGCCTGGGCTGCCGCGACGTTGGCCCGCGTGGTGAGGGTCTCGGGCTCCGCGGCCGCGGCCGAGAGGCGCAGGCGCTCGCCCTCGTAGATGTCGTCCTCATCGCTCATCGAGTTGAGGCTCATGAGCTTGCTGACCGGCACGCCGGTGCGCGCCGCAATCGCCGAGGTGTTGTCGCCGGCCTCCACCACGTAGTACTGCGAGATCTCGGGCGCGCCGGTGATGGCGCCCGGCGGCTCGCCGTTGGCCGCGACCAACACTGCCGCGGGCGCGGCGGGCACGGAAGACGCGGCGGGCGCAGCAGACGCGGCGGATGCGGCAGGTGCAGCAGCTGCGGCAGATGCAGTAGGTGCGACCGGCCCAGCGGGTGCGGCCGCGGCGACCACCACCACCTGCGGCAGGGTGACGGGGACGGCGGCGGCGGCGGCAGTCGCCGCGGCGGTAGTCGCGGCGGTGGCAGTCGCGGCGGTGGCGGCGCCCTTGGCCGGCTTTGAACCTTCGGCGACGGTGGCGGCCGGCGTTGCGCTCAGGCGCTGCGCCAGCAGTTCCGCGGTCCACTGCGAGCCAGCCGCCGGCAGCCGCAGCATGTAGCCTGCGGGCACCCCGCGCTGCCCGCTCCACACCGCCGGCCGCAGCGCCGGATTCAGGCCGCGCAGCGTATCGCGATCGACACCGAGCGCACGCACCAGCGTGGGCAGGCTGGCCGTCGACGGCAGCTTCAACTCGTGAAAGCCGAACTCGGCGTCGCGCGCCACGTGGCCAAAATATTTCTCCGGATTCTGCGCAATGCTCAGCGCGGCCAGAAACGACACGTAGAAATTGCGTGAGGCGAAGCCGAAGCTCGGGCTGTGGTACTCGCGCACGATGCGCACGATGTCATCGGTGCCGAGCAGGTCACGGGCGCGACGTACGCCCTCGGCCCCATGGTTGTAGGCCGTGATCGCCAGCGGCCAACTGCCCAGCAGCCGGTAGTTGTAGGTCAGCAGCTGAGCCGCCGCTTCGGTCTCGCGGTACGGATCGAGCCGCTCGTCCACCGCGGCGTCGATGCGCAGAAATCGACGGCCGGTGGAGCGCATGAATTGCCACAGGCCCGCCGCCCCGACCTTCGAGTAGGCGTAGGGATCGAATGAGGATTCCACGTGCGGCAGTGCCGCGATCTCCGCCGGCAACCCGAGGTTGGCCAGCACCTCGGCGATGTGCGGCTCCCAGGCGCCCGAGCGTATCAGGCCGGCGCGAAAGCGATCCGACTGGCCGAGCTGGAAGCGCACGTCCGAGGCGGCTTGTTCCAGCTGCAGCGGTGTGACGTCGGTGCCCCAGAGGGCGAGGACGCGCCGATCGTCGTCGTTGCGCGGCTCCTCGCCGCGCCCCAGATGCCGCAGGATCTCCTCGACGCGCTCGCGCTGGGCATCCACCCGGTGCGCGCGCTCCGACGAGGGCGTATCGGCATCGAAGTGCATGGTTTCGTAGACCACCGAGAGCCGGTGCTGGTCGTGAATCAGCCCTTCGTTGGTCGACACTTGCGTGTAGACGCGAATCCAGAACTGCACGTCCGGCTCGAGTTCGGGCGGTCGGGGCAACAGCGTGTCGGCGGCAGTCGCGAAGCGCGCCAGTGACAGCAGAATGCACAGCAGCAGCGGGCGTTTCATCGGAGGAATGATGTGATGGCCTGAACCCCTTGGGAGCACGGATGATATGTCAGATGCCGGCCGCGAATTATGTGCCGCATCACAGACGGCGCGTCGGCTAATGCCTCGCCGGCCGTTGAATAGTGTTGGCCCAGAAGCGGCGCAGGTTCTCGACGCCATCGACGCCGTCGAGCGCGCCATCGAGCGGCGTCATGGCGCCATCATCGCTGATGCGTTCAATCTGAATGACCTTGTGGCCCGTCAGCGCTTCGGCTTGTTCGGCGAAGGCCTGAAAATTCGGCGATGCCTTGATCAACCTTGCCGGCATCCGACCATGGTTCGAATTTTGGATAATAGAGGCGGCGTAACTCGAAAACCGCTGGAAAGCGATCATCGATGACGGTGAGTGGAGCACCGGTTTCCGCTGGACGACTCCAGGCGAAATACAGAAGTACCTGTCGAGCAGGCCCTTTTCCCGGCACGCCCGCTCAGCCGCACTTGGACTCGCCGCAGTTCAGGCAGGTCATGCACCCGTCCATCATCACCACCGCGGCGGTGCTGCATTTGCTGCACAGCTGCGCGCCTTCGGGAAAGTGCGACTTCGCGAATGCATCCTGCTGGCGGGCGCGCGCCTCGAACTCGGCGCGCTTGTCGTCAATGAGCTTTTTCTGGTGCACATCCAGTTCGGTCTTGCGCATCAGGCCGATGCTCTGCAGGTGCTTCTCGATCACGTAGCCCAGCTCGGCGATGATCGAGGGCATGAACTTGCCGCCCGGCTGCCAGTAGCCGCCGCGCGGATCGAACACCGCCTTGAGTTCGTCCACCAGGAACGCGACGTCGCCGCCCTTGCGGAACACCGCCGAGATGATGCGCGTGAGCGCGACGATCCACTGGAAGTGATCCAGGTTCTTCGAGTTGATGAACACCTCGAATGGGCGGCGCTGCTCGTACTCGGTGCCTTCGTTGAGCACGATATCGTTGATGGTGACGTACATCGCATGGTCTGAGACCGGCGTCTTGATCTTGTAGGTCGAGCCGATCAGCATTTCCGGCCGCTGGATTTCCTCGTGCATGCGGATGACTTTGGCGGTGCGGCCGTCGCGGCTGTGCGCCAGCTCTTCCGGCGGCGCGGCGTTCTTCGCTGCCTCCTTGTCCTCCGGCTTGAGGACCCGGTACTTGACGATCTTCTTGTCGATGCGTGTGCTGCTCATGTTCAGAACTTCCCGTAGTAGCCTTCCTTCAAGGCGTCAAACAGATTGGCGGCGCTGTGCGTCTCGCCGTCGTACTCGATCTCCTCGTCGCCGCGCGCATTGATTTCGGTGCCGTCCTCGAGCGTGAACACATAGGTCGTGTTCTTGAGATCCGCCTCCTTGACCAGCACCCCCTGGAAGGCCTCCGGGTTGAAGCGGAACGTGGTGCAGCCCTTCAGTCCCTGCTCGTGCGCATACATATAGATGCCCTTGAACTGCTCGTAGGGGAAGTTGGTCGGCACGTTCGCCGTCTTGGAGATCGACGAGTCGATCCACTTCTGCGAGGCCGCCTGGATATCCACGTGCTGGCGCGGCGTCACTTCATCCGCCGAGGTGAAATACTCCGGCAGCGCCTCGGCCTCGTTGCTCGAGCCCGGCATGGCGCGCGGATTGACCAGCTCGCGGTAGGCCAGCAGCTCGAACGAGAATACGTCGATCTTCTCCTTGGTCTTGCGCCCGGGTCGGATGACGTTGCGGAAATAGTGATGCGCGAACGACGGCTCGATGCCATTGCTGGCATTGTTCGCCAGTGACAGCGAAATAGTCCCGGTCGGCGCAATCGACGAGTGATGCGTGAAGCGTGCACCGATCTGCGCCAGTTGCTCGACCAGGTGCGGCGCCGCCTCGGCGACGCGCTGCATGTAGCGGCTGTAGCGCGCGTGCAGCAGGCGCCCTGGAATCTTCGCCCCGGCCTTCCAGCCGTCGCGCACCATCTCCGGACGCTTGCGCAGCATCTCCCTGGTAACCGTGAACTCCTCGTTCATGATCGGCGCCGGACCTTTCTCGCGCGCCAGTTCGAGCGCGGCCTCCCAACCGGCCAGCGCCATCTCACGCGACACGTCCTCGGTAAACTTGACCGATTCGCTCGAGCCGTACTTCGCCCCGAGCAGCGTGATGGTCGAGCCCAGGCCGAGGAATCCCATGCCGTGACGGCGCTTGCGCAGGATCTCATGGCGCTGCTGCTCGAGCGGCAGGCCGTTGATCTCCACCACGTTGTCGAGCATGCGGGTGAACACTCGCACCACGTCGCGATACTCGTCCCAGTCGAAGCGCGCCTGCGGCGTGAACGGCTCGCGCACGAAGTGCGTGAGATTCACCGAACCGAGCAAACACGCCCCGTAGGGCGGCAGTCCCTGCTCGCCGCACGGGTTGGTGGCACGGATGTTCTCGCACCACCAGTTGTTGTTCATCTCGTTCATGCGGTCGATCAGCACGAAACCCGGCTCGGCAAAATCGTAGGTCGAGGACATGATCACGTCCCACATGCGCCGCGCCGGTACGATCTTGTAGACCTTGCAGGCCACCAGACCTTCATCGTTGACCACGTAGCCGTCGTGCGCCGGCCATTCGCGCCAGACGAACTGCTGCGCGTCGCTCAGATCGGGTTGCTCGGCCTCGTACTCGTGGCGGCCGATCGGGAACGCGAGTTTCCACTCACGCTCCTCGCGCACCGCCTGCATGAACTCGTCCGTGATCAGCAGCGACAGATTAAACTGCCGCAACCGCCCGTTCTCGCGCTTGGCGCGCACGAAATCCATGGCGTCCGGATGTCCGACGTCGAAGGTGCCCATCTGCGCGCCGCGCCGCCCGCCGGCCGAGGACACCGTGAAGCACATCTTGTCGTAGATATCCATGAACGACAGCGGGCCGGAGGTGTAGGCGCCGGCGCCCGAGACATACGCCCCGCGCGGCCGCAGCGTTGAGAATTCGTAGCCGATGCCGCAGCCGGCCTTGAGCGTCAGGCCGGCCTCGTGCACCTTGCCGAGGATGTCGTCCATCGAATCGCGGATCGTGCCCGAGACCGTGCAGTTGATGGTCGAGGTCGCAGGCTTGTGCTCCAGGGCGCCGGCGTTCGAGGTCACGCGTCCGGCCGGTATCGCGCCGTGGCGCAGTGCCCAGAGAAAACTCTCGTACCAGCGCTCGCGGATGTCGTCGCGCTCGACGTCGGCCAGCGCGCGTGCGACACGTTTATAGGTGTCGTCCATGCTGCGGTCGATCGGCTCACCGTCCTTGGCACTGAGCCGATACTTCTTATCCCATATGTCCAGTGAGGCTTCCTGGTACGGGATGGTATTGATGTCACTGGTGACCAGTTTCATGACGGAATTCATGGGCGGCGGCTCCCCTTTCCGCGAAATCGGATGCTCAAAATGAGACCGGCACTCGCTACAAGATCTAGTTGTGCGGAAGGCGGAGACTAATCAAGCCGACAGGTCATCGTCAAGATTATGCAACACTTGTTTTTTGCTTTTTTTATTTTGCTAAAACAATAAGATACGAAACATATGCCCGTAACTTCATTAGCAGAAAACTTCCGTGATCGGGAGTAATTACACGATCGCACCACATCAATAGGTTGTGTCCACCGCCCCTGCACCGATAGCCCACAGCACGCCCACAGGCTATCCACAACTCAATCGTCACACGCCGCTGCCTCGCGAGCCTTGAAACTGCGCGATCCACCTCCAATTCAGGACCATGCAGTCGGGTCACTGTGGCCCGCGGCCCTAACCGAAAGCGGAGAGAGACTATGGTACTTGTACGTTATGAGCCCTGGAGCGCCGTGGAGCGTCTCCATCGCCAGATTGGTCAGATTTTCAATGGCAACGCCGATGCCCCGGCCGCCAACGGCGAAGCCGCGGCGGGCAACGCCGAAGCCGCCGTGAACTGGATCCCGTCGGTCGACGTCTTCGAACAGCCCGACAGCTTCGTCGTACGCGCCGATCTGCCGGGTATCGAGCCGAAGGATATCCAGATCACAGCCGATAAAGGCGTGTTGACCGTGACCGGCGAGCGCAAGCTCGAGCGGCCGGACGACCAGAAGGCCGTATCCCGCCTGGAGCGGGTCGAAGGCCGCTTCCTGCGTCGCTTCACGCTGCCGGAGAATGTGAAGACGGACGACATCCGCGCGCGTCATCTCAATGGCGTGCTCGAGGTGACCATCCCGAAAGTGGCGGCCCCGGAGCCGAAGCGGGTCAGCGTCGAGACCCACTGATCGACCCGACTGGTCGATGAGCGGTCGATGACCTGTTGATCAGCGTGCGGCGTTGTGCGGTACTGCACCCCATGCAGTACCGCACCGCGCCGGCTTTCAGACCATGAGCGCTGCGATCCCGATGATCGAGCGCCCGCGCAGCATCTGCATTGCCGGCGGCACCGGCTTCGTCGGCCAGGAGCTGATCTACCGGCTCACCCGCGCCGGCCATGCGCTGCGCGTCCTGACGCGCGCGAGGAGCCACGCGCTCGACCTGATGACGTTGCCGAGCGTCGAGCTCGCGGTGGGTGACGTCTACAATCCGGACTTCCTTCGTCGCAGCATCGACGGCGCCGACGTCGTCATCAATCTGGTCGGCATCCTCAACGAGCGCGGCTTTGGCGGCGCCGGATTTCGCCGTGCGCACGTCGAATTCACCGCGGGGCTGCTGCACGCGATGTCGCAGACGCGCGTGCCGCGGCTGCTGCACATGAGCGCGCTCAATGCCGATGCCGAGCGCGGCGCGAGTCACTACCTGCGCACCAAGGGCGAAGCCGAGCAATTGCTGCGCGCCGCCGGTGCGACCCTCGACTGGACCATCTTCCAGCCGTCGGTGATTTTCGGCCCGCGCGATTCGCTGACCAATCGCTTTGCCGCGCTGCTGCGCCTGAGCGCCGGGGTGCTGCCGCTGGCGCGCGCCGGCACGCGCTTCGCGCCCATC
>Ga0302314_10017110_pt1 | contig 12185 bp, 9 predicted proteins | sample III_Palsa_N2_3_FD_200533 | JGI IMG/M metagenome (GOLD analysis project Ga0302314, IMG submission 200533) | Peat permafrost microbial communities from Stordalen Mire near Abisko, Sweden - III_Palsa_N2_3 | ecosystem: Environmental > Terrestrial > Soil > Palsa > Peat permafrost | place: Sweden...
TCAACCCGGCCCGTGACTTCGGGCCTCGAATATTCGCGTGGATCGCAGGCTGGGGCAAGATCGCGTTCCCGGGCAACTACGGGAACATCAACGACTACTTCTGGATACCGATCATCGGGCCGCTGATTGGCGGTGCGATCGCGGCCGTCACCTACGACGTCGGCATCCTCAGCGTGCTCAAGGCACGCAAGGCAGCCGAGGAGGGCGTCGAGGGCTTCGGCGAGACCGTGCAACAGGATCGGCCCCCGGCCCCCTAAGCCAGCAACGCGGGTCTCGAAATTACGAGGAGCAAACGATGAAGAAGCTCATCAACGAGCCGGACGACGTGGTGGCGGACGCGCTGCGCGGGATCGAGGCGGCGCACGGCGACCGTGTGCGGGTGACGTTTGACCCGTACACGATCGTGCGGCTCGACGCACCGGTGAAGGGCAAGGTCGGACTGGTCTCCGGCGGCGGGTCCGGGCACGAGCCGCTGCACGGCGGCTTCGTGGGGCCAGGGATGCTCGACGCGGCCTGTCCCGGCGAGGTTTTCACCTCGCCTACACCGGACCAAATGCTGGAAGCGACCAAGGCCGTCGACGGCGGCGCTGGAGTCGTGCACATCGTCAAGAACTACACCGGCGACGTGCTCAACTTCGAGATGGCCGCGGAGCTGGCGAAAGCCGACGGCATCGAGGTCGACACGATCCTGACCAACGACGATGTCGCGGTCGAGGATTCGCTGTACACCGCGGGCCGCCGCGGTGTCGGCGTGACCGTGCTGGTCGAGAAGATCGCCGGCGCGGCCGCGGACGCCGGCAAGTCCCTGCAGGAGGTAACCGAAGTCGGGCGGCGCGTCAACGCGGCGGGCCGGACGATGGGAATGGCGCTGACCCCCTGCATCACTCCCGCCTCTGGCGAGCCGAGCTTCGAGCTCGACGAGAACGAGGTGGAGATCGGGATCGGGATCCACGGTGAGCCCGGCCGCTTCCGGGAACAGATAGGTCCCGCGTCCCAGATCGCCGAGCGGCTGATGACGCCGATCCTCGAAGACCTGCCGTTCTCCTCCGGTGACAGCGTGCTCGCGTTTGTCAACGGCATGGGCGGCACACCGCTGATTGAGCTGTACATCGTCTACGCCGAGGTGGCGAAGATCGCGGCGGCTCACGGTCTCAAGATCGAGCGCAACCTGGTGGGCAACTACATCACCTCACTGGAAATGCAGGGCTGCTCGATCACGCTGCTGCGGCTCGACGATGAGCTCACGCGGTACTGGGACGCCCCGGTCAACACGCCGGCCCTGCGCTGGGGGGCGTGAGCTTGATCAACCGAGACACGACCCTGCGCTGGATCGAGCTGTTCGCAGCCCAGATGGATGAGCACCGTCAGGAGCTGATCAGGCTGGATACCGCGATCGGTGACGGCGACCACGGAACGAACATGAACCGTGGCATGCAGAAGGTGCTGGAAAAGCTCCAGGCGGCCGAGCAGGCCGATCCCAGCGCGGTGCTCAAGACAGTGGCGATGGCGTTGATCTCCTCCGTGGGCGGCGCCGCAGGGCCGCTCTACGGCACGCTGTTTCTACAGCTGGGCACCGCGCTGGCCGGCCACGCGGAGGTTGACCTGCCGACCTACGCGGCGGCCTGGCGTACGAGCGTCGAGGGCGTGCAAGCCCGCGGCAAGGCGCAGCCAGGCGACAAGACGATGGTCGACGCTCTGCTGCCCGCCGTGGCAGCGCTGGAACAGGCGTCGGACCTCAACACAGGGCTCAGGGCGGCGGCGGACGCGGCAGAGCAAGGGATGCTCGCAACGATTCCGCTCATCGCCCGCAAGGGCCGGGCCAGCTACCTGGGTGAGCGCAGCGCCGATCACCAGGACCCTGGCTCAACCTCGACCTATTACCTCTTCGAGAGCGCCGCTACGGCGTTCACGAGCTGAAAGGAAAGACATGGCCAAGTACGCAGTCGCGATCGACCAAGGAACCACAAGCTCCCGCGCGATGGTCTTCGACCACTCCGGGCGCGTCGTCGCCGTGGATCAGAAAGAGCACGAGCAGATCTACCCGAAGCCGGGCTGGGTCGAGCACGACGCCAAAGAGATCTGGGCTAACTGCCAGGAGGTCCTGGCGAACGCGCTCAAGAAGGCCGATGCCACCAAGGACGACATCGCCGGGCTCGGCATCACGAATCAGCGTGAGACCGCGCTGGTCTGGGACAAGACCACGGGCGAGCCGGTCTACAACGCGCTGGTCTGGCAGGACACCAGGACCGACAAGATCGTCGACGAACTGGCCAAGGTCGGCGGTCAGGATCGCTTCCGCGACAAGGTTGGCCTGCCGCTAGCGACCTACTTCTCCGGGCCGAAGGTACGCTGGATCCTGGAGAACGTCGACGGCGCCAAGGCCAAGGCCGACGCCGGTGACCTGGTCTTCGGGAACATGGACACCTGGCTGCTCTGGAACCTCACCGGTGGCGTCGACGGTGGTCTGCACTACACCGACGTGACCAATGCCAGTCGCACGATGCTGATGGACCTCAAGACCCTGAAGTGGGATCCGCACATCGCCGAAACGATCGGCGTACCGCTGTCGATGCTGCCCGAGATCCACGCCTCCAGCGAGGTCTACGGCGAGGTCAAGGACGGCCCGGCAGCCGGCGTCCCGATCGCCGGCATCCTCGGTGACCAGCAGGCGGCCACCTTCGGTCAGACCTGCTTCGCCGTCGGTGAGGCCAAGAACACCTACGGCACCGGCAACTTCATGCTGATCAACACCGGCGAGGAGTTGACCCACTCGAAGTCAGGCCTGCTGACGACGGTCTGTTACAAGATCGGCGACAACAAGCCGGTGTACGCACTCGAGGGCTCAATCGCGATCACCGGCGCCCTAGTCCAGTGGCTGCGAGACAACCTCAAGCTGATCAAGTCCGCTCCCGAGGTTGAGGAGCTGGCGGCGACGGTCGAGGACAACGGTGGCCTCTACATCGTTCCGGCCTTCTCCGGCCTCTACGCGCCGTACTGGAAGTCCAGCGCCCGCGGCGTCTTTGCCGGCCTGACCCGTTACGTCAACTCGGGCCACATCGCCCGTGCGACGCTCGAGGCGACCGCCTTCCAGACGGCCGAGATCGTCGAGGCGATGGCGACCGACTCGGGCGTGACGCTCGCTGAGCTCAAGGTCGACGGTGGCATGGTCGCCAACGAGACGCTGATGCAGTTCCAGGCGGACATCCTCGGCGTCACGGTGGTTCGCCCGGTGGTGGCCGAGACCACGGCGCTCGGTGCTGCCTATGCCGCCGGTCTCGCGACCGGCTTCTGGGACAGCGAGGAGGACCTGCGCGAGAACTGGGCCGAGGACAAGCGCTGGGAGCCGGCGATGGACAAGGACGACCGCGCCGCCCGGATGAAGGAGTGGAAGAAGGCCGTGACACGGACCTTCGACTGGGCCGAATAGCCCGAACCCACGGTTCCTGGGGGTGGCCCGCTGGCCACCCCCAGGCAGGCCGCCGCGCGACCCGCACAGATCCCTCACTCCCCTGCAACCGCCTATCCGCCAGCCACTCGCAGCTTCCCCGGTACGCTCGTTCTGATGGTCACCCTCACAACAGACGTGCTGGTGATCGGCGGCGGGGCAACCGGCGCCGGCGTCGCCTGGGATGCCTCACTGCGAGGGCTCGACGTGGTCCTGGTCGACCGCCTCGACCTGGCCGAGGGCACGAGCGGACGCTTCCACGGGCTGCTGCACTCGGGCGGGCGCTACGTGGTCAAGGACCCGCTGGCAGCGCGCGAGTGCATCGGCGAGAACCGGATTCTGCGGCGGGTCGCAGCCGACTCGATCGAGGACACCGGCGGCTTCTTCGTGACGACGCCGTTCGACGATCCCGCCTACGCGGACCGCTTCGCCGCCGGCTGCAAAGAGACCGGCGTCGACTGCCAGGAGATCCCGGTCGCGGTGGCGCTGCGCGAAGAGCCGCGCATCAACGCCGGGATCACCCGCGCCTTCCGTGTGCCCGACGCCAACATCGATGTCTGGAAGACGGTCGGGTCGTTGGCCCGCGGCGCGCAGCAGCGCGGCGCGCGAATCCTCACCTACCACGAGGTGACGGCGGTCCACAGAGACGGCGACGCCGTCACCGGCGTGCGTGTGCACGACGTCCGCGGCGGCGAGGACCTTGATATTCAGGCGCGCGTGACCGTCAACGCCTCCGGCGCCTGGGCCGGGCGGATCGCCGATCTGGCCGGCATCGAGGGGGTCCGTGTGCTACCAGGCCGGGGGATCATGATCGCGATGAACCACCGGCTCGTGAACACGGTCGTCAACCGTTGTCAGATGCCGACCGACGGCGACATCATCGTGCCGATCAGGACCGTCTCGGTGGTCGGCACGACCGACAAGCACACCGACGATCCCGACGACCACACGGTGCTGCAGTCCGAGGTTGACGCAATGCTCGACGAGGGCGAGAAGCTCGTGCCCGGTTTCCGGCAGGCGCGAGCCTTGCGCGTCTGGACCGGCGTGCGGCCGCTGTTCGAGGACGCCAAGGAGTCCGAGACCGAGACCCGCGACGTGACCCGAGCGCACGCCCTGCTTGACCACCAGCAGCGCGACGGCGTCAGCGGCTTCGTGACGATCACCGGCGGTAAGCTGACGACCTTCAGGCTGATGGCCGAGCAGACCGTCGACGCGGTCTGCAAAGCGCTCGGCGTCGAGCAGAGCTGCAAGACGGCGATCGAGCCGCTGCCGGGCTCAGAGAGCGGCCAGAACTACAAGCTCGGCGAGCGGCTCGGCCGCAAGGAGCAGCACCTCCGCGACGAGCAGGTGATCTGTGAGTGCGAATTGGTTGCGCGGGCCAAACTCGAGCAGACGATCCGCAGCACCCGCTCGACCAACCTCGACGACATTCGCCGCCAGCTACGGCTCGGCATGGGCCCATGTCAGGGCGGCTTCTGCATCTACCGAGCCGCCGGGATCATGCACGAGCTCGATGGCCTCAGCGCGGAGCAGGCCGACAGCTCGATCCTCGCTTTCCTACAGGAGCGCTGGAAGGGCGTGTGGCCGGTGCTCTACGGGGATCAGCTGCGCCAGATGCGCTTTGACGAATGGATCTTCCACGGCGTTCTGGACGTCGATCACCTGCCGACCAGCGCGAACATCCCGAACGGCGAGCTGCCGGACTCTGTTGGCAGGCCCGATGGCGCGATTCCGGCCGCGGGGAGCGCAACGTGAACCGCCGCAAGCGCTACGACGCCGTCGTGATCGGCGCCGGGACCGCGGGGTTGGTCGCCGGCACCAGGCTCGCCCAGTCGGGCGCCAGCGTTTGCGTGGTCGCCAAGGGCGTCGGTTCAACCCACCTCGCGCCGGGCACGATCGACGCGCTCGGCTACATGCCCGAGCGCGTGCAGGAGCCGGCGACGGCGATCGCACGGCTCGCAGAAGCCGACCCCGGGCACCCGTATGCTTCGATCGGCGCCGAGCTGGTCAGCGAGGCCGCTGAGTGGCTGATCACGACGGTCGCCTCCGGGCCCGCACCTGGGTATCGGTATGTCGGCAACCTCGAGCGCAACTTTCTGCTGCCGACGGCTGTCGGCGCGCTGAAACCATCGGCCGTGATCCCTGAGACCTTCGCGGCCGGCGATTCGAGCCAGCTGGGGCGTCTGGTCGTGGTCGGCCTGCCGGCGCTGCGTGACTTCCACCCGGAGCTCTGCGCCGCGAACCTGCAGGCGGCGGGGGTCGATGCGCGCGGCATCACGATCGATGTCAGCGTCGACCGCGCCGACTCGAGCACGCTCGGAATCTCGCGGCTGTTCGACGACCCGACCTGGAGAACGTCGTTCGCCGCCCGACTGACACCGCTGGTGCGCGCCGCCGATCACGTGGCGCTGCCGGCGATGCTCGGGCTGAAGGACCCGCACGGCGCCCTGCACGACCTCGAGAACAAGCTCGGCCGCCGCGTGTTCGAGATCTCAACGCTACCGCCCTCGGTCCCGGGGATGCGCCTCTACGAGATCCTCAGCCACGCGCTGCGCGCGGCTGGCGGCAGCCTCGCGTTCGGTGCCGGCGTGGTCGCGCACGAGCGCGACGGTGAGCGCATACTCTCAGTCGATACCGAGAGCGCCGGTTCGCCGACCACATATGAGGCGGACGCGTTCGTGCTGGCCTCGGGCGGCTTTCATTCCGGCGCGATCACGCTCGACTCGCATTGGCTCGCGCACGAGCTGGTGCTGGATCTGCCGCTGCAAGGCGTGCCCGGCAAGGACGAACCCCGCTTCTCAGCCGCCTACTTCGATGAGCAGCCGATGGCCCGCGTCGGCGTCGCGGTCGACGCCGAACAACGCGCCTTGGGCACCAGCAACGTTGTGGTCGCCGGGGCATCGCTGCCGGGCGCGGTGCCGTGGCGCGAGGCATCGGGTGAGGGCATCGCGCTCTCAAGCGGCTACCGCGCCGCGCAGGTGCTCGCGGGTCAGCTGTCCAAGCGAACGGAGGCACTCAGATGACCGACCTGGCCGAACTGGCGGTACTGCGCGGCACGCTCGACCACTGCGTCAAGTGCACGATCTGCGAGACCGTCTGTCCGGTCTCCAACGCGTCGCCACTGTTCCCCGGACCGAAGTACGCCGGGCCTCAGTCCGAGCGCTACCGGGTACATGACGACCCCAGCGTCGACCTCTCGGTCGACTACTGCTCGGGCTGCGGAATCTGCTCACAGGTCTGCCCACAGGGGGTCAAGATCGCGGAGATCAACGCCCAGGCGCGCAACAAGCTGAAGCGGGAGCACGGGGTGCCCCTGCGCGACCGGATCGTCACCAGGCCGACCTGGCTGGGACGCGCGGGTACGCCGACCGCCGGCCTTGCCAACTGGTCGCTGCAGTTTCGCCCGCTGCGAATCCTGGTCGAGAAGCTCCTCAAGGTTCATCGCGACGCGCCGGTGCCGAAGTTCGCAGGCCGTCGTTTCTCAAAGTGGGCCAAGGGCCACACGAGTCCCACCGCACGGCGCAAGGTCGTCTATTTCCACGGCTGCGGCACCGAGTACTACGAGCCCTGGGAGGGCGAGCGGGTTGTTGCGGTGCTCGAGCACAACGGCTTCGAGGTGACGGTGCCCAAGCAAGATTGCTGCGGGCTGCCGCTGCAGTCGAGCGGGCTCTTCGACGACGCCCGGCGCGTGGTCAAGCGACTCGCCAAGAACCTGGTGCCGCACCTCACCGACGCGGACACGATCATCGTCGGCAACGCCACCAGCTGCACCTTGATGCTCAAGCGCGAGGCCCGCGAGGTGCTTGGGCTCGAGCAGGACGCCGACCTCGCGCTGGTCGCCGAGCGGACCTACGACATCTGTGAGCTACTGCTCGAACTGCACCAGCGCGGCGAGCTGCGAACCGATTTCCAGCCGGTCCGCGAGACGATCGCCTACCACGCCCCCTGCCAGCAGCAGGGGCACTGGATCGGCAAGCCGGCGCTTGATCTGCTGGCACTGATCCCCGAGCTCGAAACCCGTGAGATGAACGCGCGCTGCTGCGGCATCGCCGGCACCTACGGTCTCAAGGCCGAGAAATACGAGATCGCGATGGCGGTCGGCCGCGACCTCTTCCAACAGGTCGATGACTCCGGCGCTCAGGCCGTGGCCTGTGACAGCGAGACCTGCCGCTGGCAGATCACGCACGGGACCCAGTTGCCTTCGGCCCACCCGATCGACTACCTGTACCGGGCCTACGGCCTCGCCGAGACGGTCCCGGCGGCCGACGCGTAGCGGCGGGGATGGCGTAATGGTCGGCATCGTCGTCGTCTCCCACAGCGACGCGCTGGCTGACGGAGTCGTGCTGCTCGCACGTGAGATGGCGAGCGAGGAGCTTGCCTTGGAAGCGGCGGGCGGCATGAGCGAACCGGGCGTGCTCGGTACCGACGCCGAGCGCGTCCGCGCCGCGATCGAACGCGCGATGTCTCCGGACGGGGTGCTGGTCCTGATGGACCTCGGTAGCGCGCTGATCAGTGCCGAGTTGGCGGTGGCTCTACTAGAAGGGGCATCCGGCCCTGTGCTGCTCAGCGACGCGCCGCTGGTGGAGGGCGCGGTCGCCGCGGCCGTCGCCGCCAGCTCCGGCGCCGGACTGGCTGAGGTCGCCGCCGAGGCGCGTGGCGCGCTCGCGATGAAGATTGCGCAGGTCGGCCCGGAGGTCGCGACCGCGGTAGCCGCCACGGCGGCTGAGTCGGCGGCGCCGCCCGACGCGTCGGCGCAACTCCCGGTCCGCAACCAGCTCGGGCTGCACGCGCGCCCCGCGGCACGGTTCGTCGCCGCCGCGCGTGTCTTCGACGCCGACGTGCGCGTCGCCAAAGCCGGTGGCTCGACGCCAGCGGTGAGCGCGCGCAGCCTCACCAACATCGTCGCGCTCGGGGTCCGCCAAGGCGACACGCTGCTGCTGAGCGTCTGGGGCGCTCAGGCCCAGGCGGCCGTCGAGGCGCTCGAGGCGCTTGCGCAGACAGGATTCGGCGACGGGATCGATCGGCGGCCCGCCCCCGGGGCCGGGTCAAAGCCTGCTCCTACCTCCGGGCCTGCGCCCGAGCTCAAGCCTGCAACCGGATCCGTACTGCGCGGCCTCCCGGCTTCGGCCGGCGTGGCAATCGGGCCCGGCTACCACCTGGGCGGCGGTCCAGCGGGACCGCCACCGGAACGCGCGCCGCAGTCAGCGCAGGCAGAGCTCGCGGCGTTTGAGCGGGCGCTGCTCGAGGCGCGCGAGGGGATCGAGCGTGACCGTGACCAGCTGGCGACGCGCGCCAGCGGCAGTGAAGCTGAGATATTTGAGGCACACCTGGCGCTGCTCGACGACGAGGCGCTGCTCGATCCAGCCCGCGCGGCGATCGCGGCGGGCGCCAGCGCCGAGCGAGCGACCTACGATTCCGCAGGGCAAGTGGCCGCGCTCTACAGGGCGCTGAGCGAACCGCTGCTGGCTGAGCGCGCGATCGATGTGCTCGACGTCGGCGGCCGGGTGGTCGCAGCGCTGACCGGCGTCGCGCCGGTCGCAGGATCGGTCGCGGGGATCGTGATCGCCGACGATCTGACGCCGTCGCAGTCGGCGAAATTCGACCCGGGGCAGGTAGTGGCGATCGCGACGGCGAGAGGTGCATTCACCGCGCACGCCGCGATCATCGCGCGGTCACTCGGGATCCCGGCGGTCGTCGGCCTCGGGCCAGCCGTGCTCGCGATCGATTCGGGCAGCACGCTGCTGCTCGATGGCGACGCCGGGACGCTCACCGTCGACCCCGCGGAGGGGCTGGTCGAGCAGGCGCTCGGGCGCCGCGAGCAGCAGCGCCGGCGGGCGGCTCTGGCACTGACCCGGGCCGGCGAGCAGGGTGCGCTTGCGAGCGGTGAGCGGATCGAGGTCTTCGCGAACATCGGCAACCCGGCCGACGCCGTGCGCGCCGTCGAGTTCGGAGCCGAAGGCGTCGGCATGCTGCGCACCGAGTTCCTCTTCCTCGACCGCCAGACGCTGCCGGACGAGGATGAGCAGGTGGCGACCTTGCTGGAGATCGCTAAGACGCTGGACGGGCGGCCGCTGATCGTGCGAACGCTCGACGCCGGCGCCGACAAGCCGCTGCCCGCGCTGCCGATGCCGGCCGAAATAAACCCGTTTCTCGGGATCCGCGGGATCCGCGTCGGCTTGCAACAGCCGCAGGTGCTGGCCACCCAACTGCGAGCCGTGCTGCGGGTCGCGGGCGAGCATCCGGTGAAGGTGATGATGCCGATGGTCGCGACGCTCGATGAGGTGCTGGCGACGCGACACGTGATCGATCAGGCAAGGGCGGCGCTCCGGATCGACGCGAAGCTTGAGATCGGGATCACGCTCGAGGTTCCGGCGGCGGCGCTGATGGCCGAGCAGCTGGGGCGCCACCTCGACTTCTTCTCACTCGGCACCAACGACCTGACCCAGTACACGATGGCCGCCGAGCGCGGAAATCCGAGCCTCGAGCCGCTGCTTGCGAGCCCGCAGCCTGCGGTACTGCGCTTGGTCAAACTGATCGTCGCCGGAGCGGCTACCGCGAGCGCCGAGCGTGGCCGCGACTGTTGGGTCGGGGTCTGTGGCGAGATGGCAGGCGATCCGGCCAGCGCGGTGCTGCTGAGCGGGCTCGGGGTGACCGAATTGAGCATGTCCCCCAGCCTGATCCCAGAGGTCAAGGCGGCGCTGCGCAGCGTCAGGCTCCAGGACGCAAAGCGTGTCGCAGAGGCGGCGTTGCACGCTTCCGACGCCCAGGCCGCGCGGGCGTTGGCCTTGGAGCTCCTATGAACCCTGCTTTGAGGTAGCGTGCTCAGCTGTGCCGACGGCTACCCTGACGGCGTTGCGATCATCTCGTACGCTCGCGATCGGCACCTGCGTGCGGATCGTGGCCTGCCCCATCATCATGGGCCTGCTGATCGGCCACGACTACACGTCGGGGACCGTGGTCTTCTTGATCGCCGCGGCGACCGACTGGTTCGACGGACGGCTCGCGCGCCGCTGGGACGTGGTCACCAAACTCGGCTCGTTCCTCGACACCACCGCCGACAAGTTGCTCGTGGCCAGCGCGATGCTGGCGCTGGTGGCAGTGCATCGCGCCTCGCCTTGGGTGGCGCTGGTGATCGTCGGGCGCGAGTTCACGATCCTCGGCCTGCGCGCGGCCGTCGCCGCCGGCGGATCGCAGTTCGAGACATCGATGTTCGGCAAGTGGAAGGCCACGATTCAGTTCGTCGCGATCGCACTGGCGATGGTGCGCCCCGATGTGACATTCGCAGGCGCCTACCTCGACCAATGGGCGCTCGCGGCAACCGCGGTGATCACCGCCTGGTCCGGCGCTGACTACCTGATCCGTTCCGCAGACGCGTTGAAGTCCTAGTTGGCTGATTCGGAATCACTCATCTGATGAGTCGCGTATTCATTACTGGCGCCACGGGGGTGGTGGGAACCGACCTGCTGACCAAGCTGGTCGAGCGCGGTGACGAGGTTGTCGCGCTGGCGCGCTCAGAAGTTGCAGAGCAGGCGCTTGTGGCCCGCGAGGTCCGCGTTCAGCGCGGCGACATCTGCGACGAGGATGCGATGACGGCCGGCATGAACGGCTGCGAACTGGCATTCCACGTCGGCGGGATCAACAAGTTCTGCGTCGCTGACGCCGGCCCGATGCTGCACGCCAACGTCGACGGCGCGGTCGCCGCCGTGAACGCCGCCAAGCGTGCCGGAGTCCCGCGCCTGGTGATGACCTCATCGGCGGCGACCCTCGGGGAGGCTTCCGGCGTGGTCGCCGACGAGTGGACCCCGCATCGCGGCTCCTACCTCTCCAACTACGAGCGGAGCAAGACACTCGGTGAGCGCGCGGCGATGCGCACCGCGACCGAGATCGGCCAGGACGTGGTCTATGTCAACCCGTCTTCGGTTCAGGGCCCCGGCCGGGCCGGCGGCACCGGCAAGTTCTTCCTGGCATTCGTCGATGGCCGGCTCAAGGTCTTTGTCGACACCTACGTCAGCCTCGTGGACATTCAGGACTGCAGTGCCGGGCATCTGCTGGCAGCGCAGCACGGTGTCGCCGGCGAGCGTTACCTACTCAGCGGCATCGGCATGACAATCACTGAAGCCCTCACGCTGGCGGCCGATGTCGCTGGAGTTGAGCGCAAACCGCGGCTCGCGCCACGGCCCCTGGCGATGATCGGCGGCACCGCCGCGGAGTACGCATTCCGCGCCCGCGGTAAGCATCCACCGGTCTGCCGGGAGATGGTGCGAACGCTGCTGCATGGGCACCGTTACGACGGTTCAAGAGCGGAGCGCGAGCTTGGCCTGGTTTACACACCAGCCAGAGAAACCCTGCAAAGGACCATCGACTGGGCCCGTGCGGAGGGACTACTGCTCAACATTTGACGTCCGCTGCAAAGCGTATCTTCGGGCAATGTTCAGCGGCCCGTCACGCAGTGTGGACCAGATGGAGCAAGACTTTCGCGACCTGGTCGCGACCGTCCAGAGTGAGCATCTACAGGAGCTTCTGAACGCCGTGTTCGGTCCCGGCTCGCCCACGTGGGCACGGTTTCGCGCCGCTCCCGCCGCCAAGCACTACCACCAGGCCTACGCCCACGGTTTGCTCGAGCACACGGTCACCGTCGCCCAGGCCGTCAGCGCACTTTCAGCGATCTTTCCGGGCCTTGATCGCGACCTCGCTGTCAGCGGCGCGCTGCTGCACGACATCGGCAAGCTCGACACCTATG
>Ga0302314_10017111_pt1 | contig 12184 bp, 16 predicted proteins | sample III_Palsa_N2_3_FD_200533 | JGI IMG/M metagenome (GOLD analysis project Ga0302314, IMG submission 200533) | Peat permafrost microbial communities from Stordalen Mire near Abisko, Sweden - III_Palsa_N2_3 | ecosystem: Environmental > Terrestrial > Soil > Palsa > Peat permafrost | place: Sweden...
CTCTCTTTATCTTCGCCTATTTACCCCGGCTCCGCGGGGGGGGGGGGGGGGGCGGGGGGGGTGGGGGGGGGGGGGGGGGGGGGGGCCGCGCCCCATGCTGGAAGGAGGCAGGTGCCCCCCATGCGGGAGGCCCGCCCCCCCGGAAGATCCGAGCACCACCGAAGCTTACCGTCCCTACCTGGAAATCAACTGAAGTCAGACGAGCAGCAGCCCGGCAATTCGGCGGCCGGCCAGCGCAAGACCCGCGACGCCAAGCAGGATCAGGTACGCCGCGCGCCAGACAAGATCAGGAGATGGCGCGCCGAGCACCAGGTCGCGCAGGATCACGACCCCCTGGTACAGCGGTGACCACTCGACGACATCGGCGATGACATGCGGATATACCGATAGCGGATAGAACGTACCGGAGAACAGGAACATCGGCACCGAGCCGAAGCGGAACAGGTAGTTCATCGGCGTCATCGTCTTGAGCGTGACGCTCCAGGCCGCGACCGGCGTGGCGAACGCGATGCCGAGCAGCACGGCGGCCGGCAGCAGCGCCACCGCCCACACCGACTTGATCAGGCCGAACGCCGCCATGATGACCACGAAGCAGGCGGAGTTCATGGCGATCCGCAGGGCGATGAACAGCAGGTGGCCTCGGTAGATGTCGGCCGGGCGCAGCATCGTGGCCCGGGCCGCGATGTAGATCCTGTTCCAGTGGATGGCGCCGAAGACGGGGAACGCCGCGTTGTTCATGCCCGTAGTCATCGACTGGGTGGCGAGCACGGCCGGGGCGACGAACACCACGTACGGCACGCCGCCGAGCGCCGCGGTGCCGTTCTTGTCGACGAGCGACCCGAGGCCGTAGCCCATCGAGCCCAGGTAGAACAGCGGTCCGAAGACGCTCGACCAGATCGAGGATCGCCAGGTCCGCCGGTACGTGACCAGCCAGCAGCGGAAGGCGCGGACGGACAGGTTCCACGTTCCGGGCACGGGCGCGAGCGCGAGCGCGAGCGCGCTAGTCAACGAGCGTCCTGCCGGTCAACTGGAGGAAGACGTCCTCAAGCGTGGACCTGCGCACGAACTCGGCGACGGGCTCCAGGCCCGCCTCATGGACGCGGGTGAGGAGCTCGTCCCCGTCGGTCGCGTAGAGAAGTATGCGGTCGGCAGTCAGCTCTGCTGTCTCCCGGGGGGACAGCCTTCCCGCATGGGGGGCCCGCGCCCCCAGCCCCCCCCCCCCCGTACCCCCCGAGGGCGCGCCCGATGGCAAGATCGGCCATCGTATCGGGCGCGCTCGAAGCACGGGATCGTTCCTCCAGAAGGCTCTTGATCTTTTTGAATGCTTCTTCCTGCTCGCCGGGGGTGAATCGCAGCTCGATGACCTCGGGGGTGGAGTAGCGGGCGATGAGCTCGCGCGGCGTGCCCTCGGCGACGATCGCGGCGTGGTCCATGACGACGAGCCGGTCGCAGAGCTGCTCGGCCTCGTCCATGTAGTGCGTGGTGAGGATGAGGGTGACGCCGCGCTGCTTGAGGCGGAACAGACGGTCCCAGACGACATGCCTGGCCCGCGGGTCGAGGCCCGTGGTTGGCTCGTCGAGTATCAGGATGTCCGGGTCGTTGATCAGGCTGCGCGCGATGGTCAGGCGGCGCTTCATGCCGCCGGAAAGCTGGTCAACCTGGTCATCGGCGCGCTCGGTGAGCTGAACGAAGTCGAGGAGCTGGTCGGTCCGCTCGGCGATGAGCTTGCGTTTGAGGCCGAAGTAGCGGCCGTACACGAGCAGGTTCTCACGCACCGTAAGCTCGTTGTCCAGGGTGTCCTCCTGCGGGACGACGCCCAGACGTGCGCGGATGGCGGCCCCGTCGCGGACGGGGTCACCACCGAGAATGGTAAGATCACCTTGTGTTGGCGGAGATACACAGCCAAGCATCCGCATCGTTGAGGACTTTCCGGCGCCGTTCGGGCCGAGGAAGCCAAAAGCCTCACCCTGGTACAGATCAAAGTCGATTCCGTTCACCGCGGTGAAACCGCCAAAGCACTTGGTTAGGCCTCGGGCGCGAACAAGTACCTCGGGCACCCGAGCGAGAATACCCGGCTTCGGGCTGATTCCGAACGGCTTTCCGGGCCGAGCGCCAAGGCGGCCGGACCCGGTTGGTAAAATATTTCCTAAATCACGCGAGGGGAACTGAGCCAGTTGAGTCTGATCCGCGACTACTACCTCCGGTTTCAGCTACTGGTCCATGAGGTCGCGAAGTTCGGCGTCGTGGGCGCGGTGGGATTCGTTGTCCAGATTGGCGCGCAGGACGGGCTGCGCTACGGGGCCGGGCTAGGCCCGCAGACCGCGCTCGTCATCGCCTACATCGTCGCCACCGTGGTGACCTTCGTCGGCAACAGATACTGGGCCTTCAAGCACCGCAAGGGCAAGGGGCTGCGACGCGAGTCGGTGACCTTCGTGGTGCTTAACTGCATCGGCATCGTGATCCAGCTCGGGGTCGTGGACGTCGCCTACTACGGTATGGGCTACAAGGACGGCCTCTCGTACAACATCGCAACGGTCATCGGCATCGGGATCGCGACGCTGTTCAGGCTGTACGCCTACCGCAAGTTCGTGTTCCTTGAGCACGTCGCGGACGGCGACGACCAGGCCGATGAGCTCGCGTCCGCGTCAGCGCTCTAACAAGTCAGCGCTCTAACAAGTCAGCGCTCTAACAAGTCAGTGCTCTAGCAGCCGGCCTGGGCGCGCGGGACCAGGCCAAGACCGGCGCTGAGCGCCCGCGCCGCCTGTGCCTCGGTCAGGTAGCCCACCGCGACCATGCGGCCGATGACGTGCTCAAGCCGCTGACGGGCGTTGACCGGGTCATTGATCGGGTCGTCCACGCTCGGGGCGTTGACGACGCCGGCCAGCATCGCACCCTGGGTGATGGTCAGCTCGGTGGCCGGGTGCCCGAAGTAGCCGCAGCTCGCCTGCTCAAGTCCGTAGTAGCCGTGCCCGTAGTAGGCGACCTCGGCGTACAGGTCGAGGAGCTGGCTCTTGGAGTAGGCGGCGTTGAGCTTGAACGCCAGGACGACCTGCTTGAGCTCGACCTTGAAGCCGCTGGACTGCGTCGGGGTGTAGAGCAGCTTGGCGAGCTGCTGCTCGAGCGTGGCGCCGCCCTGATCGGTGCCGCCGGTGAGCTTGGCCCAGACCACCCGGCCGACCGCGAGGATGTCCACGCCAGGCTCGGAGTAGAACCGCTTGTCCTCGGTGGCGACCAGCGGGCGGGCGAAGTTGGCTGGCACCGGCGGGCCGGGATACGCGATCCCGTGCTGCTTGGCCTGGTTCTGCGCCAGCTGGGTCGCTTCGCTGGCAGAGGGGGTGGCGACCCAGAGGGCGGCGATGCCGATGACAGCGATCAGGGCGATCACAGCCAGCGTGACGGCGGTGCGCTTGAGGTAGCGGCGCGCGCGGCTCGTTGAGCGCGGGCGCTGCCGCCCGGCTGACGCCGTGGCGGGCTGCGGTAGCGGCCGGGTGTTACCCATCGCCCCGATGCTAACCGCAGTTCGCGAGTGCTTACCCAAAGACGACGGCCGAACGCTATGCGCGGGCAGGGACGGCGCTCTGGTTACCCGATGGCGACCCAGATGCGCTAAGGTATTCACGCTGGCTGGGTTTCCCGGTCGGCGGCGGGACGTGGCCTAGCTTGGTTCAGGGCACCTGACTGGGGGTCAGGGGATCGGGAGTTCGAATCTCCCCGTCCCGACGATTTTTTACGAATAAGCACTCGAATGTCGGTACCGAGCGCTACTGTACGGGTATGAGTACGCAACGCTCATGGTCCGATGCGCAGTTGACGGAAGCTGTCAAAGCATCCAGCAGCTGGGGTGGCGTGATGCGCGAGCTGGGCCTGAACGCGACATCCGCTGGCGCGATCCGGATCGAGCGGCTGGCAAGTGGGTGTGTCAAGGCGGCCATACTCGGTCGGGAACACCGCACGCCGCGTTCCGTACGATCCTGAAGTCATTGACTTCTTCTTCATCGTCGACGGTGACCTCAGGATGTATCTGCTCCCGAGTCGGGTCATCGCCGGGCGGACGGCGCTGCTGCTCCGTACGTACACCGATTACATCGTGGGGAACGCGGGCGGGCTGATCGCAGCGGCGGGATTGCGCTCGGCGGAGATCGCGGGTGTCGCGCGAGCTTCGGCGTGATCCCGCCCCTGGCGTAGCGCGGGCCTGCCGGGCTGAGAGGATCCCGGTGGCGGACATCATCAGGAAAACGATAGGAGGGTGTCGACGATGGCTGACGTTGACGCGTGGCTTAGCGAGGTGGGGGCGGCGCTTGATGTGCCGGCCGAGGTGCTTCCCGAGGATGTGCAGGCCAGGATGCTTGACCTGACCGGGGACATCGCGCATAGCGTGGTGCGGTACGCGGTGCCGCTGACCAGCTATCTGATGGGGGTCGCGGTCGGCCGCGGCGCGTCGCCGCAGGAAGCGCTGCGGATCGTGGGTGGGCTGCTGCCGAAGACCGAATAGTAACTTTCGGTAATGTTTTGTCCCGGTGATCCCGCCGTTTTTCCTGGTGATTAGGTGTAAGGCGTTACTCTCCGTGGAACGCCACCCTTGTAACTGACCCAGATGGGGGTGGAGATCAGTGCCCACGAAGACCGCGGCTACCGAGCCGGGCACCACAGGCACCACAGGCATTGCGGGCAACGCGAGAAAGCCGGCGACTAGCGCGACGGCCAAGCCCGCGGCCAGGGCGCGCACCACGAGCAGGACGAGCGCTACGAGCGCGCGGTCGACCGCGGGAAAGACGACCGCTAACAGCGGGACCGGCAGCGGACCTGCCACGGTGACGCCGCGGACGGTCTCCGCGGCGGCAACCCGGGTGACGTCCGCCACGGCCAGGCTGAACCTCGCCACGACGCGGGCCGACACGTCGGCGAAGGCGCTGACAAGCGCGCTCACCGCGATCACCGCCGCGACCAAGGCCCTGGAGAGCGCTGTAAGCACACTCAACGACGCCGCGAAGGGGCTGTCGTCTGCCGGCGCCGGCAGCACCACGTCGAGGGCCGTCGAGCCGAAGGTCGGCGATTCGAAGGTCGTGGAGAAGACGCTCGCCGCGGCGCAGGCACCGACCCCTGCCGCCGCGCCGACGAAGAAGGCGAAGTCGGGCAAAAGCGCCAAGGCCAGCAGGCCCGCGAGGCCGTGACGACCAAGGCGAAGGCTGCCAAGCGGGCCAACGTAGACCGCCGCGGACGGTGGTTAGGTGCTTGCGCATCTCCGCCGCCGCGGCGGAGGGGTCACGCGCCTCGATGGCGCAGGACGTCCCCGCTATCGTCAGCTAGCGTACCTGCCAGTTACTCGCCGTGACCTCGGCCGGCGCGTCGCTGGCCTGGTCGGAAGAGCGCGGGTCTGCGAGGTGTTGAATGTGAACATGGCTATCGAAGGCGAATACGTGCCGAGCCCCTCGGACTGGGTTCGGAATCAGGTGGAAGAGTACGAGCGGTCGGGCGGCACATCGGGGACGACGCTGCTCGACAGCGGGCTGCCGGTGGTGATCGTCACCAACAAGGGCGCGAAGACCGGTGCGATACGCAAGACGCCGGTGATGCGGGTCGAGCACGAGGGCCGCTACGCGGCGGTCGGGTCGAAGGGTGGCGCACCGCAGAACCCGGTCTGGGTCTACAACCTGCGGGCGAACCCGGACGTCGTGCTGCAGGACGGCTCCGAGACCTGGGCGATGACCGCTAGGGAGATTTCCGGCGAGGAACGCGCTATCTGGTGGGAACGCGCCGTCGCCGCCTACCCCTCGTACGCGGATTACCAGGAGAAGACCGACAGGCTCATCCCGCTCTTCCTCCTCGAGCCGACCAGCTGACATTCGTCAGCCGCTCCCCCTCGATCTTGGTGGGCCTGCCCGCCTAAATCCGGCGGGGTGGCGCGGGTTAGCCGTCCGCTAGCTTGAGCTGGCTGGCGTGTTCGGCTCGCAGCCAGTCCGCCGACAGACGTGCGTCCGCGGTGTCCGTGCCCGCCTCGGTCGCGTCCAGGTAGGCGAGGTCGACGGCGACCCGGCGGCGGAATTCGGCCTGGTCGCCGACATGACCGTGGCCAGGCACGAGGACCTTGACACGAGGCGCGCTCGCGAGCAGGTCGAGGCCCACGCGGTAGCCGCGGAAGGGATCGGCCGACGTCCGGTCAAGCAGCGGGATCTCGATGTCGGAGCACATGTCACCGGCGATCAGCACGCCGGTCTCCGGCAGGAACACGGCGCCGTGACCCGGCGCGTGCGCGTCGTGCCCGTACACCACCGCGCGCGGCCCTTTCCACGGGATCTCATCCCCGATCACCGGCTCAACCTGGGCGAACAGCGCCAGGTCGTGACCTGGCGCGCTCTGGAACACCTCGCCGACAAGCCCGGAGAACTCCCGCGCGGCGGTCGCGACCGCGCGCGGCGTGGCGTACCGCGGTGCCCGGCCGAGGGCGGCGGACCAGAGCAGGTGGTCCCAGTGCGGATGGGTGGCCCAGCCCGCCACCGGGCGCAGCCCGCGCGACGACAGCCATCGCGCGAGCGCGTCCAGGTCCGCGACGGTCACCGCCGGATCGATGACCAGGCAGCCGCCGTCGGCCCCGACGACGATCGTGGTCGTCGTCGTGTACAGGTCCGCGGTCGCGACGAACACGCCGGGCGCTACCTCATCCGGTGCGTTATCCATGCCGCTGTGCCCGGTAGCCGGTGCCGCAGAGCACGTCCCCTTCCGTGATTCCCGGCGGAACCAGGTCAAGGCCGCCGAGGAACGAGGCGAGATCGGCGGCGGACAGGCCTCCCGGCCATACCGAGTCGGGCAGCCGGCCTTGCTCCCCCGCGCCGGCCGTCACCACCAGGTAGCTCCCCGGAGCCAGCGCCCTAACGAGCACCCCGACGACGGCCCGCGCCGTGCCAGGATCGAGCGCCTGGACCACGAGCCCAAGTACGACGCAGACCGGGCGGGAAAGGTCGATAAGTCCCGAGATCTCGGGATGGGCGAGCAGCGACTCTGGCTCGGTCAGGTCACCGAGCACGTAGCGGACGCCGGACGGAACGAGGGCGGCGCCGTGCTCGACAACCACCGGATCCCTGTCGGCATAGACGACGCGAGCCCCCGGCACCAGGGACCGTGCGATCTCATGGGTCGACGGCCTCGTCGGCAGGCCGGACCCGACGTCAAGGTACTGGCCGACGCCTTGGCGAGCAATGGCGGCGAGAGAGCCGGCCGCGTACGTTCTGGATGCCAGAAGCAGGTCTTTTGCCCGTGGGTATAGGGCCACCATGCGACCGGCGAGGGCCCTGTCGGCGGCGAAGCTCGCCCCGCCGCCGAGCAGGTAGTCGTAGGAGCGGGCGAGGCTCGGAGTGCTTGTGTCGAGCACCTCGGAAGCCTACCGCCCGGTTGGGGCGCAGGCGCGCCGACGGGGCGGAAGATAACTCCTTCCGCCCCGCCGACCTACCCTTATGCCAGCGACTCGGTCAGACGCCGGCCTGTACCCGCATGACGGAGAAGTTGGCCTGTCCCGTCGTGCACACGGGCAGGTCGAAGAACGCGCGCTTGGCCACGGTGTCGTCCGGCGCGTACACCTTGAGGAAGCCCGCGGCCCTCGGCTTGCAGGACGGCTCGATCAGGATGTCGTGGTAGCCGAGGAAGCTGTGCGCGGTCCTGCCTGGGGCGAGGTCGATGACCCGCGCCGGCGTGCCGCTGTCGCGGGTGGCCGCCTTGCCGATCTGCGCGCCGCCCAGGGTGGTCGCGGACACACCGGGGTACCCGTACAGATAGCAGGTCCCGCGGCCGATGTTGGTGTACTCCAGGTTGAAGTAGGTCGTGCCCGCGGTGCCGTTCGCGCTGTCGGCGTTGACCCAGACGGCCAACTGGCTGGCGGCGCACTTGCTGATCGCGGCCGGGGCGGTCGGCGCGGCGGACGCGGACGAGGCCGCCCAGGCTGCACCTCCCGCGCCAAGTGCCAGGACGGTGACGGCTGCTGCGGCGGTGCGGCGGAATCCGTTGATCATGGTGCGATCTCCTATAGGCGCTGAATTGGCTCTTAGTCGCTTAAGAACCTCATTTCGCCCTTAGAGACGCGGGAACCGGGGGAACGGTTGCGATCTCCAGTCCCGCCGATGCGACGGCCCGCGCCGGCGGTTGCGAGCCGTCATGCTAGTCACATGGAGATACGGGGCACAATCCCGACCGAAGGCCTGGCCGATGGCATCGTGACCGTCCAGGCCGGCGTCGTCACCGGCGTTGCGGCGGCCCCTGACGGCGCCGCTCCCACGGCATCGGCAGACGTGATCCTGCCGGGTCTCATCGACATCCACTGCCATGGCGGCGGCGGGCACAGCTTCGCGACGTTTTCGGCCGAGGAGGCCCGCGCGGCGGCGGCGTTTCACGCCTCCCACGGCAGCACGGGCGTGGTGGCGAGCCTGGTCACCGCCACCCCCGCCGACCTGCTCGCACAGGTTCGCACGCTCGCGCCGCTCGTCGCCGACGGCACGCTGCTCGGCATTCACCTGGAGGGGCCGTTCCTCTCCCCCGCCAGGCGCGGCGCGCACGCCGCGTCGCTGCTGCTCGACCCGGACGAGTCGCTGGTCGCCGCCCTGCTCTCCGCCGCGGCGGGCGCCATAAAGATCGTCACCATCGCGCCAGAACGGACCGGGGCGACTGCCATCGCGTCCATGCTCCGTGCCGCGGGGGTGACGGTCGCGTTCGGCCACACCGACACGGACTACGCGGGCATGGCCGCGGCGCTCGCGGGATCGGGCGCGGCGGGTGCGGGATCGGGCGACGCGCTTGTCACGCATCTGGGCAACGCGATGGCGCCGTTGCATCACCGCGCGGCCGGTCCGGTCGCCGCCGCCCTGGTCGCGGCCGCCGCCGACTCGGCGTGGGTCGAGATAATCGCGGACGGTATCCACCTGGACGCGGGGTTCACCCGACTCGTGTTCGCCACCGCGGCGCCGGGGCGCGTGGTCCTCGTGACCGACGCGATGGCCGCGGCGGGGATGCCGGACGGCGCCTACACGCTTGGGCCGCTCCTGGTGGCCGTAACCGGTGGCGTCGCCCGGCTGGCCGGTCCTGACGGCTCGGGAAACGGGTCGATCGCGGGCGGGACGCGGACCCTCATCGAGGTAGTGGCGACCGCCGCGGCCGACGGAGTGCCGCTTGCGGATGCCGTCATCGCGGCTAGCGAGACTCCGGCCCGCGTGCTCAGGCTGCCATCGCGGGGCGCGCTCAGCCCCGGCATGACCGCCGACCTCGTGATCACCGACACGGACCTAGCCGTCCGCCGGGTGATGCGGGCCGGCCGCTTCTTGCTGTTATCCTGATTGATTCTTGCTGTTATCTGAAAGTGGCGCTAGTGCTGAAACTCTGACCGGTCATGGGCGGTCAGAGTTTCAGCGCTGATCGGCAGGCACCCTAAGGACGGTCCGTGGCGGAAACTAAAGTGGCTGCCGTGGATGCGGATGAGTGGGCTCGGCGGGGATCTTCGTTCGGTGCGGTCGCGGCGGCGTACGCGGAACACCGGCCCGGCTATCCGGCGGACGCGTTGCGCTGGTGCGTCGCGCCGACCGGCCGCGATGTGGCCGGCCTGCGCGTGCTCGACCTCGGCGCGGGAACCGGCAAGCTGACGGCGGTGCTCATCGGGCTCGGCGCCGACGTTACCGCCGTCGAGCCCGACAAGGAAATGCTGGCCGAGCTGCGTCGGCAGGTCCCCTCGGCCCGGGCGCTCGCCGGGCCCGCGGAGGCGATCCCGCTGCCCGACGGGTCGGTGGACGCCGTGCTGTGCGGACAGTCCATGCACTGGTTCGACATGTCGCGCGCGGTGCCTGAGATCGCTCGGGTGCTGGTTCAGGGCGGCGTGCTCGCGGGACTGTGGAACTGCGACGACGACCGCGTCGAGTGGGTCGCCGGCCTGCGGGACGCGTCGGAGGGTGCAGCCTCCCCGTCGCTGTCCCGGCAGCGAAATGAGGCGGCAGGCTTCAGTGTCGACCAGTTCGGCGCCGATCGGTTCATGCCTGCCGAGCGCGCCGACTTCCCCAACGCCCAGCCGCGCACGGCCGCGTCGCTGCTCGCCACCCTTGGCACGCACTCCCAGGTGCTCATCATGACGCCCGCCGAGCGCGATCGCGTCCTCGGCCAGGTCCGTGCCTTCCTGGCTTCCCGCCCGGAGACCGCCAACGGCGAGTTCGAGCTGCCGATGGTGACGTCGGTCGTCCGCTCGGTCCGTCGCTAACGGGTGCTCGGGGGATGCGGCGCCGGGTAAAGTGCGGACGTGGACACGGAAGCGGAGCTTGAGTCACTGTCGTCGCGTGAGTTGCATGACCGGGCGGTGCGGCGGGCGGTGCACCACGCGGACGTCGGGTTCCTGTGGCAGCTGCTGCGGGCGATACCGGCGGCGGAGGCCCTCGAGGGAGACACGCGGGAATCAGAAGCGGATGCGGTCAAGGTCTCCGCGCTGCTATCGGACGCGATCGGCTCCGGTGACGGCGGGCTGGCGGACGCGCTCCGGCCGCTGTACATCGACTACCTCAGCAGGCACGCGCACCCCGCCACAGAAGGGTGAGGGGCGGGGCGGAGTCACGGGATCGTTCGGGATAATCGGACTTTTGCCCCTTGGCTCTTTGGCCTGTGAAAAGCGCGCGAGCGCGGCGCGGACAGAATAGAACCCGCGCCGCGCTCGGCGGCTGCTACTGAACGTCGACGGCCCGATGAGGGCGGGGTCCTTAAGCCTGCAGGACGCCCTCGATCTCCAGGTTGATGGTGACCTTCTCGCTCACGGCCACGCCACCGGGAACGCCGGGGATCGGGCCGTTGAAGTTCACGCCGTAGTCCGACCGGTTGATCTCGGTGGTCGCCGAGAAGCCGGCGCGGGTGCCGCCGTAGGCGTCCGGGCCGATGCCGTTGATCTCGAGCTTGAAGGTGACCGGCTTGGTCACGCCCTTGAGGGTGAGGTCGCCGTCGAGCAGGAAGTCGCTGCCGTCCGGCCGGATGCCGGTGGAGACGAAGGTCATGTGGGTGTGCTTCTCGACCTCGAAGAAGTCGGCGCTGCGGATGTGCGCGTCGCGCTGCTCCTGCCCGGTGTTGATCGAGGAGAGGTCGACCGAGGCGGTGACGACCGAGGCGAGCGGGTCTTCGGCGGTCACGATCGTGCCCTCGAACGTGTCGAAGCGGCCGCGAACCTTGCTGACCATCATGTGCCTGACGGTAAATGAGACCTCGGAGTGAACCGGGTCAATCGCCCACGTGCCCACGACGTAGCCGGGAATCTGCACGGTAGTCGAGCTCATCGAGCCTCCAGAAGTGTGTGTCTGCAGCTACTACGCTGAAGTACGTTACTTCCTAACAGTAACCATTTATTGTTGAAGTGTCAAGCACTGTTGCCCCGCCTGACAACCGCGTAGTCTTGGTTACATGACGGCAACGGGCAGCGAAACTCCACCAGGGCTCGCTCCAGCCTCTTGCCGGGTCCGCACCGTGCTTGACCGCATCGGAGACAAGTGGGCCATCTATGTCGTGGACCGGCTCGGCGCCGGACCTCGGCGGTTCAGCGAACTGCTCCGCGGGATCGACGGTATCACCGCACGGATGCTGACCGTGACCCTGCGCGGCCTGGAACGTGACGGCCTGCTGACCAGGACCGTGCACGCGGCGGTGCCACCTCGCGTCGATTATGCACTGACCCCACTCGGACATACGCTGCGCGAGGCGATCGGTCAGCTTGTCGGCTGGGCGGACGAGCATCTGTGCGAGATCGAGGCGGCCAGGTCCGACTATGACGCCAGGTCCTGCCCGCCGCCCTGCGCGGAGGAAACAGTGGTCGGCTAAAACACTGTGCGGCACGCACGCGGCCGTCTCTCATCGGGCGAGGAGTCTCAGTTCGCGGAAACAACGTTACCCGGCTGCTCCGTGGCCGGAGTCTGCAGCGGGAAGTGACAGGCAGCCTGATGCCCAGGACCAAATGATCGCAGCGGGGGTTCCTTCACCTCGCAGAGTTCCTCTGCGATGGGGCACCTCGTGCGGAACCGGCACCCGGACGGCGGATGCACCGGGCTCGGCAGCTCGCCCTTGACTCCCGCACCGATCCTGGCCCGCGCCACAGCCGGGTCGGGCACCGGGATCGTGGCGATCAGGCCGGACGTGTAGGGATGGGCGGCGCGCTCGTATATATCGGCCGCGGGCCCGAACTCGACCAGCT
>Ga0302314_10017112_pt1 | contig 12183 bp, 10 predicted proteins | sample III_Palsa_N2_3_FD_200533 | JGI IMG/M metagenome (GOLD analysis project Ga0302314, IMG submission 200533) | Peat permafrost microbial communities from Stordalen Mire near Abisko, Sweden - III_Palsa_N2_3 | ecosystem: Environmental > Terrestrial > Soil > Palsa > Peat permafrost | place: Sweden...
GGAGTCGGCGGCGGCGGTACCAATGCGGTCAACCGTATGGTCGACGCGGGTCTGCACGGCGTCGAGTTCATCTCGGCGAACACGGACGCCCAGGCGCTGGCGATGTGCGAGGCCGACATCAAGCTCAACATCGGTCACGACCTGACCAAGGGCCTCGGTGCGGGCGCCAATCCGGACATCGGCCACGGCGCGGCGGCCGAGTCGCGCGACGAGATCAAGGAGGCGCTGAAGGGCGCGGACATGGTCTTCGTCACTGCCGGCGAAGGCGGCGGCACCGGGACCGGCGCGGCACCGGTGATCGCCGATATCGCCAAGAACGAGATCGGAGCATTGACCGTGGGCGTCGTGACGCGCCCATTTTCGTTCGAGGGGACCCAGCGTGCCCGCCAGGCGCAGGAGGGCATCCAGCTGCTGCGGGAGAGCGTCGACACGCTGATCGTGATCCCGAACGAGAAGCTGCTGGCCACCGTCGAGCGCCGCACCACGATCATCGACGCGTTCCGCGAAGCCGACAACGTCCTGCGCCAGGGCGTCCAGGGCATCACCGACCTGATCACCATCCCGGGTCTGATCAACCTCGACTTCGCCGACGTGCGGACGATCATGAGCAACGCCGGCACGGCGCTGATGGGCATCGGCAGTGCCGGTGGCGAGAACCGCGCCAGCGAGGCGGCCAAGATGGCGATCTCCTCGCCGCTGCTGGAGGAGTCGGTCGAGGGCGCGACCGGGATCCTGCTCAACATCACCGGTGGTCACGACCTCGGCCTGTTCGAGGTCAACGAGGCCGCGGAGATCGTCGCCAGCGCCGCCGACAGCAATTCGAACATCATCTTCGGCGCGGTCATCGACGACACGCTGGGAGAGGACGTTCGGGTCACGGTCATCGCCACCGGCTTCGATCACGGCCACGTCCGACCGAGCACCGCGCGCGAGACCACTCGCCGCGAGCGCCGCGACCGCGACGTCACGCTCGATACCCGTCAGCGGAGCTCGCTCGAGATCCGCGACGACGACATCGACATCCCGTCGTTCCTGCGCAATCGCTGAGATCGGGGCGGCGGGGCGAGCGGGCGCCGGCGGGGCCTGACGGGCGGCGCGTGCTGAATAACCGACGAGATTGAGGGGTTATTCATCACACGCCGCGGCCTGAAGGGCGCGAGGGTCCGGGGCGATCCTCCGTTCGTGACTGACCGCCAGCGCGTGTACTAGCCTCCTGAGCGTGCCGTCGACCGCCGAGACCGCGCTTCGCCGAACCCCGCTCTACGAGCGTCACGCGGCCGCGGGCGCGAAGATCGTCCCCTTCGCCGGCTGGGAGATGCCGGTCCAGTACACGGGCATCCGCGACGAGCATCTCGCGGTGCGACGCCACGTCGGCGTGTTCGACGTCTCGCACATGGGCGAGGTCCAGACGTGCGGCCCCGAGGCGCCGTCTTTCCTCCAGCACGTGCTCTCCAACGACGTCCGCCGGATCCCCAAGGGTGGTGCCCAGTACAGCGTGCTGTGCCGCGAGGATGCCGGGATCCTCGACGATCTGTTCACCTACCGTCTGGCCGACTGCGAGTTCCTCACGGTCACCAACGCCGCCAACCACGAGCGGGACCTGGCGTGGATGCAGGAGCGGGCGGACGGCTTCGACGTCGACGTGGTCGACCGAGCGGGCGACTTCGCGATGCTCGCGGTTCAGGGACCGGCGGCGCGCGAGCTGGTGGCCGGGCTTGCCGACGGCCCGTTGCCGCCGCGGATGCACTGCTGCGAGCGCGAGATCGCGGGCGTGGCCATGCTTGTGTGCGGTACTGGCTACACGGGTGAGGACGGAGTCGAGCTGCTGGTCGACCCCGCGCGGGCAACCACCGTCTGGGACGCACTGATGGGCGCCGGCGCGACGCCGTGCGGCCTCGGCGCGCGGGACACGCTTCGCCTCGAGGTCTGCTTTCACCTCTACGGCAACGACATGGACGAGCGCCGCAACCCGATCGAGGCGGGCCTGGGCTGGTGCTGCAAGGAGGAGACCGGGTTCCTCGGTGCCGAAGCGGTAGCGGCGGCGCGCGCCGCCGGGACGCCGGAGAAGCTCGCCGCGTTCGTCATCGAAGGGCCGGGGATCGCCCGCCAAGGCAACCCGATCAAGGGCGGCGGCGTCGTCACCAGCGGGACCTTCTCGCCGTGCCTGGAGCGCGGGATCGGGATGGGCTACGTGCCCTCCGAGGGCGCGGCGCCCGGCACGCAGATCGAGATCGACGTCCGGGGCACGGTGCGCCCCGCGGTGATCGAACGCAAGCCCCTCTACCCGACGAAGGGACCGTAAACGGCATGACCGACGCAAGCTATCCCGACGACCTCCTGTACCACCCCGAGCACGACTGGGCTCGGGTGGAGGACGGCGTCGCCACGTTCGGGATCACCTGGTACGCCCAGGAGGCGCTCGGCGAGGTCGTGTTCTTCGAGCCGCCAACGGTCGGCACCGCGGTGACCAAGGACGAGCCCTACACCGAGGTCGAGTCGGTCAAGGCCGTGTCCGATGTGATCGCGCCGCTATCGGGCGAGATCGTCGAGGTCAATTCCGCGCTTGCGGACAAGCCGGAGACGATCAACGACGAGCCCTACAGCGAGGGCTGGCTGGTCAAGGTCAAGCTCTCCGACCCCGACGAGACGAGCTCGCTGCTCGATGCCACCGCCTACCAGGCCACGCTCGCATGAGCAGCTACGTCTCCGCGACCGATGAGGACCGCCGGGAGATGCTGGCCAAGATCGGCGTCAGCTCGATCGAGGACCTGTTCGCCGACATTCCCGCCCGGCTCCGGCTCGCGGCCGCCGACGGGGCGCCGGGGCTCGACCACGGACTTTCCGAGCAGGAGGTCTACGAGGAGCTCAGGGCTCTCGCCGCACGCAATATCTCCAGCGAGGACGAGCTCTCGTTCCTCGGCGCCGGGATGTACGACCACTACGTTCCGGCGTTGATCGACGCGATCATCGAGCGCTCGGAGTTCCTGACCCCCTACACGCCCTACCAGCCGGAGATCTCCCAAGGCGGGCTGCAGGCGATGTTCGAGTACCAGACGGCGATCTCCGAGCTCACCGGCCTGCCCGTCTCGAACGCCTCGGTGTACGAGGGCCCGAGCGCGGTCGGCGCCGCCGGCTACGTCGCCCACCTGACCAACGGGCGTCCCCGCTTCGTAGTCTCGCGTGGCGTCCATCCACACTCCCGGGAGACCCTGAGCACGCTCTCGCGTGGATGGGGAACGGACGTCGTCGAGGCGCCGCTGCGCGACGGGGCGACCGTGCTCCCCGAGCTCGATGGCGAGGTCAGCGCCGTGATCGTGCAGCAGCCGAACTTCCTCGGCGCGGTCGAGGACCTGACCGCGCTTGCCTCCGTCGCTCGCGACGCCGGTGCGCTGACCATCTGCGCCTGTGACCCGCTCCCGCTCGCGCTCCTCAAGTCTCCCGGCGAATGCGGCGTCGACATCGCCGTGGGGGAGGGCCAGACGCTCGGCAACCGCCTCGACTTCGGCGGGCCGTCATTCGGCTTCTTCACCGCGACCCAGGCGCTCCTGCGACGGATGCCCGGGCGGATCGCGGGCGAGACCAAGGACATGGACGGCAAGCGCGGGTTCGTGCTCACGCTGCAGACGCGCGAGCAGCACATCCGGCGCGAGAAGGCGACCTCGAACATCTGCACCGCCCAGGCGCTGAACGCGCTGGCCGGCGTGATCTACCTCAGCTGGCTGGGCCGGCGCGGGATCGTCGAGCTCACCGAGCTGATGCTGAAGCGAGCCGCGTACGCGCGCGAGCGCCTGACGGCGATCCCCGGCGTGACGCTGCTGCACGAGCGGCCCGTGGTCCGGGAGCTCGCGCTGACGCTCGACGCGCCGGTCGCACGTGTGATCGACCGCTGCCTGGCCCAGGGCGTGAATCCCGGCTACGCGCTCGGCCGCGACTATCCCGAGCACGAGGGCGGCCTGCTGGTGGCGATCACCGAGCGCCGCACGCGCGCCGACATCGACCGCCTGGTCTCGGTGCTCGGCGCGGCGGTGGCGGCGGAACGGGCGAACGTGGGAGCGCCGGCATGAGCGGGGTCCCGGCGGCCGACAACCCGGCGGCCGACAACCCGGCGGCCGACAACCCGGCGGCCGACAACCCGGCGGCCGACAACCCGGCGGCCAACGTCCCGGCGGCCACCGGCCCGCGCGGCGCCGACGACGGGCTGACCATATTTGAGCGCTCGAAGCCGGGGCGGCGCGCCTTCGTCGCGCCCGAGCTCGACGTGCCCGATGCTCCCCTCGACGAGCTGCTGCCGGCCGAGTATCGCCGGAGCGAGCCGGCGCGACTACCCGAGGTATCCGAGCCCGAGATCGTCCGCCACTTCAACCGCCTCTCGAAGCGCAACTTCGACCTCGACACCGGCTTCTACCCGCTCGGCTCGTGCACGATGAAGCACAACCCGAAGCTGCACGAGCGGGTGGCGGCGCTCCCCGGTCACGCCAAGCTGCACCCGCTCCAGCATCCCCGGCGGGCTCAGGGCGCGCTCGAGCTGATGTGGAATCTGCAGCAGGCGCTGGCCGGGATCGCGGGCCTGCCGCACGTCTCTTTGCACCCGAGCGCGGGGTCGCACGGCGAGCTCTCGGGCGTCCTGCTGACCCGCGCCTACCACGAGGATCGCGGTGAGCAGCGCACCAAAGTGCTGACGCCCGACACCGCCCACGGCACCAATCCCGCCACCGTGACGATGGGCGGCTACGAGGTCGTCAAGGTGGGGATCGACGACCGCGGCAACGTCGATCTCGACGACCTGCGCGCGAAGGCGGACGAGGACGTCGCCTGCCTGATGCTGACCAACCCGAGCACGCTCGGGCTGTTCGAGACGGGAATCGAGGAGATCGCGCGGATCGTGCACGGCGTCGGCGCGACCCTGTATTACGACGGCGCGAACCTGAACGCGATCATGGGCATCTGCCGACCAGGGGACATGGGGTTCGACATCGTGCACTTCAACCTGCACAAGACCTTCACCCAGCCGCACGGAGGCGGCGGCCCGGGCGCCGGCCCGATCGCGGTCTCGGATCGCATCGAGCCCTACCTGCCCCGCCCTCAGGTGGTCCGCCGAGACGGGGTCAACGGCGACGGTCCCAGCTTCGACCTCGACTACGACCGCCCGAAGTCGATCGGACGGTTGCGTGGCTTCCAAGGCAATTACGGCGTGTTCGTGCGCTCCTACGCCTACATCCGCTCGCTGGGGGCGGAGGGGCTGCGTGAGGTCTCGGAAATCGCGGTGCTGAACGCCAACTACCTACTCGCCAAGCTCCGTGAGGCGGGCGTGGCCGAGTACCTGCCGGCCGCCTACGACCGGATCTGCATGCACGAGTTCGTGCTCTCGGGCGCGCCGATGAAACGCGAGCTCGGGATCAGGACGCTCGATCTGGCCAAGCGCATGCTTGACTTCGGCGTCCACCCACCGACCGTGTACTTCCCGCTCGTGGTCGAGGAGGCGCTGATGGTCGAGCCGACGGAGACGGAGACCAAGGAAACGCTCGACCACTTCGCCGAAATCGTCGCCGAGATCCTCCGCGAGGCGCGCGAGGATCCCGAGGTCGCGCGGAACGCCCCCTACACGACGCCGGTCAGGCGCCTCGACGAGGCGGCGGCGGCGCGCAAGCCGGTGATCCGGCAAGCGCTGTGACCGCGCTCTGACAGCGGTCGGAGGCGTGCGCTTCGTCATTTTCGGAGCCGGCGCGATCGGTGGGGTGCTCGGCGCGCGGCTGCACCAGTCCGGTCGCGAAGTCGCCCTGCTCGCGCGCGGCGCCCACTACGAGGCGATCGCCCGCGACGGGCTGAGGCTCGAGACGCCCGAGGAGGACGTCGTGCTCGAGATCCCCGTCTATCCCGATCCGGGCGCGCTGTCCTGGGGCGCCGACGACGTCGTGCTCGTGTGCACCAAGACCCAGGACACCGCGGGGGCCCTCGTCGCGCTCGCCGCCGCGGCGTCCGCGGACGTTCCCGTGTTCTGCGTCCAGAACGGGGTCGAGAACGAGCGGCTTGCGCTGCGGATCTTCCGGGACGTCTACGGGGCGCTGGTGATGGCGCCGACCGCGCACCTCGAGCCCGGCGTGGTCCAGGCGTATTCGATTCCCTTGAGCGGGGGAATCGACGTCGGGCGGTATCCGCAGGGCGTCGACGCGACCGTGGAGGAGGTGGCCGCCGCGCTCTCGCAGGCGCGCTTCAGCTCGCTCCCGCGCGAGCGGGTCATGCGCTGGAAGTATGCGAAGCTGCTGATGAACCTCGGCAACATCCTCGAGGCACTGTGCGGCCCGGATGCCGAGGACGAGGAGCTCGACTCCCTCGCGCGGGACGAAGGCCGGGCCTGCCTACGGGCGGCGGGGATCGACTTCGCGAGCGAGGAGGAGGACGCCGAGCGCCGTCACGACCTGCTCACGCTCGGAGAGATCGCCGGGCGCGAGCGCGGCGGCGGGTCGACCTGGCAGAGCTTCGCCCGGGGCGCCGGGACCATCGAGACCGACTATCTGAACGGCGAGATCGTGCTCCTGGGGCGCTTGCACGGAGTGCCGACGCCGGTCAACGAGTTGCTCTGCGAACTCGCTCGCCAAGCGGTCCGTGAAGGCGCAAAGCCGGGGTGGATCTCGCCCGAGACCCTGCTTGCGCGGCTAGCTGGGTGAGAGCCGCTCCGCGAGGTACGCCAGCGCGATCGGGTAGCGGTACTCGATCGCTCCGTGCCCCGCGTCGAACAGCTCGAAGCGGATGTCGGTGACGCCGATCTCGGTGAGTGCGCGCCGGAACGCCTCGGCGCCGAGGTCGAGGAACCATTCGTCGCGCCGGCCGGCGTCGATGTAGATCGCGCGCATCCCGCGGAGGGCTTCCGCGTGGCGGGGCGTCATGCGAACCGGATCCCATTGCAGCCAGCGCTGCCACACCTCTTCGTCGAGCCGGCTGGTCAGAGGGTCGCAGGGCAGACGGACGGTGCCGTCCTCGTCGGCCGAATAGCACGCCGCCATGCACCAGACGTTCATCAGCACGGAGTCGCTCTGCTTGGCGAACGCGGGGCGGCTGCGGAAGTCCTCCCAGAAGCGTTCGTACGAGCCGTCGTACTCGTCGCGGAGCGCCCGGGCCACGACCCGCAGGTCGGGCAGGTAACACGCCTCGAACAGGGCATCGCCGGCGTGGGTGGCGAGTCCCCCGAACAGGTCAGGCCGGAGCATCGGGGTGACCATCGCGCCGTAGCCGCCGCTCGACTTGCCCATGATGCCGCGGTGCTCGGGCGCGGCCAGCGTGCGATAGCGCCGATCGACGAAGCTCACCACCTCATCGCACAGATAGGTGTGGTAGCGCCCGGTAGCCGGCGAGTCGAGGAACTGGCTGCCGCCCAGCGACGTCCAGCAGTCGACGAACACGACCAGGCAGGGGGGCGCCTCGCCCGTGGCGAACAGCTCGTCGGCGAGCTCGGGGAAGTTGGGTCGCCAGGGCGAGCGGTTGCGCCACATGTCGAGCTGGCCGGTCAGCCCCTGGATCGCGTAGACCGACGCAAACCGCCGGTCGGGCTCTTCGTCGTAGCCCGGGGGCAGATACACCCACAGCGGCCGCTCGGAGGGATCCCCGAGCGGGTTCTCTCGCAGGGCCGCGCTGTCGAAGGTGAGCTCCTCGAAGCGGCCGGCCGGCTGCACGGACCACGGACGCACTGGCAGATCACCCCTCTCGCGGCGCTCTGGCCGCTCAGCCGCCCATACCGCCGAAGACCGCGTACCGGGTCTTGAAAGGCGTCTCGTCGTGCACGGCCTTCCAAGTTCCCTCGACGGTGACCGTGCTCCCGGGTGGGGCTTCGACGCGCAGGCGCTGCGCGAGCGCGGCCGCGCTGTCCTCGTCTGTAGCCCCGATCAGCACGTACTTCCAGCGGTGCACGTACGGCAGTCCCTGCTCGAGAAGCTTCTCGACGAACGCCGCGGCGTCGCGACGCGACGGAGTCTCGACCCGGACCTCCCACTCCGGGTAGCCGCGCTCGGCCACCTCTTCGCGCTCGCGCTCGATCAGCTCGGCGTGCTCTCGGGCTTGGTCGGGGCCGGCGGGCAGGGGCTTTTCCGGGTCCTCCCACTCCTCGGCGGCGGGGTGCCAGCGCTTGAGCTCGGTCTCGATCTTCCAGCCGTTCTCCTCGGCGAGCGAGCGGATCAGCGCCTCGACACGCTCGGCCAGCGCCCTGGTCCCCGTGTAGGCGAATACCTCGGTGTCGTCGCGCGAGACGGCGACGCGGTCGTCGAACGCGCCCTCGAGATCGTGCTCGGACTTCTCGAGCAGCTCGGTGAGCTTGAACGACGCCCCCGCGTCGTCGAGATCGATGCGCAGTCGCCAGTCGTCGCTCACGCGCTGCAGAGTAGTGTGTCGTCCGGTAATTAGGGTGCGCGGAGCGCGAGGCCCGGGGGCCGTTGGGCAAGGACGCGAACTCGCTCGCCGGGGGGCCTGGGCGGTCGGGATACAGTGCCCGGGTGGCCAACTCGATTCTCGAGGACGCAGCTGAGATCGCCGCGCGTGCCGAGCGCGAGCTCGAGGCGCTGGTCGGCGTGTCCTCGCCGTCGGGTGACCTGGCGGGGGCCGAGGAGGCGATCGCACTCTGCCGCGAACTGCTTCCCGACGGTGCCGCGAGCGAGCGTGTCCCATGCTCGACCCGTTCCTGCGCTCCCGATCTCCTGGCCCGTAGCACGGGGCGCGGCGCGCGGCGGATCCTTCTGCTCGGTCACGTCGACACCGTCTTCGCCCACGAAGATCACGCTCCGATGCGGCGCGACGGCGAGCGGCTGTACGGCTCCGGCACCGCCGACATGAAGGGCGGCGTGGTGCTCGCCCTCGGGGTCGCGCGGGCGCTCGCCGCGCGACCGCAAGCGTTCGCCGAGCTCGCCGTCCTGCTGGTCACCGACGAGGAGTGGCGAACCGAGCCGTTCGCGCACGTCGAGCGCTTCTCCGGCTACGACGCCTGCCTGTGCTTCGAGGCCGGCGAGCGCGGCCCCGGCGGCGTGGAGGGCGTCGTCGTCCGTCGCAAGGCGGCGGCGACGCTGCGGGTCACGGCCACCGGCCTCGCCGCCCACTCGGGCAGCGCCCCCGATCAGGGCCGCAACGCGCTGCTCGCGGTCGCCGCGGCGGCTCAGGCCGTGGCCGCCCACCACGATCCGCAGGGACCGGAGCGCATGAGCGCGGTCCCAACCGTCCTGCGCGCCGGGACCGCATTCAATGTCGTCCCCGCCGAAGGTGAGCTCGTGTGCGATATGCGGGCCGACCGGCTCGAGGCATTCGATGCGGTCAGGGCCGCGATCCCCGACGAGGTCGGCGGCGCCTCGCTCGAGGTCGAGATGCTCCGCCTGTGGCCCGGGATGAACACCGCGCAGGCCACGGCGCCGCTGCTCGCCGGCGCCGCCGCTCGGCTCGGCCGCGCGATCGTCGGCGTGCCCCGCGGCGGAGCGAGCGATGCGAGCCACTTCGCCACCGCGATCGCGCTCACCGTCGACGGGCTGGGACCACGCGGGGGAGGGGCGCACACGCCAGGCGAGTTCGTGCTGGCGGCGTCGCTCAGGGAGCGGGCGGAGGTGGCGCTGGCGGTGGCGGAGGAGGCGCTGGGATGATCGGTCTACCACCGGCGGCGGGGCGGGTCCCGCGGGGCGCGGGTCGGGGGGTCGCCGGCGGGCGGGCGGCGGGGTCCCGGGTGCGGCGGGTCCTGGGTGCGGCGGGCCCTGGGTGCGGCGGGTCCCGGGTGCGGCGGGCCCTGGGTGCGGCGGGTCCCGGGCGGGTCCCGGGTGCGGCGGGCCCCGCGTGCTGAAAAACCTCTCATGCTCATCGGTTATTCATCACACGCCCCACCGAGGCCGGTCTCGCGCTTGCCCGCCCCCAGGTCTCGCTCCCGCCGGTACCCGACTCGAGCGCGCGTTCTCGCCCGCGGCGTGAGCGACGCCTCGGCGCCAATCAATATCTTGTCCTTACGTTCACGGCGTTCGCGTGTGCCACCATTGTCTGACCAATGAGCAACGCAGCCCCCGTCCGTCGCCGCCGCGGTGAGCTTCAGCTCGGAGGCCTCCAGCTTCTGGTCACGATGGTGGTCGCGATGTGGGTGATCGAGGCGATCAACAAGCTCGACGGCCAGCGACTCGACGGCGACGGGGCGATCTACCCCCACAACATCGGGCGCCTGTGGGGAATCTTCACCGCGCCGTTCCTGCACTTCGGCTTCCAGCACCTGGAGTCGAACACGATCCCGTTCGTGTTCATGGGGGTGATCATTGCTCTCGAGGGCGCCCGCCGCCTGGGCGCGGTCACGCTGATCGTGATCGTGGTCGCCGGCCTCGGCACGTGGCTGATCTCGCCGGGGCGCGATGAGATCGTGGGCGCCAGCGGCGTCGTGTTCGGATACGCCACGTACCTGTTCGCGCGCGGGCTGTTCAACCGCAATCTGCTCGAGATACTGGTCGGCGGCATCGTCGGCGTGGTCTGGGGCGGCGCGCTGCTCGCGAGCATCGTCCCCCACTACGGCGTCTCCTGGCAGGACCACGCGTCCGGCGCGGTCGGCGGGATCGTGGCCGCGGCGCTGCTGGCACGTGACCGCAAGCCGGCCGGCGGGACCAAGCGGGCCGCGAGCGGCGTGCAGGTTCCTGCCAGCCGGTAGCGGCCACCCACTCGCAGCGTCGGCAGCCGCTAGCCTGGCGCCTTCAGCGATGCGAATCTTCTCGGGCATCCAGCCGACCGGTCGCAAGCACCTCGGCAACTACATCGGCGCGATCACGCAGTACGTCGCCGGTCAGGACCGCGGCGAGGCGATCTACTGCATCGTCGACCTGCACGCCACGAGCGTGCCCTACGAGCCGGCCGTCCTGCGGGCATCGGTGTATGACACGGCTGCGACGCTACTGGGCGCCGGGCTCGACCCCGAGCGCTGCATCTTCTTTCGCCAGAGCGATGTGCGCGAGCACACCGAGCTGTGCTGGCTGCTGTGCAGCGTGACCTCGTTCGGCGATCTGAACCGGATGACCCAGTTCAAGGAGAAGGCCGCCGCCCAGCGCGAGCTGGTCTCCGCGAGCCTGTTCTTCTATCCGGTTCTCCAGGCCGCCGACGTGCTCGCCTATCGTGCAGACGAGGTTCCCGTCGGCGATGACCAGCGCCAGCACATCGAACTGATGCGCGACATCGCCGAGCGCTTCAACACCCGCTTCGGCGACACGTTCGTGGTGCCCACCCACCGCATTCCCGAGATCGGCGCGCGGATCATGGACCTCCAGCACCCCGACCGCAAGATGTCCACCACGGGCGGGAGCGAGCAGGGCACGGTCCTGGTGCTCGACGAGCCCGAGGTGATCGTGAAGAAGTTCCGCACCGCGGTCACCGACTCGGGCCGGGAGATCGTGCGCGGACCCGAGAAGGCCGGGGTCTCCAACCTGATCGACATTCTCTGCGCCGTGCGCGGGACCACGCCCGAGGCGGTCGAGCGGGAATTCGCCGGGTCCGGTTACGGAGCGTTCAAGCAGGCCGTGGGCGACGAGGTGGTGGACTACCTGCGGCCCGTCCGCGAGCGCTACAACGACCTGCGGGCCGACGAGGGCGCGCTCGAGGAGATTCTCGAAGCCGGCGCCGCCAAGGCCCGGGAGATCGCCTCCGACACCATGGCCGACGTGCGCGAGGCAATGGGGATTGGGCCCGCCTACCCGCCCACCAACCCACGGTCCGGCAGCGGCAGTAGCCTTGACGCTCGTCAGTGAGCGTCGCCGACCTGGAACTAGATCTCGACGTCTTCGCAGGTCCGTTCGACCTGCTGCTGACGCTCGTCCTGCGCGAGGAGATCGACCTGCTCGAGGTCGACCTGGCCGAGATCGTGATCACCTACATCGACCATCTCGAGCGCCGCGGCGAGCTCGACCTCGAGCTGGCGACAGAGTTCCTGGTTCTGATCGCCTCGCTGCTCGAGCTCAAGTCGCGGCTGATGCTGCCCGGCGAGGAGGAGGAGGGGATCGAGCTCGAGCCCGGCGAGGCGGCCGAGGAGCTGCTCGCGCGGCTGCTCGACGCGCACCGTTACCGCGGCGCGGCGGGGCATCTCGTCGACCGCCTGGCCGCCCAGGAGGGTCATCGGTTCCGCTCCGCCCCGCTGCCGCCCAGCCTGCGGCGGGCGCCGCTGGCGGAGGCGAGCGCGGTGTACGAGCCGGCCGCGCTCGGGCG
>Ga0302314_10017115_pt1 | contig 12182 bp, 10 predicted proteins | sample III_Palsa_N2_3_FD_200533 | JGI IMG/M metagenome (GOLD analysis project Ga0302314, IMG submission 200533) | Peat permafrost microbial communities from Stordalen Mire near Abisko, Sweden - III_Palsa_N2_3 | ecosystem: Environmental > Terrestrial > Soil > Palsa > Peat permafrost | place: Sweden...
GGCTGCATCGAGGGGCTGGAGCAGGTACTCGAGGCGCGACCGCACGCCCTCGCCCTGCGGCGCAGGCGCCGCCTCGGGATGAGGATACCGGTCGGTCAACCGCACATGCACGATCATCCCGTACTCGCGCTCGAGGTCCCCCACCAGCCGCGGCCACGGTCCACCGCCGCCCGAGCAGAGATCCAGCACCTCCACCAGCGCCGCACCGTCCCCGCTCGCCCGCAGGCTCGCGCCCAGCTCCGGCAGGATCGCGCCATACGAGTTGCCGAAGCGCCACAACGCCTGCAGCGCGTCGGTCACAAGGTTCCGCAACCTCGCTGGAAAGCGCGGATGATCGTGCAGTTCAAATAGCTCTCTTCGGCGCATGGCGGGTGTCCTTCCAACGCAGATGCAAACTGGTTTGGCGCTCTTCTATTCCCTGCTTCAGAGGAACGAGGGATTAGGGGTTAGGGGTTAGGGGTTAGCGAACTACCCTTCGGAACTCATCAGCACTGAAACGCATAGCGCGAATGATCTGCTACGCAAAACGTGCTCCATTCAAATGGAGAGAACTTACTCCCTGTTCCCTAATCCCTGTTCCCTGATCCCTGATCCCTGATCCCTGATCCCTGATCCCTGATCCCTAATAAGATCGATCCATGCCCACTGCCTTCTCTCTCGAAGCCATCAAGTTTCTCCGCGGCCTGAAGACCCACAACGATCGCGACTGGTTCGAGGCGCGCCGCGCGACCTACGAGCGCACGCTGCGCGAGCCCCTGCTCGCCCTCGTCGCCGAGATCAACGAGGCCATGACCAGCTTCGCGCCCGCGTACGTCCGGCCCCCGCAGAAGACCGCGATGCGGATCTACCGCGACATCCGCTTCTCCAAGAACAAGCAGCCCTACAAGACCCACGTCTCCGCGTGGTGGGCGCGTGCCGGGCTCGAGAAGACCTCGGGCGGCGGCTTCTACTTCGACTTCGGCCCGGCCGGCATCACCATCGCGGCCGGTGTCTACATGCCGGAACGCGAGCAGCTCCTCGCCATCCGCCGTCATCTGGTCGAGCACCATAGTACGCTGCGCAAGCTGCTCGCCGGCAAGCGCCTCAAGTCGCTGCTGGAGCCGATCGAAGGTCAGCCCCTCTCACGTCCACCCAAAGGCTTCTCCCCAGCAGACCCCGCCGTCGCCGCGGCGCTCGATCTCCTGCTCTGCCGGCAGTGGGGCGTCGTCGCCCGCCTTCCCTTCGAGGCAGGCCTGGCACCAACCCTCGGTCAGGAGATCGTCAAACGCTTCCGCGCCGCCACACCGATCCTCGACCTGCTCAACGCTCCACTCATCACCGCATTGAACACACCCGCGCGCAGACCCCTCTTTTAGAAGCATGTCCTGCCGGACGGGCCCCCTGCGCGGGGAGCGGTCACTTCGTGACGTGTGTCCGGGCCGCGTGGGTTACTTGAGCCGCATCGGTCCTCCCGTTGGTCGGCACGAACATTCTCTTCCGACCAATGGGAGGACCATGCGAAGCGTTAAAAACGCGTGTGAACGCCCGCCCCGCGCGTAGCGGGCCCGTCCGGCAGGACAGGTCTTACACAGGCCGGCAGGACAGGTCTTACACAGGCCTCGAAGAGGGCGAAAAGCCCGATTTTGGCTGGAAATCCTCACATTGTGGATAAATATGAGACAAAACCAGAGAAAAACCGGCAAAAACCGAAGAAAATGGTTGACAAAGACGTCAAGAAGGCTGAAGGTGAATGGCGGTACAGTTGTTGGGAGCCGCGTAAACAAAGGCGATTGCGTTCTTTTCAAAGCCTCGCAGCTCGTCCCTTGAAGGTCTTCCGCAAATGATCGAGTACTTGAATTGGAACGTGAACTGAACGATTAAAAAAGGAGCAACACACATGGCAAAGGGAATGACAAAGTCCGCACTGGTCCGCCTGCTGGCGGAGAAGCTGGAACTGACCAACAAGCAGACGGCCGGCTTTCTGGAACTGCTCGCCGAGACCGCTGTCAAAGAGACCAAGAAGAATGGGGAGTTCACCATTCCCGGTATCGGCAAGCTGGTAAAGGCCGAGCGGAAGGCTCGCCTTGGACGCAACCCCCAGACCGGCGAGACCATCAAGATCAAGGCCAAGACCGTGGTCAAGTTCCGCGTGGCCAAGGTTGCGAAGGACACCATCGCTCCGCCGAAGAAGTAGTTCGGAAGCAGAGCCTTCGTCCTTTCAGGAAAAGGCCCGCCGCCAGGCTGGCGGCGGGCCTTTGGTTTCTCAGCGGAGCTCGCGTCTACTTCTATACGACGGGTTCCGAGCCCGCAGCGGCGACACCCGCAGGAACGGCCGGTCGCGGAATAAACGCCCGCGCCACCAGCGACGCGCCCAGCGCGATCAGCACACCCTGCGTCACCAGCTCAGTGTTGTAACGCCAGCCCACGGCCGCGAACGCCACCACCACACCCCACATGTAGATCTCGCCGACGAACGCCATCGGCCACGCCGGATGAACGCCCGACCGCAGGATCTGCGGGCGCAGGGCGGGCCAGAGTGCAGGCACACGCGCCTTGTAGTCGAGATACGGCCGGCCCAGCTTCGCCGCCAGAAATGCCTCTTCGGCGCCAATCAATCGCAACTGTTCCACGCCGATCAGCACGATCGCAAAGACCGCGCCGCTGGCAGGCATCAGCAGCGCCAGCGCCCAGGTATGCAGCCAGGTGCCGAGGTACAGCGGATTGCGAAGATGGCGGTACGGTCCATCCGCCACCATCACGCCGCCATGCATCGTGGCGTCTTTCACCACGGCTGAGCTCAGGTAGGCCGCGCCCCAGGTCCGCAGCCACGCGCCCGTCGCCGCGAAGAGAATCCCCAGCGTCAGCAGCAGATTCGAGGCCTCAGTCAAGGTCACCACGCCGGTGCGCGACAGAGATAGCACCGCGGGCAGCCAGAGCGAGCGTCCGGTATCGAGATGCCAGAGACGGTTCCATGGCGCGAAGAATCCCAGCAGATAGATCGCCAGGTGGATCAGATACCGCATACGGAACTCAAACGCAGAAGCTTTCATAGCTTTGGAACTCCCTCTGTCGTACGCTCTGCAGTTTGTGAGGCTAAGTTTGTGAGACAAGGTTCGTGACCGGCAGGCCGCGGTGCGGACCCCCGCTCCGGTTTCATCCGGCGCCGATACTACTCTCCCAGCGCCGTCAGGATCGCATCGAAGTCTTCCAGCCGCGCGTACTCGATGATCACGCGGCCCTTGCCGTTCTTGTCCTCGATCTTCACCTTCAGCCCCAGCGACCGCTGCAGCATCTCCTGCGCCTCGCGCACATTGGGGTCCTGCGGCGGCTCCTGCTTCTCGGGCCTCTGCTTCCCCTCAGGGTTCAACAGCCCTTGCACATAGGTCTCGGTCTGCCGCACCGACATGGAGAGCGCCATGACCTTCTGGGCCGCGCTGGTAATCGCCTCTGCGGTATCGAGGGCGAGCAGCGTCCGCGCGTGCCCAAAGGACAGCTCCCCGGCTTCGACCTTGTGCTGCACGGACTCCGGCAGACGCAGCAGACGCAGAAAGTTCGCCACCGTCGCCCGCTGCGATCCGGTGCGGACCGCCATCTGCTCCTGCGTCATCTTGAAGTCGTTGCTGAGCCGCTGGTAGGCCCTGGCCTGCTCGATCGGGTTCAGGTCCGCCCGCTGCAGGTTCTCGACGATGGTCATCTCCATGGCCTGTTCGTCCGAGACCTGGCGCACGACGGCCGGGATATGCGTCTTGTCGACCTTCTTGGACGCCAGCAGGCGCCGCTCACCCGTAATCAACTGGTAACGTCCACCCGCAAGCGGCCGCACCACAATCGGCTGCACGACCCCCGAGGCCGCGATCGACTGGGCCAGCTCATTCAGCTGCGTCTCGTCGAACTTGGTTCGCGTCTGGAAGGGGTTGCGGTCGATCTGACCCAGAGGGATCTCGAGGGGTTTGCCCGTCGCCTCTTCTGGCTTCGCCTGGATCGGCGGCAGCGGCGCGGGTCGGCTGGGGAGCAGTGATTCAAGGCCCTTACCAAGGGCGCGGCGTTTGGGATCGACGATTGCTTGCGACATGGTTACCCATACTTTCTTGGAGTTCAATACGGCAGAGAAATGACACCAGTTTCAAAAAGGCCGAACAGCGTTACTTTGTGTAGGGCCAGAATCGGACTTCAGTTTTTCTTGGGGTAACACCGCTCTCGCGGTCCCGTTTCGCCTTCGGGCTCTGGATTCCCTCGCGAGCCAGCAACTCCAACGCCAGCTCACGATAGGCCTCCGCGCCGCGGGAGCGCGGATCGTACAGCGAGACCGGCCGGCCGTGGCTGGGGGCCTCCGCCAGCCGGATGTTTCGCGGAATGCTGGTCGTAAACAACTTCTCTCCAAAGAATGCCTTGAGATTCTCCGTCACCTGTTGCGAGAGGTTGGTGCGATCGTCATACATCGTCAAGAGCACCCCCTCAAGGGATAGTGCAGGATTGAACGCGATCGTTACGCGGTCGAGGGTGCTCATCAGCTCTGAGATGCCTTCGAGCGCGAAGTACTCCGCCTGCATGGGCACAAGCAGGCCATCGGCAGCGACCAGCGCATTGAGGGTGAGCAGGTCCAACGCCGGCGGACAGTCGAGCAGGATAAAGGGATAGCGTCCGCGCACGGGCTCCAGTGCGTCGCGCAGGCGGAACTCTCTGCGCTCCTGGCTGACCAGCTCGATATTGGCGCCGATCAAGTTCTTGCTGCCGGGGATCAGGGACAGCAGCTCGAGCTCGGTCGGCACGGTCACTTCGAGAGCCGTCGCCTGTCCCATCAACAGATCATAGATACTGAGACGCCCCTCGTCTCGCGCGAGTCCCAGGCCTCCGGTAGTGTTCGCCTGGGGATCGCAGTCCACCAGCAGCGTCGGCAGACCTTCGATGGCGAGCGCGGCGGCGAGGTTGATCGCTGTCGTCGTCTTGCCGACCCCACCCTTCTGGTTGACGATCGCGATCACCCGCGAAGGGACACCGTTGGGAGATGTGGAGAGATTCAAGTTGGGGTTCGGGAGGGAGGCTAGCTCGGTATCCATGGCGTAAAAGAAGCCTAGCGGCCTGGAAACAAGGGGTCAATTTTTCGTCCCTGTGCAGAAGCGAAGGAAGCTGTGGAGATCGTGTGGAAGGCTTCAATCCCCGCGAAGACAAAGGGGTTGCGGAGGAACCTCTGTTGAAAACTTTTTCCGGAGAGGGCACAAAAAGCCGGCGGTGAACTATTGTTCCACGTGGAACAATCGCCTTCGCGGTGCATGTCATTCCCTCCAGCGGGACGAATCGGCTCGATGATCCCGGCAGCCTGCGGGAGAGATTATCCCCAATGTCGACAGTCATACCATGACGCCTATCGGCGACAGAGCGCCGTTCCACATAGAAGATCGGAGAAGTGTTCCACGTGGAACACTTCAGATACGCCGCAGGATCACAATCTGCTGGCCCGATCTTTTCCCAGACACCGCCTCCTGCCGTTTTGGCATGGCAACACGCCGGTCGATGGCGAACCCTTCCACCTGCGGATCCGCCTGTTTCTCGGTCGTCATCAGCAGCAACGTTCTTCGCGCGCGTGGAGCCGCCGCCGCGATCGCCTGCTCCATCTGGTCGACTGCCCGCAACGCGACCACATCGAACTGCCGGTTCGCCGGCATCGCCTCCACCCGTTGTGCCCAGACCTCCGTTACCAGACCGAGCGTGCGTACGACTTCGCGCAGGAAGGTCGCTTTCTTGTTCTGCGACTCCGCCAGGGTCACGGCGAGCGAAGGACGCCATAGCTGAATGGGAAGTCCGGGAAAGCCGCCCCCGGAGCCGAAGTCCAGCAGGGAGTCGGCCTCGGGTAGATGCAGCGCCGCGAAGAGGCTCTCGCCGAAGTGCCGCCGCACCATCTCCTCCGGCTCGCGAATCGAGGTGAGGTTGGTCCGCGCGTTCCACTTGAGGAGCAGCTCAAGATAAGCCGCCAGCTTGGGAAAGAGACTGTCCGGAGCGGCCGCGCCAGCAAGAAAGGGCTGTACGAGTACCTCAATCAACAGGGCATCCATCCTCAACTCCTGCACGGCTTCGTCCTCATGGCTTCCTCAGATTTGATCACACTGCTCCTCCGTGCATTCACCCGCCAGGCGCATTATCCCGGCGACCAAGAGAATTGTTCCACGTGGAACATCGAATGCACTTGAAGCGACCTCTGTGTCGCCATCGATCGAAGGAGGAAGGATGCAAGGGGAGCGCAACGGGCACACAACCTCGATTCATGAACCGCCACCAAGCGAAGAGGCCCGCCTTGGATTGTTCCACGTGGAACAATCGGGCGCATCCTCACCCCACCGACACGCGAATCTCGCGCGGCTTCCACACCGCGGCCTCCTGCACGAGGCGCGCAAACAGAGCCCGAGACGCAGCACTGATTGCGTAACTGCGCTCCGGGTGCCATTGCACCCCCAGGACAAAGTGGGCCGTCGCTCCCTCTGTCGCCTGGCCCCCCTCGACGGCCTCGATCACGCCATCCTGCGGACACCGGGCCACCACCCGTAGGCCGTCCCCGGGGATCGCGATCGCCTGATGATGACTCGAGTTCACCGGAAGACGCAGAAAGTCGCCTTCGAGCTCGGCCTCGGTTCCGCCCACCAACACCCCAAAAGCCGACTCGGGAGCAATCGATACGGTATGCGCCACGGCCACCGCAGCCCCTGCCTTATGGTTCACCGGCATCACCATCAGGTCCTGAATCAACGTACCGCCGCGCCAGACATTCAGAGACTGCGTCCCGAAGCAGATCGTCAGCAGCGGCTTGTACAGGTTATGAGCATCCTGGATCAACAGTTCGTCGACATTCTCCCGCGCCGGGTCGGCAGGCGCGCATGCCTCAATCCGCTCCTGGCCGTACTTCTGTGGATTGACATCGGCTCCGCTGCCCGGCAGAAGGACGCCCTGGCAGGTGCCGATCAGCGCCGCCGTCGCCGCCGGGCTCAGACCCAGCGGGACCTCGACCGCCTCGCCCCCGGCGGAGGTCACGGCGGCGGCGTACTGCACCCAGGTCCGCCGGTTATAGTCCAGGTCGTGGGTGGTAGGAACGGGAATCGCGATGCGGGGCTTGGCAGTCTGGATAGTGTCGGTATGGGTTTTGTCAGTCATAAGCAGCTGCGGCCTGCCAGGGGTCAGTTGGGGGAGTCACCCGGCGCCGCATACTGATGGTACATGGTCGAGATCGCCTGATACAGCCGCCCCGTGAGAGCATCTGCATCCCGCGTCGTCAGCCCCTGCGTGGGAATCGGCTCTCCGATGACCGCCAACAAGGGACGCGGGGTCAAATGGTAGGTGTGGATCGGCAGCAGCTCATAGGTGCCGACCAGAGCGATGGGGACGAGCGGTACCTGTGCCTTGATTGCCATGAAGGCGCAGCCGGCCATGAACGGCTGCAGGCTCCCGCTCTGCGCGCGCCCACCCTCGGGAAAGAGTAGCAACGGCATCCCCGACTTCAGCGCGGCCACCCCGCGGCTCAGGCTGGCGATCGACGAGCGGCCGGGCGTCAGATCGACGGGGACCTGCCCGGAACGGTTTAGATACCAGCCGATGAAGGGAATCTTCCACAAGCTCTGCTTGGCCAGAATGCGGAACTGAAAGGGCAGCTTCGCGAACAACAGCGGGGTGTCGTAGTAACTGAGATGATTCGAGGCATACACGGCCGGCTGTCCCGGTCGCAATCGCTCCTGGCCGATCACCGTCGCCGGCGAAAGACTGAACCATAGCAGCGACTGTGCCCACACCCGCGCGATCGCATGCTGCTGCCGGCCGGACCTGTCCCAGAGACCGCAGACCAGCGAGATGCAGCCGAAGAAGGTCGTTGACAAGGCGATGAGGGGCAACAGCACCAGATAGGTGAGGTACCGCGTCGCCCAGCTTGCTTTCGACGGAGGCGCCACAGCAGGCGTCCCCTGTGCGGCTTCGAACTCCGTCTCCGTACTCATGCCTTGACCGCCAGCCGACGGACTTCGCCTACCAGATAGACCGAACCGGTTGCGATGATGATGCCCCCGGGCGGAGTCACCCGCCGCGCCTCGGCCAAGGCGCCCTCGACGTGCGGCGCGGCATGGGCAGGAACGTCCAGAGCGTGCGCCGCCGCCAGCAGCTCCGCGACGGTCGAGGCGCGAGGATTGGCGATCGGTGCCAGCACGATGTGGTCGTGCAACCGGCCGCCCTCCGGACTCGAATCGAAGAGCGGGAAGAGGATCCGCGACATCTCCGTCAGGCTCTTGTCACGCAGACAACTAAACAACAGCGTCCGTGGTCGATCCTCCGGAAGCTGCGCAATCGCCGCCCGCAGCGCCCACGCACCGGCGGGGTTGTGCGCCACATCGAGCAGCAGATCGGGCGAGACCAGCTCCAGCCGGCCGGGCCACTGGGTCTGCCGGATCCCAGCCTCTATAGCACTGCACGAAACAGAGTAACGTGTTTGTTTTGAATTAGATAGGTCTTCAAGACAAGCAAGCTCCAGGGCCGTTGCGATCGCCAGAGCGATGTTCCGTTGCTGGTGATGGCCTGCCAGGGGGGAGTCCACCTCGAGCGGACGGCCCTCGATCATCAGGTTGTAACGGTTGGCCGCAAGCGCACGGTCCAGGGTGCTCTCCGCTGGGACAAACGATCGTACGGGCAGGAAGTCCGCCGCGCTGCGCGCGCGCAGGTCCAGATTTGCCGCGACTTCGCCGATGGTCTGATTGGCCTCGGGATGCTGGGGCAGCGTGACCAGCCGTCCATGGGGCCGCAGAATCCCCGCCTTCTCGCGCGTGATCTCGGCGATCGTATCGCCGAGATAGTCCTGGTGATCGAGCGCGATGTCCGTCAGCACCGACACCAATGGCTCGACGATATTGGTCGCGTCGAGACGCCCGCCCAGGCCGACCTCCAGCACCGCAAGCTCCACCTGCTCCTCGGCGAAGTAGAGGAACGCCAGCGCGGTCAGTACCTCGAAGAAGCTGGGCGGATGCGGCAGCGCCGCCTGCTTGACGAGCGCCGCCGCCGTATCGTCGACCTGCACGAAGAGCCGTGCGAAGACATCGTCCGGAATCTGTTGCTGCGCAATCCGGTTCAGGCCTGGAGCCTGGGGATGCCCTTCGCTCTCCGGAGACGAAGCCTCTGACGGCCGGGCGATCTGCACCCGCTCATTCACGCGCACCAGATGTGGCGAGGTATAAAGCCCGGTCTTGTAGCCTGCGGCAGCGAGGATGCCCGCCAGCGTCGCCGAGGTGCTGCCCTTGCCGTTGGTGCCCGCAATCAGCACGCTGGGGAAACGAAGCTGGGGATCGCCCAGGGCGTGGCATAAGGTGCGCATGTGAGCGAGATCGAACTTGCGCCGCGGCGCGGGCGTTCCGTCCGCCTGCGGCGGCGGCGGGGCGAGCTCCTGCCCGAGTGCGTACAACTGCTCGATCGCGGCGGTGTACGCGTCGGCCCGTTCGTCTGTTTCCCTGAAGACCATGCGCCCTATTCTAGAACCACTCTCGTAACCTGTCCTGCCGGACGGGCCCGCTACGCGCGGGGCGGCCACTTCGTGGCGTTTGATCGGGCGGTATGGGCTATTTCTGCAGCATGAGTCCTCCCGTTGGTCGGTACGAAATCTCTCTTCCGACCAACGGGAGGACCACGCGAAGCGGTAAAGGCGTGTGAACGCCCCGTCCGGCAGGACACGTGACGAAGCAGCTTCTAAATGGAGGGTACTTTGGTGAGTCCGTTGGGAAAGAAGCGCTCTCAAGGATTCATCGTCCTTGCCGATGCCTGTCAACATGACGCTTATCCTTGCTCTGATTGCCCTCTTCGTGCTGCTGACCCTTGGCCCGCGTCTGATCTCGTTCTGTACGACGGTTCACTCCGGCATCAGCACTGCAAAGCCGACCGACCCGGCGCCTCGTTGGGAGTAGGCGAAAACAACGGCGGCGAGGGGGTTCTCGCCGCCGTATCCATCCAAAATCGACCTGGGAGGTCTTGTCGTTGCCATCCCATCGTCTGGCATGCGCGGATGGATGAAGGATCGAGCCGGATCAAGCTCGACAGGATAGGATCCGGCTCGATCAAACGCAAACTGGATCCAGCATCTCTCCTGCGGGTGGACGCAAAGCCACCAACGCAGACGCCATTTTCCTCAACAAAAATGGCACTTCGATGCGTTGTCCGATTCGCAGCGACAGGAGATATGCTCTAAAGCTCAAGACCGGTAGATCAGCGCGCGAACGCTCTCGCCGGTCAGCAGGGCTGCCGCGGAGAAGTTCGGGGGACCGGACCACTCCGGTACATTGAACCCGGCCGCCGGGTGAGCCGCGGCGGGAGAGCCGGAGGCGAGGCTCTCGGTGTGGTGAAGGCGGAGCTCCTCCTGGATCAGGCGGCGCGTCGCGTCTTGCTCGGAGCGAGAGAAACGGGACCAGTAGACGAGAAAACCCTGGCCACAGACACTACAGCGAACATCGCTGGCTTCGTTGGACATCTTGCAAAGAACCTGGTGCACGACATATCTCCTGAGGTGGAACCTCCTGCCGGAAGACCGCATCTTCAGGCAGGGAGCGGCTTCAACCGCTGACAGATACTGACCATAGAACCTCGCAGCGCCTCGATCCATGCCCCAAACGGGTCAGTCCGGGGGACGATTGTGGGAGTTCCCGCTACCCCCCATTGGTGTGCCGCGCGCAAAGCAAATATGCTTATACCTCGGGCGGTCTTTTGTGCCGCTGGCGATGGCAGAGATCTTCGAGCTTTAGAGTCCCTTTCGAGGTCTTTTGGAATCCATGGACGTCCTCGCCGCACGGCAGCGTCCCTTCACCACAACGTCCCTTGAGCAAAGGGCGATCGGCGGATAACAAGCAGATGATTCGAGTTCAGCTTCCTGATGGTTCGGTGCGCGAGGTTGCGCAAGGTACAACCCCTTACGATGTGGCGATGAGCATCTCGCCGCGTCTTGCGGCGGCCGTGGTGGTCGCACGAATCCGCCCGCTCACATCGGGCACGGCCGGCACCGGCGATGCCGGCGAGGCCGCCTCCGAAGAGGCCATGTACACCGCCGAAGCCGCGGGCGAGCGGCTGGTCGACCTCACCGCGCCGCTGACGGAAGACGTGGCGCTCGAGCTGCTGAAGGAGAACGACGAGGCCGCGCTCAAAGTGGTGCGCCACTCCGCGGCGCACGTCATGGCGACCGCCATCCTCGAGCTCTTCCCCGAGACCAAGCTCGGTCACGGCCCTGCCACCGATGCCGGTTTCTTCTATGACGTCTATCGCGAGACGCCGTTCTCCGACGAAGACCTCGCCGCCATCGAAGCGCGCATGGCCGAGGTCGTCGCGCGCGACGAGACGTTCGTTCGCGAAGAGGAGCCCCGTGAGCGCGGCCTGACGGACTACGCCCAGCACGGTGAGTTCATGAAGGTCCACTTCATCGAACGCTTCACCAAGCCCGGCGAGACCATCTCGCTCTATCGCAACGGCGGCTTCACCGACTTCTGCCGCGGCCCGCACGTGCCTTCCACCGGCCGGGTCAAAGCCTTCAAGGTCCTCTCGGTCGCAGGCGCGTACTGGCTTGGCGATGAGAAGAACCAGCAGCTCCAGCGCATCTATGGAACCGCCTTCTTCAACACCAAGGATCTCGACGCATACTTCAAGCGGCTCGAGGAGATCAAGGCGCGCGACCATCGTGTCCTGGGCAAACAGCTCGACCTCTTCTCCATCCAGGAGGTCGCGGGCGCCGGTCTCATCTTCTGGCATCCCAAGGGCGGCCTCATCCGAAAGACGATGGAGGACTGGATGCGCGAGGAGTGCATCCGGCGCGGCTACGACATGGTCTACACGCCGCACGTCATGCGCCGCGAGCTCTGGAAGATCTCCGGGCACGAGGGCTTCTACGGCCAGAACATGTACGCTCCCATGGAGCTCGACGACGCCGAGTACCGTTTGAAACCGATGAATTGCCCCGGCCACATCCTGATCTACAAAAACTCACCGCGCAGCTATCGGGATCTGCCGGTACGGTATGCCGAGCTTGGGAACGTCTATCGCTACGAGCGCTCGGGAACCATGCACGGCCTGCTGCGGGTGCGCGGCTTTACGCAGGACGATGCCCACATCTTCTGCACGCCGGCGCAGATCGAGGATGAGGTGGTCGCGTGCATCGACTTCGCCCAAGCCGTGCTCAAGACCTTCGGCTTCGAGGAGTTCAAGGTCGAGCT
>Ga0302314_10017117_pt1 | contig 12181 bp, 13 predicted proteins | sample III_Palsa_N2_3_FD_200533 | JGI IMG/M metagenome (GOLD analysis project Ga0302314, IMG submission 200533) | Peat permafrost microbial communities from Stordalen Mire near Abisko, Sweden - III_Palsa_N2_3 | ecosystem: Environmental > Terrestrial > Soil > Palsa > Peat permafrost | place: Sweden...
GTCCGTTTGGTTCGTCGGATCATTTCCAACGTATGTGTAGACATCGAAGCCCGTCGTGCGTCTGTCGTAGCACGCAGCGTTTTTCCTAGACGCGATATGGGCTTGAGCCTCGATAACGAAGACGCTTTTCCCCCGGTGCCGGCAAAAAAATCCCAGAGGCGCAGTTTCGGCCGATGGAGGGGATTCTGCAAGATGGGCGAGCGGGCTTTCAGTCGGCCCTGTGCCTGTTCTGGGCGATCACGGCTTCGATGCTGGCGATCTCGCGCTTGAGGCTGTCGATGTCGTCCTGCGTGGTGTCTTTCCACATGCCGCCCGTGTCGGGGCTTTTCTTGCCCGTGTGCACGCTGCCTTCCTCAAGCGGGCGCAGATAGTCGCGGCGTTCGGCGATCTCACGCTCGCACCAGCCTATGAAGTCCCGCCATGCCTGTTTTTCCGATGTCATCACCGCCGCCTCAAAGTTCGGCGACAGCCTGCCGCTCAAAGCTCAACAAGCAGCTAAGAGGATGACGGATGCGTGTCAGTCGTCGGCTTCGGCATCGAGCGCCGCAAGCAGCTCCGTGCGGGCTTCATCATGAGCACGATCGATTATGCACCCGGGTGCACGGGTGAGCCGTGCGGGATGGGTTGCGGCGTGGATTTGCTGGAGCTTGGCGATGGCGACGTGAGTGTAGCGTTCGGTCGTGGAGAGCGTGGCGTGACCGAGCATGGCTTGGATGAAGCGGATGTCCGCGCCGTTGTCGAGCATGTGGGTGGCGCAGGCATGTCGGAACAGATGGCAGGAGCCGGGCTTGTCGATGCCGGCCAGCTCCTTGTAGCGAGTGACGCGCGAAGCGAGATAATCCGGCGTCACCGGCTCGCCGTAATCCGTCACGAACAGCGTCTCATGCTCATGGGCGACGAGCTGGGGGCGGCTCTCGATCAGATATTTGTCGAGCCATGAGGCGGCGCGCTCGCCCAAGGGAACGACGCGATCCTTGCGGCCCTTGCCCTCGCGCACGAACACGATGAAGCGGTTCAGATCGGCGTCATAGCGCCTGAGGCTCGCAAGCTCGGTGCGGCGCAGGCCCGTCGAGTAGAGCAGTTCCAGCATGGCACGATCCCGCAAGCCCACGACCGTTGCCGGATCGGCGCAGGCCAGGATAGCTTCGATGTCCTCGATGCTCAGAAGCGCGCGCGGCAGATGCTTGGGCACCTTCGGCAGCATCAGCTCGCTCGCCGGATTGGAGAGGATGTGGTTCTCGCGCGTCAGCCATTTGAAGAACGTCTTGAGCGGCGCGAGGCAACCATGCTGGCTGCCGATGGTGAGCGGCGTGCCGTCTGGCTTGCGATAGTAGAACAGATGACGCTGATAGCGTTCGAGGATCGGCTTGGTGATCTCTCTGGGATCGGCAAGCCCGCGATCATCGCACCATGCGATGAAGCGCCGGATCGCGATGCGCCGCGCGCGCACCGTGTCGGCCGTGTAGCCTGATATCAGCATCCATTCGAAGTGCTCGTCCATGAAGCGGATCAGCGGCAGATGCGCGAGCGCGTCAGGTTTCCTGTCATAGCTGCCACCCTTCACCGGCCCGGGCTTGCGGCGATAGACGTGGCGAGCGAGCGAACGCATCGGCTTCACCGATCAGCGGCTAAGGGAGAAGCAGCTAAGGAAGAAGATTCCGCGCGCGTGTACGACGATCCGTTGCTGTACGACGCGGACGGTTTTTTGTTCTCCGAGACATGCGTTTCCGCGCCGCTCGCGTCGATTTGCTCCGAAGCCGTTGCAGCATCGAGGGTTTCGGGATTTTGAGCACGCCGTCTGCCCCCCGGAATGGCCCCGTTTTGGGGCCGGATTGACCCCGTGAACTCACCCCTTGTCCCCCGTAATTCGGGCGTCGTAATCGTGGGCGACAAGGCCGCCACGTCGATCAGGCCCGACAGATGCGCGCCGTCATCGTCGCCCGCGCCGTCATACAGCAGCTCATAGACGAAGCTCTGACCCCGACCGCCCCGATGGGCGACGAGGTATTCGAGTTCCACAAGCCGCGTCAGATGCACGCCCAATTGCGTGTGGCTCATGGCGGATCGCTCGCGCAATTCGCGCCGGGTGAAGCGGATTTCGGAGCGGGCGACTGTCTCGGCTTGCGCCTTCTCCTCGACAACAGCCGTGACGGATCGGAGCAGCTCCCGCGTCTGCGACGGCAGCTCATCGAGGGAGCGGCCGAGCACGTCATGAGCGATCCGGTTCGCTGCCTCGATGTCGGCAAGCGTCACTTCGACATATTCGGTTGCCCTCTCGCCTTCGCCCAGCGTGCGGATCGTGCGCTGATGCTGATGGAGCAGCGTGATGGCGTCGATCAGGGTCAGGTATTTTTCGTGATCGCGGCGCGTGCGCGTGCGATCCGACAGGAACGAGAGCTTGTCGGCGTAAGGATTGACCACGGCCAAAGACCGCAAGAGCCGCTGGACGTTCCTGTGTAGCGTCACGAGATTCTCGCGCGCCTCTCGCGCCATGAGGCCCTGAAGCGTGCGTTTCCGGCGTTGCAGGCGATGGATGGCTTCGGTTTGCGCCCGTCCCTCATCGACCGACAGCACCAAGCAGCGATTCATCAGCTCTTCGTCAATGTCGATGGCCGTGGTCGTGAGGAACAGCATCACCGGGCCTTCGACGCGGTATTCCTGCGTCACGAGGTTGCCGGTGTCGTTGTCCTTGGCGGTCGAGGCAATCGTCAGCTCGCCGTCCGACTGCAACAGCTTCAACGCATAGGCAGCGCGTGCCGCGCCTTCCTCCTCGCAGATGGCAAGGATGCGATGCTTGAGGCTGGTTGTGCCCATGTAGAACAGCGCCTGACCCGTCAGTGCCGAGTAGCGCACGCGATCTTCCTCCGGCACGAAGGCGAGCACCGCATCCATCAGCGAGGATTTGCCGGCCGCACTCGACGATTGCACCAGCACCGCCAGAGGCGAGGAGAGCTTGCGGGAGACGCAGGCCAGATAGGCGACGAGCTTGTTCGTGGTCTCGCCCACCAGTCCGTAGGTCTCGAAGTCGCGCACGATGCGGGCCAGAAGATCGGGCGCGCGCAGATAGGCAAGCGCCATTTCGCGCTCGCCAACCCCGATCTCGCGCGTGGAGGGTGCCGGTTTCAGCGTCTCCCGGATGCGTTCGTCCTGCATCGCTTCGAGCTTGAGCAGAACCTTGCCGAGATCGGATTTGATCGTCTCCGGGCTCTGCCTCAGCTCGCCCGCCGCCATCTGGATGAAGTTCGCGCGATGACGGGCGCTGTAGAGGTCGAACGTATCGACGTGGAAGGCATCGCCCGAAGCCGCCAGCAGATTGACCTTCATGACATCGACGGCGAGGTTCTTCGCCATCCCCCGCACGCGGTAGCGCCGTTCGCCCAGCATGATCGTGACATCGGAACCGTTCACGCTCGCGTCCGGCTCCGGCGTGATCGCGGCAGGCATGACGGACGCCGCCAATGCACCCGGGTGCACTGCTTGCCGCGTGTCCGATACGGGAGCATCCGAGATCTCCGATTTGTCCGACAAAGCGCAATGCGCGAAGGCGGATGCACCCGGGTGCACCGATTCTGGATCGCGTGGTGCGCCGTCATGTGCTGCAACCGGCTGCACAGGATCGGCAGCTAAAGGAAGCGGTAACGGATCGGCGCTCGCGACATTCGGCAATGCACCCGGGTGCAGCGTTTCTGGATCGCGTGACGGAAGCGCAGTCACCAGCGACGATGCACCCGGGTGCAAATGCGTTGTCGGCACGCATGGCGGATTTCCCTTGCCGAGCCATTCGGCCTTGCGGATCAGAAGCCCAAGCGACTTCGAGGCGGGCGTGAGCTTGAGGCCGTAGGCGTTCGCGTCCATGCCTTTCGGGAACAGGATGCGGTAGCAGTCGAAGCCCGCCGCCATGAGCTGATCGGCGATCTTCGCCGCCCCGCGCTCGCCGGCATCGTCGCGGTCGAACGCGATCAGCACGCGCTTGATCCCGTGCGTCTTGAACGCCGCCAGATGATCGGCCGTGAAGCCTTCGACGCCATACGCCGCCGTCACGTTGCGATACCCGGCTACCCAAAAGGTCGCCGCGTCGATCAGCGCCTCCGTCAGAATGACCTCGCCTTGAGCAGCCGCGACACCGGCGATGTTCCACACGCCCTTGTGCGGACCCGGCAGATAGAGATGCTTCGGCGTGCCCGGCCTCAGATCGTCGCGGATTTTGCGGCCGTAGATTTCCGTCGCATGGCCCCGCTCATCGAGCACCGGCATGACGAGCGAGCCGTTGAAGTGCTCATGCCCGCTTTCGCGATAGACGCCGATCCGTTCGAGGCGGGCGCGGATGTCGGCACCGTCCTTGCGCTGCTTGTTGGGAAGCCTCAAGCCCAGCGTGCGGTTGGCATAGCCGAGCTTGAACGTGTCGATCAGTTCGGGATGGGTCAGCCCGCGCGCTTCGAGATAGGCGAGCGCCTCCGGCGATTGCTTCAAGCTCTGATGATAGTAGCCGACCACCTGGTCGAGCAGCGCATGATCGTCCGCGTCGAGCGAGACCGGGGGCGGCAAGGCGCGCACGGTAGAATGCTTCACCGTCGCGTCCGTCACGCCGGGCAAGCCTTCCCGCAGCAATTCGACGGCATGACGGAACGAGACGCCGTTCTTCCGCATGACCCAATCGAGCGGTCCCCCGCCGATCCCGCAGCCGAAGCAATGGAACAGATTTTTGTCGGGCGTGATGGTGAGCGACGGCGTGTCGTCCTTGTGGAAGGGACAGGCCCCGACGAGATCGTGTCCGCGCTTCGTGAGGGTGACGCCGCCCGCCTCGATCAGCCGGGCAACGGAGACCTCGGATTTCAGCCGCTCAAGCTCGCTGTCCGGGATGCGCGCCAAATCCGTCTCCGTGGCAAAAACCGGGGGTGTTCCAAAAACACGTCAAGCGCGAAGTGAAGCGATTGAGTAAAAAAGAACTCGGTGGCAGATAACTCAGTGGTTGAGTAGAGTCAACCCGATGGCGCCCCCGACGCCGCCCCTATACGGAGCCATACCCTATGCTCAGCGCAGCGTTTTCCGATCAGACGAGCCCCTTCGTGACCGCCATCGACATGCGTTTCTATAGGGCGCTAGGCGCACGCATCGCCGAAGCCCGCAAAGCCGCCGGTATGACCCAAGTGCAGCTTGCCGAGCTGCTGCGCATCCCGCAGCAGACGCTCGCCCACTATGAGGTCGGCCGCGTCCGCATCCCCGCAGCCCTCGTCGCCGATTGCGCGCGCCTCCTTGCTGTTCCCGTCGAGAGCCTCATGGGTGAAGACGCCAAGCCCGCCCGGCGCGGACCATCGCCCAAGCTCCTGCAACAGATCGAGCGCATCCGGCGCCTGCCCAAGGCGCAGCAGCGTTTCGTCATGCAGATGATCGACACCGCCCTACAGGCAAGCCAGACCCAAGCCGCCGAGTAACCGCCCGTTATGGGGATGGCGCTACCGTCCCACGCTGCAACGGTTGCACCGGGTAATGCGATGCGCACGGAAGGCGTGCTGGCGGTCCGCAAGGCCGAGTATCACTTCGCCGTCGTCGAAGCGGCACTCCCCGTCATCCGCCATGCCATGAAGATCGGCTGCACCACCGGCGAGCATCTGGCCGAGTTCCTCAACGCCGTCGGCGTCTCGCCCTATCATGAGGCGCAATGGACCAAGAACTCCGCCAACCGCGCCGTCCAATACCTCGTCAAGCACGGCCATCTCGACTGGCCCCGTCATCGCGGCAAACGCAATCCTCATCTCGAACTGATGCGCAAGACCCTGTTCGCCAAGGCCGTCAAAGCCTGCCGCAAAAAGGAAGGCTTCGACACCATCTCCAAAAAACAGGGCATGTCGCACTGACGCCGATCACCACGCGATCCATGATCATCCCGCGCGACGATCCCAAAATCCCCGCCATGCATTGACAACTACGCGATCCATGATCGCCGACAATTCCGATGCAGCCGGTTGCAGGATTAAAAAACGAGAGTGAGACAATTCGCGTACTACGTGGTCTTCTCCTAAAGGAGAAGATCACGTACTCCAGTCATCGACGTGGATCGTCACGCAACGACGAGAGCGGCAAATCCCGCGCGCATGACGACGTGACGATTGCCAGACCACCATCCTACCCCGCACATGATCCTCAAGCCTGTGCGAAGCCCCTAAACGCTCCTACGCAGGATTTCGCGAGCATCAATCTCTCAGCCTAGACACGCTTGCGTCGGCCGCCCGGCAAAGGCTTGACCGGTCCCCGCGAGACGCGCGTCGTATCGAAGAACTCCGCGATCTCCGCACCCAATGCCTGCGCCAGACGTTCCAAGACCAAGACAGTCGGATTTTCCCGGCCGCGCTCAAGCCGACCCACATAGGTCCGGTCGATCCCGGCATCCACCGCCAGCGCCTCCTGCGATAGCTTGCGGCCGACCCGCAGACGGCGAAGATTTCTGGCTACTGCGATTTGCGCCCTCATACGCAGAAGCAAGCGGCGCAGGGACGATTAAACCACGGACCATAAGCCTACCATTCTTTAACACTTCACCCCGAGGATACGGGCGAGCTGGCGGAACACCCGTCAGCATCGACTTGCCCCGGAGGAAGTCATGCAGCGCCGTGTACTGGTCGCCAAAAAGCGCGGTCGCCTTGTCGGAGCCCTGCTCGGCGGCGTGTTGGCCGGTCCTCTCGGCGCGCTCGCGGGCGCGGTGCTGAACAGCAAGACCGACTATTACGAGGACGAGCCGAAGCCCCCGCCGTCGCCCGATGCCTTCAAGCTCGGAACGGCCGGCAAGATCGCCTTCTGGTTCCTCGCGATCTTCTTTGGCGGCGCGCTGATCATGGTCGCGTGCGGCATCACCCTGCACTAGGAAGTCGCGCATTCGGAAGGCTCAAAATGCCTCCAAAAAGTGGCCCAAAAACGCATGTCCGCACCGGACAGGAGGTCACGAGAACGGACATGAGCCGTTGAGACCGATTTTGTCCGCACGCTTCCGCTAAGTGATTCTCTCAACTCGACAATTCGGCATCGCACGACGCAAAAATTCTTCGTTAAGAGCGGACGACTTACGGGGGCGGACACGACGCGCAAAAATCATCGTTAAACGAAGCCTCGCTGCTGTCGCCAGACACCGCGTGTACGATGCGATCCGTGTACGCTTTGCCGAACGTATGAAGGCACGACGACAATGCACCCGGGTGCATCGACACGATGCGCGTGAGGAGAGTTTCGTTCTGTCGCGAGCGAGGGCCGCGACAAATAAACGACAAATCCGACAGAACGGCCATCGGCCCGCAACGCCTTGCCCCGCTTACAAGATCGCGCCGCCGACCGGCAATTCGCTGCGACAACAAAAGGCCCCCGACAAAACGACAAAACCGGCAAGCTCCGGCAGAGGTCTCGACGCTGTTGCCGCTCGCCGATGCACGCATCGGGAATGACGCCCGCGCGATCCATGATGCTGCAACCGGTTGCACGATAACTCGCATGACGACACGCAATTCCCATTGACCACGCGCAGGTGCGAAGCACGTTCAAGATGCAACCTCCGCACCCCCGCATCCGCATGGCAACAGCCGTCGATCTCGAAGAACCACTCGCACGCGCCCTCGCGCTTGCCCGCGCTGTCGAACTGATGGGCTACGGCCTGCGCAACATCGACGACGAACTCGTCTCCGCCTTCGTCATCGTCGCCGAAGCCCTGACTGCTGAACTCGCCACCGCCAAGACGACATGGCGGCAGCTCATGCCGAAGCGGCGAGCCTGACATGCAGACCGGGCTCTTGTTCCAGTTCGTCGCCGACCGCGCGCATGAGCTGTCGGCCGCCACCGTCGATCCCAGCGCGTCGGAAGCGTTTCTGCACGCCGATCCGTATCTGCTCGCCAGCGCCATGCAGAAGGCGATACGGCGAGGCGACACCGCCATCGCACGTCGCGCCGGTCATCAGCTCTACACGCTCGACCGCGCCCGTCTGTGGCGCAGGCTCGCGGTCGTGGCGTTGGAGGACATCGGCATCGGCGACGTGACCGTCGCGGCCGAGCTGGTTGCGATCTCCACCATGCCCGCCGCGCGCCGCTTGCTCGGTGGCGATATTCCGGCACTCGACATCGCGCTCATGCGAGCCTGCGGAGCAGCTAAGGACAGAACCGGCGATCATCTCGCCTCCATCGTCGGCCGCGAGCCGATCCCGAACATGGACCGCGTGGCGCTCAGAACCACTTCGCCGAATGCGCTGCTCGCGATGATCGCGTCCTCCGATTTGCCGTGGGAGCGCCGCTTGCGCGCGGCCGTCATCGCCAGCGGCCGATCCGAAGATTCGATGCACCCGGGTGCAGCAAACATCGCCGCCGTGTTCGACGTGCTGCACGAGCTGGGCACACCGCCTTTGCTGATCCTCGCCAGCGAAGCCTATGCCGCCCGTCAGCGCGATGCGCTTCCCGTGCTCGTTCCCTTCGCCGCTGTTCTTCATGCACCCGGTTGCATGGATCGCGTCGTTGCCCACGATCTTCCGCCAACCGAGTTGATCGGCACGTTGCCGAGCTACAGCCTCGATCCCGTCAACACGAGGATCGGCAAACGCGCCGTCGAGCTGTGGCTGAGATCGTATCTCGCAAAGCCGCAATGGCTCCCGCGACAGGTCGCGGCCTGCTTGTGGAATGCCGAGAGTGCGGCTTGCGACCGGACCTTGAGCTGGCCGCTTGGTGACACGATCCGCGCGCGCGCCCACGCCGCCGATCTTTCCTATCGCGGTCTGCCGGTCGAACGCCACGCCGAACTCGCCCAATGGATCGCGCGCGAGCGTCCCGCACTCACCGCCGCGCGACAGGCCGCCTTCGACAGCGCGATCAGACAGTCGCCGAAGCCGGCGGAGGCGATTTTCCAGACAACCCTCCCTCTACATGTTCGACCGGGCAAAAATGACCCCGCGTGACGACCGCTACGTCTCCTACTTCCGCGTCTCCACCGACAAGCAGGGCAGATCGGGTTTGGGATTGGAAGCGCAGCGCGAAGCGGTCAGTCAATTCGTCAGCGGCCGAGGCGCAGCCGTCATCGCCGAGTTCGTCGAGATCGAGAGCGGCAGCAAAAACGACAGACCGCAACTCGCGCTCGCCTTGGAGACATGCCGGCGTCACAAAGCGGTCCTGATCATTGCCAAGCTGGACCGTCTCGGCCGCAACGTCGCGTTCGTCAGCGCCTTGATGGAAAGCGATGTCGAGTTCATCGCCGCCGACAACCCGCACGCCAGCAAGCTGATGCTGCACATGCTGGCTGCGTTCGCCGAGCATGAACGGGAGATGATTTCGCAGAGGACCAAAGCCGCCCTCGCAGCCGCAAAGGCCCGTGGTGTCAGGCTCGGCATCAACGGTGCTCGTCTCGCCGCCGCCAATCATGCCGAAGCTGTCGCATGGACCAAGACCGTGGCGGAGCATGTCAACGCCGCCCGCGCATCGGGCGCTAAAACGTTGACGGCGATTGCGGCATACCTGAATGCGCACGGCGTTCCCTCCCGCGAAGGCAAACGGTGGCATCCGTCGAACGTGGCGAGAACCGCCAGGAGATTGGGAGAAGCATAGCGCCGACCCGCCGCTCGCCCCAGTCTCCGTCATGGGTGAGTGGCGGCGGTGGATTGGCGATATGGGCGAGAGGACGCGTTTCCTAATCAGTTTTCTTAAATTTTTTGATTGCGTTTGGGATGCCAATCAAAGCGGCAATGAATGGAACACAAACGAGATAAAATTCTGTGAACCCGCGGTCACCGGGGTCAGACATGACATTGGTCCCCTGAACAAAGAAAAGTAAAACGGCTCCAAAGGCAAATCCTGCCAACAGAACCACCACGACCCCAATGTAGTATAAAATCACTTTTAGCAGCATGTGACTCCGGTTCCGCCTTTTTCTTGTGACAGGTGAATTTTATTTGCCCTCAAGCGCTGTCAATGACATCCTCCTTTCCCGCCAGTTGTGCATATGGCGCCTTTGGTATCAGTCTTACCTTCACTTTTCACATAAGATTTGATCACTTGTGTAGTTATTGCCGCTGCCTCAGAGGAAGTACTGGGCGAGACAAGTAGACCTAAGGCCCCAGCGAAACCAGAAACGACAGCGCTCACGCCAGCTTCGGTGTCCGAGCCTCCCACAGCTTTGGTGCCCCAATAAGCAGTGGTCATTTCGCCCGAAACTGTACCTGCGCCCCCCGCGATCCCACCAATTTTTCCGCCTATCGCAGTCGCTGTGGACGTAGCCGTACCTTTCGCTGAATCAACTGCAACTTGACCCGGTGAATTACCATTTGCCGCAGAATGTGCTCCGGCGACGGACCCGCCAACCCCCCCTGAAATTGCAACCGTCCCGACAACCGTAACTGGGCCTGCCATCACGGCAACTCCTACACCAACCATAACGGGGGCCGCGACCGCAGCTGTTGTCTGCTCGGCTCGCCGCGTATTGGGGTCATTCTCTTGTTTCTGAACTGCCGGGTTGCCACCTGTGACATCATCGACCATGCCCGACGGATCGGTCCTATCCGTAGGATCATTTCGAACGTAGGTGTAAAAAGCCGTGCCCGACGCGCGTTCGTCGTAGCCCGAAGGCTTTTTCCTAGACGCGATATGGGCTTGCGGATGATGGAAGAAGGCACGTCCCCCGTGTCGGCCAAAAAATTTTCCCGACGCGCATTTTGAGCCTCACAGAGGCGATTCACAAGGCAGGATTGGCGGCTGACGCCGCCCAAAAACAGCGGCCAAGGAAGGTTGTGAGGACGTTTCCGCGAGGCGGATTGCGTGCCGGCCGGCGCGGTTTCGGGATGCGGTGCCGGTGTCGATCGTGCCGCCGATCGGCGTCTCGATCGCGCGCAGGATTGTTCTTTCCTAGCCGCTAAAAAAGGATCGGCGGTGACGATTCAAGAACGGGATTCGGTGCCGGTTTCATCGGCCGGCACGTCGCCGGCATCGTCGTCGTCCTCGCGTAGCAGCGCTTCGAGCAACGCTTCGCGCTCCCGTTTTTGATCGTCGCGCGCGCTGTCGGCCGAGGATCCGCGTCTCAGCTTCGCGGGATGCGTGGCGGCGTGGATCTGTTGCAGCTTGCCGATGGCGACGTGGGTGTAGCGCTCCGTCGAGGACAGCGCGGCGTGGCCGAGCATCGCCTGGATGAAGCGGATGTCGGCGCCGTTATCGAGCATGTGGGTGGCGCAAGCGTGACGGAACAGATGGCACGATCCGGGCTTGTCGATACCCGCTTCTTCCATATAGCGGCGCACCTTCGAGGCCAGGTAATCGGGCGTCACCGGCTCGCCGTAATCGTTGACGAACAGCGCATCGCACTCGGCTCCGATGAACAGCGGACGGCTCCTCACCATGTATTTGTCGAGCCACAAAGCGGCGCGTTCGCCGATGGGAACGACACGGTCCTTGCGCCCTTTGCCCTCGCGCACGAACACGATCAGCCGCGACAGATCGGCGTCGTAGCGGCGCAGATTCGCAAGCTCGGTGCGCCGCAATCCCGTCGAGTAAAGCACTTCCATCATCGCGCGATCCCGCAGGCCCGTGACGCTGGAATGATCGGCCGCGCGCAAGATCGCCTCCACGTCCTCGATGCTGAGCAGCGCGCGCGGCAGGTGCTTGGGCTGCGGTGGGAGCTCCAGCTCGCTCGCCGGATTCCACAGGATGTGGTTCTCCTTCGCCAGCCATTTGAAGAAGGTCTTTAAGGGTGTCAGCGCCGCGTGCTGGCTGCCCAGGCTCAGCGGCTCGCCGTCTGCTTTTCTGTAATAGAACAGGTGCCGCTGATAGCGTTCCAGGATCGGTTTGGTGATCTCTTTCGGATCGGATAATCCGCGATCATCGCACCACGCGATGAAGCGCCTAATCGCCTGCCGGCGTCCGCGCACCGTGTCGGCGGTGTAGCCGGTGACCAGCATCCACTCGAAGTGTTCGTCCATGTAGCGCGTGATCGGCAGATGCGCGAGCGCGTCGGTTTTGCGGTGATGGGTGTTGCCCTTCGGCGCGCCGGGCTTGCTCTTGTAGCGCGTGCCGCGCACCGGGCCGGGCTGCTTTCGCGTGTGGGGAAGCGCGCGCGACACGGGCGGTTTATCGTCTAGCAGCTAAGGAAGAAGCAGCTAAAGAAGAAGTAGAACGGGCGCGCGCGTGCGTGGGAGCCTGCCCTCCGGCCGACCGAAGGTCGGACCGGGGGGACGCG
>Ga0302314_10017118_pt1 | contig 12181 bp, 5 predicted proteins | sample III_Palsa_N2_3_FD_200533 | JGI IMG/M metagenome (GOLD analysis project Ga0302314, IMG submission 200533) | Peat permafrost microbial communities from Stordalen Mire near Abisko, Sweden - III_Palsa_N2_3 | ecosystem: Environmental > Terrestrial > Soil > Palsa > Peat permafrost | place: Sweden...
CAGGGGACGTGGCGGTTGCCGTGGTGAAGGGAATGGTCGCGGGCCCTGCGAGGGTGTTGCCGGCCAGGTCCTGGCAGCCGCTCGGGCTGAGGGTGATGGTATAGGCGGTCGCGGCGGCAAGCGGTGCGCTCGGGCGAAAGCACAGCAGTTCCGGGCCGGGCCAGCTCCAGGTGCCGGTGGGGACGCCGCCTGCGCCAGCGCTGACGGAAGCGGCGGAAGCCGCCGCACTGGTGTTCATCGGCTCGGAGAACTGCACCAGCAGGTCGTCGGATGCTGCCCAACTTGTGGCAAGTGCTGCAGGGAAGCTCGCGGCCACCACCGGCGCGATGCCATTGGTCGAGATCTGGCGGAGGTCGGAAAAAGGCGTGCCGGTGGTGTCGGTCAGTCCAAAGGAGATGCTGCCGCCAAAAATCTTGAACAGCAGGAGATGAAGTCCGGCAGGAAGGGTGAAGGCCGGCGATGTCCCGGTGGCATTGCTGGCCACCTCGGTGCTGCCGTCGAGCCAGCAGTTGTAGGCCCCGGACACCGTCGCCGCGATCTCTGCCGACCGGCTGCTCGGTGCGATCACGTAGATGCCGAGATAGTCGACGCAGGAGTCGTCGGCGTCGCTGTCCCAGATCCCGGTGCTGGAGGTGAGCGACTGCCAGGTCAACGACATGGTGGACTGGAAGATGATCTGCAGCGTGACGCCGGGAGTGGGCTGCTGGAGCTGTTCAGGACCATATCCGGAATTGAGGATGCGGTCCCAGATCAGGGACTGGTCGTTGCCGGAGATATGCTGGGTGGCGGCCCCCAAATGGATGACCGAGGTCACCAGGCCGACCGGCAGGGGGGTCCCGCTGGCCAGCAGGGTGGTCGTGCTGAAGGCGGCGCTTGCGCCCGCGGCGAGCGGCACGTCCGACGAGCTCACGGCGCTGGTGGCGATGGAAATGGTGTAGGCGGTGCGGTCCGAAAGCGTGGCTGCAGGCCGGAAGGAGAGCTGGCTTGACGTGATCCAGGTCCACGAGCCGCGGATGGGAACCCCTGCGGAGGGGGTGACCAGGACCGCCCCCTGGGTCGAGGTCGGGTCCATGGCCTCACTGAAGGAGATGGTGATGGTGCTGAAACAGTCGACGGCCGTCGAGCCATCAGCCGGTGTGATGGAGGTGACAATCGGGGCGGTGGCCGCAGGCAGCATTCCCGCCAGCAGCAGCAGCACGAGGACGGTCCAGGATCGCATGGATGTGACTCCGAACGGCGAGCATACGAGCTAGCATTGGCGAGCCATGGGCAATTGCGTTACGGTGAGGTATTTCAACACTGGCCGGACGGCACCATGGGTTCGGCGGCGAAAACGCGGATATGGGCCCACGAACATGCCACCATCGGTTCTGCACTCGAGGCTTCCCTGATGCGACAGCTCTGGAGATGACCGGACGAGGTCAGATGCACGTGCAGGTGCTGCCATGAGTTGCAGGTTGGAAATTGCTGCATGAACTACCAGTTGTGCTCCTGGCACCCGCCGCATCGGCAACCGTCGCCGTGGTGCCGCGCATGGCCGGCAGTGACGCCGGCCATGGCAGGTACCGGCTGGCAGTCAGGACGTTGGTCACGCCTGGTAACTGCGGACCATAGCTACGTGCCATGACCTCCTCCGCACTGCTTGCTGCCCTGGCGCGGGCTGATGCCCGCCCTCAAGACTGGTCGGTCCTGGTCGATCCCTGGCTGCATCGTGCAGGAGCATCCTCGGCTACCGACGCTCTCGCTCGCCTGCTGATCGACCCGCGTCATACTACCCCTGCCGCGCTCTCGCATTGCCGTTCACCGCGCCCGCCGCGGGCAGGAGCATGGCCACCTGGACGGGAGACGCGATGAGACGGATCAGGATCTTCGAGCACATCTCGCTGGATGGCTTCATAGCGCCCGGCAGTCGCACCGCAGGTGACGACGCCTATGTGAATGGTGGATGGACGACGCCGTATCGGAGCCCCGCCGGAAGGGATGCCCTCATCGCGGCGCAGGGCAGCAGCTTTGATCTGCTGCTTGGCCGCCGCACCTACGACATCTGGGCCACCTACTGGCCCAACGTTGCGAGCAGTCCCATGGCGAATGGTCTGAACGCCGCGACCAAATACGTCGCGACCCATCGGCCGGAGAGCCTCGGCTGGGGTCCGGTCGAGGGACTGGGCGCGGACATCGTGGGGAAAGTTCGCAGCCTCACGTCGACGGATGGACCGGACCTGATCGTGTGGGGCAGTTCGACGCTGACCGGCGTGCTGCTCGAGCAGGGTCTGGTCGACGAGGTCCTGCTGATCGTCTACCCCGTCCTGCTGGGCCGGGGGAAGCGCTTCGTGTCTGAGAGTGCTCAGCCGCGGGAACTTGCCCTCCTGAGCACCCAGGCCACGTCCTCGGGCGTGCTCATCAACAGCTATCGACACGTTGGCCCGCTTCGAAGCGGCTAGGCCCTCCCGTATGAACAGACGGGCATGGGGAGATTGCACAGTGCTGGGCGCTCGAGCACAGCGATGCTGCCGATGACCGATGCAGCCGACATCATGGTGTCTCAGCTCGTGCACACGGCGAGGTGCATCGAGTCCCACGTTCCAGAATCCGGGGTCAGGATCTCGCTCCAGCGCATCGGCGCCGCCATGCTCTGTGCCTGCGAGTCCTGGCCGCACGACATCGGCTTCAATCGCGCCTATGGGGTGGATGCCACCGACCGCAGCGCTGTCGGCAGCATCGTCACCGAGTTCGCGCAGCGCGGCATTCGGCCCCTTCTCGAGATGTCACCTGGCGCCGTGGATGCATCGGCGTGCGCTCATCTCTCCCAGCTCGGATTGAAGCACCTCTGGAGCGTCACCGAGTTGATGGGAGATGCCACGCCAGCCGACGAGGCGATGGATCCTGCATCGGCCATCCATCGCATGCTCCCGACCGGGTCAGATGCATTCGCCGAGCTGGCGGTGGAGGCCTACGAATGTTCCCCCACGGTCAGGCCACAGCAGCTCGTGCTCAAGGCGAGCATCTGCCATGATCCACAGTCCCGGTGCCTGGTGGGATCCATCGACGGCGTCTCGTGCGCCATCGGCATCATGACCTTCGTCGGTGGCATCGCGGTCCTCAGCGGGGGAGCCACGCTTCGGTCCTATCGTCGGCGCGGACTGCAACGTGCGCTGCTCTCGCAGCGCATCCGGCTGGCATACGCATGTGGGATCCACGACTTCTACGTGCGCGCGATGCCTGGATCGGCAAGCCAGCGTAACCTGGAGCGGGTGGGTCTGCGGCCTCGTCACCTGCTCCAGGTCTGGGGCCATCCCCTGCCTGCGTGATCAGGCGAGGCTGCGGACGATCGCCTCCAGCACCGTATCCGGATCCCGGCTCCAGTCCCGGGCGCAGACGCGCAGGATGGTCCAGCCGAAGGCGGCCAGCGACGATGGCCGGGCCAGCTCACGCTCCCAGACCGAGAGCTGCCGGTAGCCCGCCTCCGCGTCGATCATGATGCCGAGCCGGTAGCGGCTCCCATCGGGGACGCGCACCGCGAGGTCGCAGCGCAGGCGTGATCGGCCGACGTCCAGGTCGACCACGAAGCCGCGGCTGCGCAGCGTGGCCGCCAGGGCCTGCGCGACCGGATTGCCGACGACCGCCTGCTCACGTTCGCGTTCGCCGGTGAAGCTGTCCAGGATCCGGCCCGCGGCCTGCGTCTGGCCGGCAGAGAGCGCGGCGGCATAGGCCAGGTAGCGCTTCAAGGTGTTGGCGCCGTCATTGAAGTCGTTGGTGATGTGCTCGGCGTCGATCGAGGACACCACCACCAGGTGGCGCCTGGCGCGGGAGAAGACCACATTCAGGCGCTTCTCGCCCCCGCTCTGGTTGATCGGACCGAAGTTCATCAGCATGCGTCCGGAGCGATCCGGGCCGTAGCAGATGCTGAGGATGATCAGGTCGCGCTCGTCGCCCTGGACGTTCTCCAGGTTCTTGATGAACAAACCGCAGAACTGGCTGTCCTCATGGCGCTGCAGCTCGGCCTCATAGCGTTCGCTAAAGAGCGGGTCGGACTGGGCCAGGGCCGACACCGCGCCCTCGATCTCGCCCTGCTGGGCCTCGGAGAAGGCGACGATGCCGATGCTCAGGCCGCGCCCGGCGCCGAGCAGCTCGCGCACCAGGTGCGCGATGTAGACGGCCTCGCCGCGGTTGCGCCGGTTCTCGTACGGCGAGCCAGCCAGTCGGTGGTAGGTGATCGGCCGCGCGAGAACCGTCGCCACCTGGGCGCTCGCCTCCCCGGGGGCGGTGATGCGGATCGGCTGGCCCGCCTGTGGCAGGCTGACATCCGGGATGGTCAGCAGGCGGCCATCGTAGAAGGCCTGGTTGCTGAAGGCGATCAGGGCCTCCGAGCGGCTGCGGTAGTGCCAGCCGAGCATGGTCCCGGGCAGCGTGCTGGCGGCCTGGGTGAGGAAGCTGTCGTGCTCGATCGCAAGCGATGCGCTGGCCGCCGCCTCCTCGGCCAGTGTCGGTCCCTCCCCGGCATCCGCGCTCCCGCTGCTGAAGAAGTCGCTCGGGGGCAGCTGCTGCCGGTCGCCGACGACGATGAGCTGCGGCGCGCGGTAGAGCGCCGGTATCGCCTCCTCGATCGGGATCTGGCTGGCCTCATCATAGATCACCACGTCGAAGGCCGAACGCTCCAGCGGCAGGGCGTCGGAGACGCTCAGGGGGCTCATCAGCCATACCGGCTTGAGGTCGGCCAGGACCAGCCCGGTCTCCTCGTCGGCCAGGTCGCGGATCGAGCGGAAGCGCATCACCTTGCCGAACTCATGCTCGAGCTCGCGACGGCCGCGACTGTAGCGCTTGCGCCACTCCCGCTCCGTGGCGTCCGGAGCACCCGGCAGGGCGGAGCGCCGGGCCCGTTCGCAGAAGGCCGCCTGGGCTTCGCCGAGGATCAGCCGGGCGTTGGCCGTCAGCAGCTCCTTGCCCAGGGTGCGCAGGCGTGAGGCCGCCGCATCGAGCACCCCGCCGTCAAGGCGGTCGAGATCGGGATTGGCCTCCTCGGCGCGCAGGATCGCGCAGCGCAGGACGGCGCCCTCCAGGCGCCGGGGATCCAGGTCCAGCTGCTGCAGAGCCCGCCACAAGGCCGGTGGCCCCGCCGCCAGCGCACGCAACGGCGGCAGGCAGTGGGCCAACAGCGGCAGGTCGGCGCGGATCTCGGCCAGGTCCTGGCGGACCTCGGCGGCGGTGCGTCCGAGTCCGGGCGCGCCGCCGATGCCCGCGACCGCCGCCAGGGCGGCGTCGATCGCGCCCTGGGCGCCGATCAATCGCGGGAGGCCATCAGCACCGGCTGGGCTGCGGACCTGGCGGCGCAGGGCCAGCGCCGCGGGGCTCGGCGCGGCGCCATGCAGCTGCGCCAGCGTGTCGACGAGCAGGCGCAGGTCGTCGACCTTCCAGGTGGCGGTGAAGCGGCGGCGCGCGTCGTCCAGCGCCTGCTGGGCGGCATCATCCGCCATCAGCTCGGCGACGACAACACTCCAGCGCGGAGCGATGACATGGGCGGTGAAGCGGTAGCGCGCCATGAGGATCCGCCGCAGGCGCCACCAGGTCGGATTCAGCCAGCCCAGCCACGAGCCTTCGCAGGATCGTGCCTGCTCCAGCACCGCCGCGCAGTCGGAGCCGGGCAGGCGCTCGATCCAGTTGACGGTCCGAGCCCGGGCAGCGGCCGCGCTGGCGGCAAGCTCGGCCAGGGTGCGCACCGCCGCACGCAATTCCTCATTGGCCGGGTCGGAGCGGTCGAGCAGGGCCAGCAAGCCGCGCTCGGCCAGGAGCTGGAGCCGTCCCGCCTCCTGGCTGATGCCAGCCCACTCCCGGACCGCCAGCCCGGTCAGGGCGAAACGCAGGGCACCGCTGTCGAACTCGGTGAGCACCGCATCCAGCGCCTGCCGGCACGCATCGAGCCGCCCGGCCAGGGCCTGGGACCCTGACCCATCACGCAGCGCCTCCGGCGCCAGATGGCGCAGTCCCGTGGCAGCCAGGGTGCGCCCAGCACCGCCCCGCCGCAGGGCCTCGCCCAGGGCGGCGACGGAAGCCCCATGCTCGCGCCAGACCTGATAGTGGGGCAGAATCGGACCAGGCTCCTCGGCCGCGTGCGCTGCGCCTGCCGGCGTGGATTTCAGGCTGCCGTCAGCCTCCTGGTCCAGGCTAAGCAGGCGCATCACCAGCGCGTGCAGGCTGAGCTGGTCCTGGGGGTCGCTCTGCAGCATCGCCTGGGCGTAGCGTGACAACGGCGCCAGTGCGGTGCCGATCTCGGCCAGGATGCGGGCGCGCTCCCGGCGCAGGGCCTCGCGTTCATCGCTGCGCCCGAGCCAATCCTCGTACTGGGTGCGCAGGTCGGCGATGAAGGGCTTCTTGTCCTCCTGCGTATCGTGGATCAGCGTGCAGAGGCGGTCCAGGCCGCACTGCCCCAGGCGGTGGTGGACGACGTCGAGCGCGGCGCGCTTGGAGCAGACGAAGAGCACCTTCTTGCCGCGCGCGACCTGGTCGGCGATGAGGTTGGTGATGGTCTGGGACTTGCCGGTGCCGGGCGGGCCTTGGATGACGAAGCTGTCCGGCCCGCGGGCCCGGGCCACGGCGGCATCCTGGGTCGGGTCGCTGGCCACCACCGGCCAGAGGGTGGTCGGGTCATGCGCCGGGAGCGGGGCCTCGGCGAGTCGCGCCGACTCGGCGAAGAGGCTGTCGAAGGGCGGATGGGCGGTGTCGCGCTCGAGCAGGGCGTGGTAGTCGCGCACCAGGGACATCTTGCGGTAGTTGAAGTTGCCGAGGGTGAGGTTGCACAGGTCGACCTCCCAGCTGTAGGGGTTGGTGCCGTCGTCCGCGCGCAGGACATAGGTCTCCCGGGTGCGCAGCGCGCCGTCGCCACCCGCCGGCGCGACCATCGGCATCTCGCGCGGTCCGGAGCGCGCCCCGGCCACGGTGCCGAGATGGAAGGGCACCGGCTTGACGTAGCGCAGGAACAGGCGCAGTCCGAGCGGCTGGAAGTTCTCCCGCTCGTAGCTGTAGTCGACGTCATCGCTGCGCCGGATGCCACGGCCGGTCATGCGCGCCTTGCGGCGGTGCACCTCGGCGCGGGCACGGGCCGTCTGCAGCACCAGGTCGATGCGCGGCCGGTCCACCAGGCGCAGGGTGACGTCCGGCTCGCTGGCCTGCACCGCCAGCTGGAGGCGGCTTTGGAAGGCCTCGACCGTGGTCTCAGCGAGATCGATCGCCTCCGGCAGGTCGAGGCCGTAGAGCTGGCGCAGCTGATGCCGCAGGGCCGGGTTGACCTCGGCGCGGCTGCTGGCCGCGCACAGGGTCCAGGCGTCGCGCACGCCCTTCTTGCGCTCCAGCGCCACCGGCAGCAGCAGCAGGGGGGAGGTGATGCGCTCGGAGCGGTCCTCCTTGAGGTTGTGCCAGCGCAGAAAGGCCACCACCAGGCGCAGCTGGCTCGAGCCGACCTCGGCCACATCGCGGCGCTCATCGGCGCGGATGCGCTCGAGCAGCCCGGTCAGATAGGGGGCGTCCTCGATGCGCAGCCAGCGGCCGAGGTTGACCGGCTTGAGGGTCAGCACCGCCTCGGCGAAGGCGCCGCGCCAGGTGCACAGCTCGTCGGCGCGGATGGCATCGACCTTGAGCTGGGTGGGCACCGAGGCCACGGTCAGGTTGCCATGCGCCATGGTCGGCCGGTAATGCAGCAGGCGGTTGCGCCGTGAGCAGTCGAAGAGGCGGTCGCGCAGGCGGGCCTGGATGGTCTGGCGACGGGTCTGCGGGGTTGCCGCAGCCAGGCCCAGCTCCAGGGGCCAGCCGCTGGCCGCCTGGTCGCGGTGGCTGGCCAGGAGCGCCGTGCAGCCGGCCAGGTCCTGGATGCGCCGCGCCCGGCGCGGCTCGGCCATGCGCACGATGCACCGCCCCAGCACCGGGTGCAGTCCCGGATGCAGGGCGAAGGGGTTGTGGCGTGCGGCGACGAACGCCGCGAGATCCTCGTCCTGGGACAGGTCGAGGCCGAGGGCCATGGCAGCGAGGATCGACCCCAGGGAGAAGAGGTCGGTGGCCGGGTCATGGTGCTGGACGCGGTGCTCCCAGGCGAGGAAGCCGCGCACGAAGACGGGATGGTCGATGGTGACCCCGTCACCGTCGGCCAGGATCAGGCGGGTGCCCTGCACCGGACCCTGGCCGGCGGTGTTGGTGACGCTGCGCTCGAGGATCTCCACCGCCTTGGCGTCGGAGCGCTCGATGCGCGCCACCTCTGCCGCGTTGGTGGCAATGGGACGGGCATCGCCGGCGGCGAAGAACAGCTGGTCCTGGGCGACACGCAGCGCGCCGAGGCCAGCCAGGGGCGCGACCAGGCCCTGCTCATGCACCGCCAGGACCTGGCGCATCAGGGGCACGAGCGCCTGGACCACCTCCTCGGCAGGAAGCGGCCCGTCGGTGAGGCGGCCGCGCAGCCAGTCAATGAAGAGCGGGTGCTCGGGTTCGCTCACGGGCCGCCCCTGGACGGGGACGCGGCAGCGGCCGCGGCCGCGGCGGTGACCAGCTGCTGCGCCTGCTGGCGCAGCTTGGCGACCTCCTTGACCTTGAGCTTGAGGTCGCGGTGGGCGAGCTCGGCCAGGCGGTCGCCGATGCCCCAGGGCTCGGCCACCAGGAAGCCGCGCGCCAGAGCGACCTCCATCAGGTCCGGATCGGCGGCGGCGCAATCGATCAGCAGAGAGCCTACGTAGTCGCGCAGCCCGGGGGAGCAGCCATCGAGCTGTCCGTGCAGCCGTTCGGCGCACGTCGGGTCGAGCCCGTCCAGTTCCAGGGCGGGGAAGAAGCAATGGGCATGCGCCAGGACCGCCTCCGAGCGCAACCAGGTCGGCTCGAGCAGGTGCTGGAGCAGGCTGCGGGTCAGCTCCAGGCAGGTGCGCTGGCCGAGGACATCGAGCTCACGCGGATCGAGCGGACCGTTCAGCCAGCGTGCGATGCGCTCCTGGGCGTCGGCCTCGCCCTGGGCATGGCTGGCGAGGGCGGCGGCGCGGATGAAGCACTCGGGATGGGTGGGGCCCTCCGCCTGGACGCCGTCGGTTTGCAGGACCTCGGCGGCCTGCCTGAGGTAGGCAGGGGCATCGACGGTGGCGGCGCCCGTCTCGATCCGGACCAGGGTCGCCACGACGGTGTCGAGATCGGCGCAGGCAGCCAATGCCGCCTGGTCGGCGAACAGCTCGGCAGCCAGCCGCCAGCGCCGGCAGGTCTGGAGGTGGGCCGGCTCGGCATGGCCATCGGCGGCGATTGCGGACAGGACCCGCTCGGCGATCCCGAACCGGCCATCGTACCCGGACCACAGCATGTAGTGACCCAGCTCATGCCCGATGACGGCGTCGACCTCCCCGTCGCCCAGGACGGTGAGCAGTGGACCCATGAAGACGATATGCACCTCTCCGGGAATGTACTGGAGGCTGGCGTTGAGCAGGACCTGGGGCTGAGCCTGGTAGCAGGTGATGGGCACGGTGAGGCCGAGGCGGGCGGCCAGAGCCGCAGCGCGGGCGTAGAGCCCGGCATGGGTGCCGTGGTCGAGCCGGTAGGTGGTCTTCAACAGCTGCAGGCGCAGGGACCCGATCTCGCCGGGGTCATGACGCACCGCGCTATGCCAGTCCCACAGCGCGGCGTCCTCCCGCTTCAGCCAGGAGACGAGGTCGTTCTGGTACGGCAGGGGCTCAAGGTCGCGAGGTGCCATGGAATCAGGGTCAATCGGGGATATCAGGCGGAGGGGACGATGGCCATGTCGAGAATTCTGAGGGAAAAAACTCTGCAGCCTAGGACCATTTCCCTTGCCCAGCGATCGGCCTGGCTGCGCTGCACGGTCACGGTGTCTGTGCGGTACCGATCCCAATGGCTCCGGTAGGCGGGGGTATATTCTCAGCAATCTCTGCCAGCATGCACCGTATGACGTACCTGCATATTAAGCCATCATTTGAATACTGATGGCGTTGCGCCATTCCGTGGTGCTGGTGGCATATTGAGCGATCGATAGACCAGACTTCTGCGACCTGTGGCTCGACACCATGGCCATTCGCCGGAATGCGGCTCTTTCCCGTCCCTTCCGGCGGCGCCGGCTCCAGCGGCGTCGCCGGAAAAGGCCCGGGCTGCGCTGGGCGGTCTCGCCGGCGCTGATGCAACGGTGGCGTTGGCGGCCGAAGATCTGCGCACTGGCTGAGGGCCGAGACCAGTCGCGGCCATCCTGGTGTTCCTGAGCGATCCCGCCACCAACACCAATATCAGTTCCAATACCAGTTCCAAGGCCTCCGCCCATTGGCGGACGCTGTCCATCCTCGCCAGTGATGCTGCCGCCAGGCCGACCCCGGGCTACGGTCATCGGACGAGCAGCTTGGTGCTACGCGGCAGCTCACCCTTATCCACGATCCACACCTCCGACGACGTGGCCGCTGCGATCAGCGGTGGAATTCTAGAGTGAGACGTGGGGTCGGTTGGCCAGGGCGGCGATGACCTCCCGAACCCACAGCGAAAAACATGGAACTCTTTGGCCAGCGGTGGCGATGACTTATCATGCAGGTCATGCCCATCGCACCCTCCGGCACCTCGAGCCTGGCTGAATCGCTGGAGCGCTTGGCGCTGGACCGTGACCCGGCCGCCTGGGGCTCGGTGCTGGCTCTGGTGGGCCCGATGGTATCGGCCTTGGCCTGGAGGATCACCGGGGATCCGATCCTGGCCGAAGACGCCGTCCAGGAGACCCTGCTCATGGTGCGGGATTGTGCCGGGCGTTTCCGACCCCGTGGTCAGGACCCCGATGCGGATGCCCGCAGCTGGTTGCTGTGCTTGGCGGCCTATGTCAGCATGAACCTTGCGCGCAGTCAGCGTCGCGCCAGGACGCGTCGGCAGCTGCCTGCGCCACCGCAGCCAGGACCCGGGCACCACCTCGATCAGCAGGAGACGGCCGCCCTGATCCGAGACGCCCTCTGGGAACTGCCTGAACGGCAACGCCTGCCCATCATCATGCATCACTGGAGTGGACTGACGTTCGAACATATCGCCGCCACGCTCGCCGTGCCCATTGGAACCGTGAAGGTGCGCGCCCATCGGGGCATGCAGCAGCTGCGTCGGCGTCTCCAGGCCGTGCAGCTGGACTCCGCAGAAACGTGGTCAGTGATGCTCGCGCCCACCGCACCCCTGATCCCTCGCGGGCCCGAGGTCCCCGCCCATGAGGCCCTCTGGACTTCTCCTCGGCGTGCTTCGCAGACCTACCCACTCGGTCCTCGCAGCACCGCAGCCGGAGCCAAAGCTGCGAGACTCATCGCTGCAGCGACCCTGGCAGGGCTGCTCTGGATGGCGGCCGATGCGCTGGGATATCCGCCCACACCCTCACGGGGCCACGGTGGGGATACCAGCCGCATATCTCCTCCGCCTTCAGAACGTGATGTCCTGATGCCCGCCGCACTCGCCCACGGATCATCGCCCAGCGGAGCCGAAAGCCGTGATCCGGATGAGCGTGATGGGCTGGTGCAGATCGCCGCCCTGAAGCTGTCGAATACCGGACCGCTCGGACTCACCACGACGGTCGAGGTCGTCGCCTATGGCGATCGTGCCGGGCACCACCTGGCATCCTGGCGTCACGATCCTGAGCAGTCATTGGCGACCGTGGTGACGCTCGCGGAGCAAGCGGCGTCCGTGGAGCAGATCATGCACCAGCTGTCCACGCTGCGCGCCATCCCCATCCATGCCCAGTCGCCGGAGATCGCCACGACCATCGTCCCGGCGGTATCGATCATGCGCCAACCGCTCAGCCGCGTGCTCGATCAGGTGTGCGGCATGTCGGGCCTGTGCTGGTGGATGACCACGGATGGGATCCTCATCGATCGCAGTCCACGCATGCCGGTTGCGGCGAATTGATCGGCTGGGACTTCCCCATGAGAATTTTATCGTGCATGCTCCTGCTGATCGTGCGCCTGGCTCTGCCTGCCCAGGACCAGGCCGCCCTCGATGGAACGTATCGGATGACGATCACCGATCAGACCCAGCAATGGCATGAAACCTGGATCTTTCAGGATGGTCACTGGATCCTTCCCGTCGCAGCCGCATGCCGCTGCACCTCGGATCGTGACGGAGGGAGGTCTCTGTCGTGGACGGTTACCGATGGCGATGCGGGTTCGGGAATGGAGCTCGTCCAGCTGATGTGGCATGTGGCGTATGACCATCC
>Ga0302314_10017120_pt1 | contig 12180 bp, 12 predicted proteins | sample III_Palsa_N2_3_FD_200533 | JGI IMG/M metagenome (GOLD analysis project Ga0302314, IMG submission 200533) | Peat permafrost microbial communities from Stordalen Mire near Abisko, Sweden - III_Palsa_N2_3 | ecosystem: Environmental > Terrestrial > Soil > Palsa > Peat permafrost | place: Sweden...
ACGCGCTCGCGCACCTGGCCGTGACCCGCTATGACGTGGTGGTCCTCGACCGGGATCTGCCCGGCGTGCACGGCGACGAGGTCTGCCGCCGGATCGCCGCGGGCGGCGCCGGCAGCCGGGTGCTGATGCTGACCGCGGCCAGTACGATCAGGGACCGGGTCGAGGGCCTCGGGCTCGGCGCCGACGACTACCTGCCCAAGCCGTTCGACTTCGCCGAACTGGTCGCCCGCGTCCGGGCGCTGGCCCGGCGGTCCGGCCCGGCCGCGCCGCCGGTGCTGGCCATCGGCGACCTGAGCCTCGATCCGGGGCGCAAGGTGGCGCAGCGGGGCGGGCGCCGGCTCGACCTCAGCCCCAAGGAGTTCGCGGTCCTTGAATGCCTGCTGGCCGCCGGCGGGCGGGTGGTCCCCGCTGAGGAACTGCTTGAGCGGGTGTGGGACGAGATGGCGGACCCCTTCACCACCGCGGTCAAGTCCACCATTCGGCGGCTGCGGGCCAAGCTCGGCGACCCGCCGGCGGTCGAGACCGTCCGCGAGGGCGGCTACCGGATCGGGGACGCGTAGTGTTCTCCGGCTCGTTGCGGACCCGGCTCGCCCTGCTCTACGGCGGAGTGTTCCTCGTGCTGGCACTGGTGGTGCTCGCGATCCCGTACCTCGCGGTCAGCGAGACGACGCACGTCGGATCAACCGCGCCGCCGGTGATCAGCCATCCCGGACAGAACCTGCTTCCCCAGGTCACCGTCGTGCTCGTTACCCTGGCGATCGCCGTCGCGGCCTCGCTCGGGCTGGGCTGGCTGCTCGCGGGCCGCCTGCTGCGGCCGCTGCGGACGATCGTCGCGACCGCGCAGGACATCTCCGCCACCAACCTGAGCCGACGGCTGCGGACCGGGCGTCGCGATGACGAGTTCAGCCGGCTCGGCCAGACCCTGAACGACCTGTTCACGCGGCTGGAGGCCTCGTTCGAGTCGCAACGGCACTTCGTCGCCAACGCGGCCCACGAGCTGCGCACCCCGCTGGCCGCCGAGCGGACCGTGCTGCAAGTGGCGCTGGGCGACCCGGAGGCCAGCGCAGAAACCCTCCGCACCGCCTGCGATGAAATCCTGCGGCTCGGGCGTCAGCAGGAGAAGCTGATCGACGCGCTGCTCACGCTGGCCGGCAGCGAGCGCGGCATCTCCCGGCCGGAGCCGTTCGACCTCGCGGTCGTCGCCGCGACGGTAATCCAGGGCGTCACGATCGACGCCCGGCTCGCCCCCGCGCCGGCCGCAGGCGATCCCCGGCTAGCGGAAAGCCTGGTGGCGAACCTGGTCGGGAACGCCATCCGGCACAACGTGCCCGGGGGCTGGGCCGAGATCGAGACCGGGACGGCGGTCGGCCGGGCCGTGGTGCGGGTCACCAACTCCGGGCCGGTGATACCGCCCGGCGAGCTCGACCGCCTGTTTCAGCCCTTCCAGCGGCTCGGGGACGAGCGGGTACGGCATCGGCGCGACGACGGGCACGGACTCGGGCTCGCCATCGTCCATGCCATCGCCGTCGCGCACGGCGCCGACCTCACCGCGCGCCCCCGCCCCGAGGGCGGCCTCGACATCACGGTGAGCTTCCCGTCGCGGCCCGCCAATCAGCTCCCCGCCCAGCGGTGAGCCGCCACCACGAGAGCGCATCGGAGGCGGCTTACCTCTCGGGGCCAGTGTCCCAGCGTATGGTGACCTGTCCCTGGATGCCGGGCAGCGGCAGCGACGCCGCCTCCGCCGCGACCGCGTCACGTTCTGCGGGTGACAGACGGCGCCAGGGCTGCACCGTCAGCACCTTGCCCGCCCGCCGCCACGTCCCGGTGATCTCCCCGTCGACGAGCAGGCCGCCTGGCCAGACGCGCGGGGTCCAGAGCTCATGCTGGCGAGCGATGTCCGGGACGAGGAGATCGCGATCGGTGCCCTGGAGGAGGAGAAAGGCGTCGCCGCTTGGCAGCAGCCGCACGGGCGCCGTGAGCCGGGGCGCGGCGCGGAGGACCGCCTCATCCGCGGCGAGGATCCATCCCTCGCCGACCGGTGTCCGCGCCGGCGTCAGCGAGCCGCCGAGCGCTTCGAACGCCGCGATGCCGGGACGCGGGCCGATCCCCGCCCACCGGCCAAAGGCCTCGCCCGTGGCAGGTCCGAAGATGCGCAGGTAGCGGCGCGCGAGCTCGAGGCGGGCCTCACGCGGTCCCAGCTCAGGAGGTGGCACGGTCCAGATGGCCGGCTGCCGTGCGCCTTCCCATCGGATCAGGACAGTGCCGGTCGCCGCCGCGTACCTGAGCATGTTGGGGTTGCGTACCCCCACTCTGCTTCCTGCCTCTGCGTGGGCGATCCGCTCGCCGCCGAGCGCTGCGTTCAGGCGGGCGGCGAGGTCGTTTGCCCGCTGCCGGCCGCGGGCATCGTCGGGCAGCGTTCCGAGGGAGAAAACGCCCAGATCGCGCGCGGCGACGACGAAGACGTTGAACCGCGGTCCCCAGAGCTGGACGAGCGAGGGGTCTTCCCAGGTGGCGGGGTCGGTTCCCGTGACGCGCGCGTGGATTGACAGCACGGCGGCCCGGGGCATGCTGTCCTGCAGCCCCGCCCAGGCCGCGCGTCGTAGCGAGGCCGGTCCCGGTGGAAGCCGTTCGTCGAGCGCGCCGACGTGCCGGCGGAACGCCAGGATTTGCGACCGCGTGAGGTCGAGCGTGGTCTTGGGCTTAGTCACGGAGCATCGTCACCAGGCGCATTACTACTCCTCTACCTCCTCGCGGTCCACCGCCTCTGCGGCTGTCGATGCCTCCCCGAGGTCCTCGTCCGCTTTCTCAGGCAGCTCCCACACCGTGTCCGCGTCCGGCGGCACGGGCCGGTCCGGCGACGTTTCCTCGGGCTCAGTCTCCGCGGCTACCTCCGGCGGCTTCTGGCTCGGTCCGACCACCGCCATCATGCTGGAGATCGCGGAGCGGAAGGCGGCCTTGCCCTGTCCCGGCTTGACCTTGAGCGAGACGTAGGACAGGGCGCCGATCGGGATCGGCAGCCAGAAGTTGACCAGCCGCCAGCCGATCACGCCAAGCGTCGCCACGCTGCGGGTGACGCCGAAGCCGATCAGCAGCAGCGGGGCCGTCGAGTCGACGACGCCCAGGCCGCCGGGGGTGATCGGGAGGGCGCCGGCCACGTTGGCGATCCCGTACGCGGCGAACAGCTCCACCGGGTTGACGAAGTGGCCGAACGCGGCGACGAAGGCCCACAGCGACGCGGCGTCGAGCAGCCAGTTGAGCGACGCCCAGGTCAGCGACCAGAAAAGCACCCGCTTGTCCCTGGCCAGCATGGACAGCGTCTTGCTGGCCTCGCGGATGGCGTGCTCAAGTTGCTCGCCCGACAGCCCGGGGACCTTGTCGCCGACGGTGTGCAGGATCCGGGAGGCCGCCTCGGTGCCGCGGGTGACGCCGACGATCACGGCCGCCACTCCCGCCAGCACAAGGGTGCCGATGATGGCCACCGTCCCGTAGATAGGACGGAACCCGGCCAGCGGGATGGAGATGACCAAGGACAGCCAGAGCAGCACGTTCAGCACCACGGTCGAGCCCAGCCCCTTGGCCGCCATCATCACCCCCGCGTCGTTGGCGGAGATGCCCTCGTTGGTGAACAGGCGGAACCCGAGCGCCGCGGTGCCCAGCGTCCCCGCCGGGATGACGTGCGCGACCGCTGCCGCCGACAGGTCGATGCGGAACAGCCGGGACAGGCTCGGCTTAGGGCCAGGCGGGAGCAGCACCTTGGTCAGCAGCGCGTAGCAGAACAGCGACAGTCCCTCCAGCGCCACGCCGGTGACCAGCCAGAGGGGGCTCACCTGTCCGAGCAGGTTCAGGTCCTTGCTCGCCCCCACCAGCTCCGGTACGACCAGGTACTCGACGACCAGCAGCACGATGAAGAGCAGCGCGACGCGGCGGGCCGGCTTGACCAGCAGCGGCAGCCACGGCAGCTGGGTCCGCCATCGCTGCCAGCCGCGCTTCCAGCGGCCTGGCGGCTCGCTCGGGTCGGTGTCAGGCTCGTCGTTGACCGCCGGACCCCCTCCATCAGTGCCTGCTGTGCCTGTGCGCATCCGGTGCGACTACCCCATTGTCGCAGGACAACCGCTCAGTACGCCAAATCTCACGACGGGCGCCCGGTCCACTGCACCAGCAGCAGCGTGGCGTCGTCGCGCAGCCCCTCGGGCTGGTGAACGAGCAACGCCTGCACCAGGCGTCGCAGCATCTCCTCAGGCGGCTGGCCGCCGGCCGCTTCCCGCTCGATCAGGTCGGTGAGCCTGGACACCCCGAATAGCTCGCCGTCCGGCCCGCGGGCCTCGGTCACGCCGTCGGTGTAGAGCAGGATCGCGTCATCGGGCTCGAGGTCGGCGGTGCACAGCTGCGGGGTGCCGCGCAGGCCGAACGGCAGGACCGGCTCATTGGTCAGCTCGGCGACGACCTTGCGACCGCGCAGCAGCAGCGGCGGCGGGTGCGCGGCCGACGACCATTCCAGCCGGCCGGTGGTGAACGTCAGCCTGCCGACGACGCCGGTGGCGAACGAGTCGTCGTCGTAATAGTCGGCCAGCGCGCTATCGATCACCCGGTGGATGTCCAGGACCGGGGCGCCGCTCCGGCGGGCGTGCCGGTAAGCGCCGACGGCCAGCCCGGTCAGCAGCGTCGAGGAGATGCCGTGCCCCATCCCGTCGATGATCGCGAAATCCAGGCCGTGGTCGCCCACCGCGTAGTCGAACGCGTCCCCGGCGACGTCGTAGGCGGGCTCAAGCAGCCCGGCGATCAAGATGCCGGGGGTGCGGGTGTTCAGCGGCGGCAGCAGATCCCACTGCATGCCCGCCGGCAGCGACATCTCGCGCCCCTGCCGCCTTATGTACGGGATGTCGCTGACCCGCGCGGCGGCGGCGACGGCCAGCCCGGCGAACACGCCGAGCAGTTCGACCTGCTCCAGGAACTCGGGGCCCGCGTGCGGGATGGTGACCGCCAGCACCCCGGTCCTGCTCGCCTGCTCGGTCACCGGGACCCACACCCGGACCGCCCCGTCTCGCTCGGCGGTCACCGGCTGACCGGTGGTGAACGCCCGGCCCGCCATCGACCCGGCGACATCCTCCTCGGCCGCCCGCACGGCCAGCGGGAGGAGCACGCTGGCGGAGAAGTCCGCCAGGTAGACCACGGGATCCCAGGCCGGCACCGGTTCGCACGCCGCGTCGAGCACGTGCTGAAGGTCGCCGCCGGCGGCATCCCGCAAGACGCGGAGGGCGTCGGAGTAGCCGGGCTCACGCATGGCGGCTCCACTTGAGCGTGGTGATCATCGCGCCCGGACCGAGGCGCGCCATTGGCTCAGACTACGCCCCGCTCCGATCCCGATGATCCACAGGAGCCGGAGGAAGTGGAGGACTAAGTCTGATAACAGCAAGAAGCGTGCGGCGGCAAGCAGGCAGTGGCACCGGTCCGCGCCTACCCGGCAGCTCCCACCCGCAAAAAGTCAAGGTGTCGAACGAGAGCGTGCTTCGCGCCGCTGGGAAGTGCAGCGGTGGAGGGGGCGGACGGTTCCAGCCGGCTCAGTCGGCGAGGCGGGCCGTGAACCAGGCGCGGTCGCTGGTGAGCCAGTCGCCCAGGCGCAGTCCGGCCGCGGCGAGATCGCTGGTCAGCTCCTCGTCGCTGATCTGACGGCGGCGCCGACGAGGGCGATTCCCAGGGCTGCGCCGCCCCTGTTGCGTCGCTGCGCTGGTCGCGCGCCAGGCGCCGATCTGGATACGGGCGCGGGCCGTCCGATGTCTGCGCCAACCGCATCGAGGGAAGGTTTGAACACCAAGACCGCGTCCGCCAACGCTGCCGAAATGGAGCGATCCATGACAGAACCTGCGTCCCCTATCGACCTCGCCAACTTCGCGCCCACCACGGGCATGTCGATGGGGTTGTTCATCACCGTCCGCAAGGTCGCGCGGTCACGGGATTTCTACTCCCGGGTGCTGGGCGGCGAGGTGGTGCTGGCCGAGAACCCGTGCATCGTCAGCCTGGCCAATTCGTGGATCATTATGAACCCCGGCGGGCCGCCGACGCCCGACAAGCCGGGCATCACGGTGGCCGACTACGAGCCGGGCGACACCACCTCTATTTTCCTGAACCTGCGGGTCGCGGACATCCAGGCCCGCTACGAGGAGTGGAAGGGCAAGGGAGCGGAGTTCGTCACGCCGCCGATCGACCGCGGAGCGGAGATCCGCTGCTACATGCGGGACCCGGACGGCTACCTCATCGAGGTCGGCCAGTCCACCGGCCTGCTGCATGGGAAGTACGCCGCGAAGCGCCCGGAGGATCTACCCGGCTGAGTCCCCGTGGCCTCACGGGCGGGGCTGACTCGTCTCGGCGCCGTAGCGCAGTCCGTCGATGAGCAGCCCCACCATGCGCTGGCTGTACTCGACTCCCTCGCCCGCCGTCGGCATGCACAGGTTGGCGACCGCGCGCAGCAGGCTCTTGGGGCTGATGTCGCCGCGGATCTCGCCGCTCGCGGCGGCGGCCTCGAGCAGCGACCCGAGGGCGGGCTCGAGTCGCCCCATGAAGTAGCCGGGCAGCGCGTCGAACGCCGGATCGCCCGAGTGCAGGGCCGCGGCGAGCCCGCGTTTGGTCGCGACGTACTCGGTGTAGCGGCGGACCCACCGGGTGAGCGCCTCGCCCGGCTCGTGCGCCGCGGCCAGCGCCGAAGCCGCGTCGGCGCAGGCGTCCACCTCGCGCTGGAACACGGCCTTGACCAGGTCAGAGCGCTGCGGGAAGTGCCGGTAGAGGGTCCCCACCCCGACGCCTGCCAGATCGGCGATCTCCTTCGCGGGCGCGTCCACGCCCGAGGTGGCGAAGACCGTCTTGGCCGCCTCGAGCAGGGAGTCGATGTTGCGCTTGGCGTCGGCGCGCAGCCGCCGCGGCGCCGTGTACTCCGTCACAACACTCCCTCGCTTGCTTTCCGGAAAGGCATTCCGTATAGTTCCGGAAGAGCGTTCCGCTTCGGTTCAGGATACGGCATCGACCGATGCGCGCACCACACCTCGAGCGCACCACCAGGAGAGGCGCATGCACTACCGCACCCTCGGCCGGACGGGCATGAAGGTCAGCCCCTACGCACTCGGCGCGATGATGTTCGGGGCCATCGGCAACCCCGACCACGACGACTCGATCCGCATCATCCACAAGGCGCTCGACGCGGGAATCAACGTCGTCGACACCGCCGACGCGTACTCCCACGGCGAGTCCGAGGAGATCGTCGGCCAGGCGCTCAAGGGGCGCCGCGACGACGTCGTCCTCGCGACCAAGCTGTGGATGCCGATGGGGGACGATCCCAACCAGCGGGGCAACTCGCGGCGCTGGATCACGACCGCGATCGAGCACTCCCTGCGCCGGCTGCAGACCGACCACGTCGACCTCTACCAGATCCACCGGCCGGACCCCGACACCGACATCGAGGAGACGCTGTCGGCGCTCTCTGACCTGATCCACAGCGGCAAGGTCCGCGCGATCGGGTCGTCCACGATGCCCGCCTCCGACATGGTCGAAGCCCAGTGGGTGGCGCAGCGGCGCGGGCTTGAGCGGTTCCGCACCGAGCAGCCGGCCTACTCGATCCTCAGCCGCGGCATCGAGGCCGAGGTGCTGCCCGTCGCCCAGCGCTACGGAATGGGCACGCTGGTCTGGAGCCCGCTCGCGCAGGGCCTGCTCACCGGGCGGGTGCGCAAGGGCCAGCCGACCGACCTGCGCCGCGTGGCCCGTTTCAAGCACCTCAGCGACGAGCGCCGGATCGACGCCGTCGAGCAGCTCGTCCCGCTGGCCGAGCAGGCCGGCCTGCCGCTGACGCACCTGGCGATGGCGTTCGCGATCGCCCACCCCGGCGTCACCAGCGCGATCATCGGGCCGCGGACGATGGAGCAGCTCGACGACCTGCTGGCCGGCGTCGACGTCACCCTCACCGACGACATCCTCGACCAGATCGACGAGATCGTCCCGCCCGGCACCGACGTCGGCACCCTCGACATGGCCTACCGGCCCCCGGCCATCCAGCGCCCGGACCTTCGCCGCCGGCCAGTCGGTGACCGCGCCGCCGGCTGAGCGCATCCCCGGAACCGCGTGAAGGTCGCTGACATGAGATGTCCGCGATGATTTCGTAGTGTCGGTGCCGTCAGCACTGCAGACACCACCGAGGGAGAGCAACCATGAGCGCCGATGACCAGGACACCCGCGAGTTCTACACCGAGCCGGCCGTCATGACGTCCCCCGGCCGGCAGGCCTCCCTGCTCGAGGGCCTGCCGGACGAGCCGGCCGCCCTCGCGGCGGTGCTGCACGGGCTCGTCATCCACGAGCACATGGTCGGCGGCTACGGGGTGACCCTGTCCGAGGCGGACCGCCGGACGGTGCACGTCCGGCGTGCCGGTGACCTGCTGGCGGAGATCGCCGCGCGCGACCCCCGGCCGCTTGACGCGGAGCGGCCGCCGGAGGGACGGATGCCAGGCAACTGCCGGCACTTCACCGTCTTGGCCACCGCCCTGCTGCGCGCGCACGGCATCCCGGCCCGGGCGCGCTGCGGGTTCGGCGGGTACTTCGGCACCGGCTGGTTCGAGGACCACTGGGTCTGCGAGTACTGGCACATCGGCCACCAGCGCTGGCAGCTGCTCGACGCGCAGGTCGACGGCGTGCAGCTGGGCTGGTTCCCGATCGACTTCGACCTGACCGACGTGCCCCGCGACCAGTTCCTCGTCGCCGGGGAAGCGTGGCGGCGGATCCGCGCGGGCGAGGCCGACCCGGCTAAGTTCGGCCTCAGCCAGCTGAAGGAGGCCGGGGACTGGTGGATCGCCGCCAACCTGATGCGCGACGGGGCGGCCCTGCTCAACCTGGAGCTGCTGCCCTGGGACTGCTGGGGCGCGATGCCGACGCCGGTCGACCCGATCGACGACGGCCTGGCCGCGCTGTTCGACCGGCTGGCCGAGCTCACGCTGGCGCCCGATGACAACCTCGCGGCCCTGCGGGAGCTGTACGAGGACGACCGCCTGCGGGTCCCGGCGACGGTCCGCAACGCTGCCCGCGGCGGCTGGGAGCCCCTCTGGCCCGCGGAATAGGAGGAGTGCTTTGACCATCCGCGACCTGCTGCGAACGCTGCGGGTGTTCGACCGCCCGCTGCCGCACTTCGACGCCGACACGGCGCCCGACGAGCCGGCCAGCCTGTTCGCGAGCTGGCTGGGCGAGGCGGTCGACGCGAAGGTCGTCGAACCGCACGTGATGACGCTGTCGACCGTCGACCCGCAGGGACGCCCGGACGCGCGGGTCGTGCTGCTGCGGGACGTCGGCGCCGACGGCTGGCGGTTCACGGCGTCCGCGACCGGCGCCAAGGGCGCCCAGCTGGCGGCGAACCCGCAGGCGGCGCTGAGCTTCTACTGGCGCGAGCAGGGCCGCCAGGTCCGCGTGCGCGGCCGGGTCGCGGCGGCCGCGCCGAGCGCCAGCGCGGCCGATTTCCTGGGGCAGTCGGAGGGTTCCCGGATCGCTGACCTGGTTGGCCGGCAGAGCACCGTGCTCGCGGATCCCGCTGAGCTGGCCCGCGGGATGGCGGCGGCCCGGCAGCGCGTGGCCGGCGATCCGCGGCTGGTCGCGCCGGATTACACCGTCTACTTCCTGACCCCGGCCGAGGTGGAGTTCTGGCAGGGCGATCACCAGCGCCAGCACATCCGGCTGCGCTACCGCCGGGCCGACGCCGGCTGGGGCGCCGAACGGCTCTGGCCCTAGCCATCGCCGGTCCTAGCCATCTCCCGAATCGCGCTGGCCCGCAGGTGGAGGTGGTGGCCGGCGGGCGTGGGAGCCACGGTTCGTTCAAGATAAGGATTTTAGATTTTCTGAACGTACGCGTGGACTCCCGTCGCTGTCCGACCATCCCTAACTTCAGGAAAATCGTTAGGCCGCCGGGGGACGAACTGCGCATAGTGGGCGTATGCGGATCACGTTCCGGCGGTTCCCCGGTCATACGACCGCCTACTCGATCATCGAGCGCGATGACGGCGTGGTCTACCGGATGCAGGAGTTCACCGCGCCGGGGGCCAAGCTGCCGCATGACCTGCGGCACCTCGTCGTGGAACGTGAGCTTCGCATCGCCGACGGGGTCTGGGGCGCCATCGCAGCCGGCGTCGTCTACACGAGCATGGAGCACGTGCGGGGCCGCCGCCCGCCGCACGCGGCCGAGCGCTCGGGCGAGCTGAAGCGGGTTCAGCGACAGCCGGTCATGGTGGCGGGGCTGCTGGCCGACCTGGTCGAGGCGGTGGCGATGCTCGACGCGCCATCCGAGGATGACATCCGCCGGCTGACCCGCGCGACGCTGTCGGTGCTTCCCGTCACCGAACCCGGCGCGGACCCGGCCGAGGCCGCCGCCGTGCCCCCGCCCGCGGCGGTGGCCGGGGCGGCGCGAGCGCTGCAGGTGGAGGCGGCGCGCTGGGCCAGGCTGCGGGTGGGGGAGGAACTCGTCTACTCCTGGCCCGCCGCGACCACTCGCGCCCTGCGCGCCGTCCCCCAGCCGCGGGAGGCCGGTGACCGTCGCAATCCGCGTCGCGCGGGCAAGCGCGACCCGCGGTGACAAGTGTGACCCGGTAGCGTTTCTGGCATGACTGAGGACTTCTAGCCGCCTACGCCGCCTGAGGCCTCGGCCGGGCGCTGGGCGCGGACACCGCACGGTACCGCATTGAGTACTTGATGCTGCCGATGCGCGACGGGGTGCGGCTGGCCACCGTGGTGATTCGGCCCGAGGGGAGCGCGCACCCGGCGCTGTTGTCCGCACGCCCTACCCCGCTTCGCCCCTGGACGCCTTCAGCGGCGGATGCCGGCCTATTTCGGCGGCGATCACGGATAGGCCTTGCGGCATATATGGCGGCGGAAGTTCTGGCCGGCCGACCGATGCCTCACCCGGCGGCCGGTCCCCTAGCGTGGGTCGTGACGGGAGAGCAGGCCGGCCACGCAGGCGGGACACTCGCTCACCCGCCGGGGCGGACCTGTCAACCGCCGCTCAGCCTCCTGTGAGGCACCCACCAAAGGAGACCGAAATGTCCACTCCGATCACCGCGACTCCCGCTGTCCGGCGGCTGCCCGGTGCCGTCGCCCTTCCCGCCGCGATCATCTCTGCCGTCGTCGTCGGGGACCTGGCGAGCTACGTCATCTCTGCAGTCGCTCACGCCGCCGGTGTAGCTCACTCCTTCAGCCCCTTGCAGCCGGCTACCTTCACCGTTCTCATCGTGATGGGCGTCCTGGTGGGCGGACTCGGCTGGCAGCTGGTGCGGACCAGGACGGCCCGCCCCGCACAGCTCTTGTCCCGGCTCGTCCCGGCTGTGCTGCTGCTCAGCTTCATCCCTGACCTGCTGGTCGGCATCACCGGCGGACTGCACGCCACCTGGGGCGGCGTCGCTGCCCTGATGTGCATGCACGTCGCCGTCGCTGCCGCCGCCGTCACGAGCTACTCCCTGTTCCTTCCGGCAGGCAGTCAGGCGGTGGCTGACGCCACCGGAACGAGGCCCCTGATGACCAGGAAGCCCGCCACCCGCTGACCGCCGTGTACCCCGGCATCGCCGCGGGCCATTGAGCACCACGGCGTACCCGCACAGCAACGCGAAACCGGTCCACGGTGGCATCGCATCGTGCACGCCCTGCGCCTCAAGGCGCTAAGCCTCGCACTCGCCGGCCCTGATCGGTCCCGGGCGCGGTCCTTACCCAGATGCCTGGGCCGCGCTCAGGACGGGATGAGTTGCTCAGCTGGCCGCGGGCCGCCGCCAGACCCGACCTATGAGCAGGTAGAGAATGCCCCCGAAGGGGATCTGGATGAGGCAGGCCACGGCCCACGCCCACTTGGGCAGGAAGCGCACCCGCTCTGCTCGCGCCAGGTCGGTCAGGCAGAAAACCTCCCACCCAGCGACCAGGCCGACCAGCAGGATTGCGGCGACGATGAGGACGAGATCGGCGAGCATCAGGCCTGCACCTCAGGGCGTCTCGGGCGGAACGATGAAGAGCCCGGCGACCTTCTGGTCCGCGTCGAACGCGACCCGGGCCTTCATATCGCCGGCCTCGTAGCGCAGCGGGATCCTGCGGACGCGGCGGTTACGGCCGCGAGGTCGCCGGCCGGGCCGGCGCCCGCCTCGTTGGCCTGGATTTCTCCGCCGTGGCGGTTGCCATCGCGGCGCG
>Ga0302314_10017122_pt1 | contig 12180 bp, 13 predicted proteins | sample III_Palsa_N2_3_FD_200533 | JGI IMG/M metagenome (GOLD analysis project Ga0302314, IMG submission 200533) | Peat permafrost microbial communities from Stordalen Mire near Abisko, Sweden - III_Palsa_N2_3 | ecosystem: Environmental > Terrestrial > Soil > Palsa > Peat permafrost | place: Sweden...
TAAAGGCTCGGACTCAAAAGACGTTTTTTCACAATAGGGTTTCGTCCCCTATTAAACCAACGTAAAAACATTCAATAAAAAAACCGTCCCATAATTCCTTATGAGACGGCCTCTTTTTTATAAATAATTTAAAATGTTTTTATTGCCCAATCGTCTTTATCTTTAAATGCACAATACATTGGTAACAGCCGTAATGCCCGAGGATAAAAACAGTCATGTTATACAAACGATAAAATCGTATGGTAAAAACTTGCTGGGCTTTATTCGTCGCAGGGTAAAAAGCGATGCCGATGCCGAGGACATCCTGCAGGATGTTTGGTACCAGTTTAGTTCGGTTATCAATTCGCAGCCGATAGAGCAAACAGGCGCCTGGTTGTACAAGGTTGCCACCAACAAAATTACCGATAAGCATAAAAAGAAATCAGAAACGCTATTGGACGATATGCTGGTGGGCAGCGATGAAGATCCTGATGATGACGGTACGGACTTTAAGGCTATCCTGCTGACAGAAGCATCCACCCCCGAAACAGAATACCTGCGCAATCTTTTTTGGGAAGAACTTTTTTTAGCGCTGGATGAACTGCCCGAAAAGCAACGCCAGGTTTTTATTTGGAACGAACTGGAGGATGTTTCCTTTGCCGAAATGGCGGAACTAACTGGTGATAACGTGCAAACCCTGGTAACCCGTAAACGCTATGCTGTACTGCACCTGCGTAAACGGTTGAAACAATTATATGAAGAGATTACAGAATATTAAACGGCGAAGCCCTCTTGAGTGCATTTCAAAACAAATAATTACACGGAAAAAATTAAAGACATGAAAAGAATATTTTTTAAAGGACGATTTATTTTTATCCCGATACTGGCAGCGATTGTTTTATCGCTGGTGAGTTTCGCGGTAATGCAGTTATGGAACAACCTGCTGCCTGCTATACTGCACGTAGGCATAATAACTTTTTGGCAGGCTATGGGCATATTTATATTATGCAAAATACTGTTTGGCTTTGGCAAAGGTGGCCGTGGTTGGGGTAATGGAGGCGGTGCCCCATGGATGCGCCGCCGTATGGAGGAAAAGTTTAAAAACATGACTCCCGAAGAAAAAGAACGCTTCAAACAAAAAATGGCCGAGCGCATGTGCGGAGGTTTCAGTGGCCACCATCGTGGTGGAAGGTTTGGCGATTGGGAAGATTTTAAAACCGAAGCTCCAAAAGCAACCGAATAATTAAATTAAAAAAATACCCCTGCATGGATATACTGGTATTTGTAACAAATGTTGCCGACTTAAAAGCGGTTAGTAAGATTAAACCCTTGCTAACCGCCATGCCGGCTATCGAGGATTGGAATGTCGATCTGGATGATTGCGACCGCATCCTGCGTATTGTAAGCAACGACCACCTTTGTCCACGCAAAGTAGAAGCAACCCTGCAAACCGCTGGGTTTGATTGTTATGAACTGGGGGATTGAAAAACCGTAAGTTCTCTTTTCCCCTTGTCATTCTGAGGAATGAAGAATCTTCTGCGACATGCTCATCGACATTGCATATTCACTTACCTCTTTTAGAAGATTCTTCACTCCGTTCAGAATGACAAAGGAATAGAAGGAGGTTACGATTTTATAAGATTTGTCATTCTGAGGAACGAAGAATCTTCTGCGACATGCTCATCGACATTGCATATTCACTTACCTCTTTTAGAAGATTCTTCACTCCGTTCAGAATGACAAAGGAATAGAAGGAGGTTACGATTTTATAAGATTTGTCATTCTGAGGAACGAAGAATCTTCTGCGACATGCTAATCGACATTGCATATTCACTTACCTCTTTTAGAAGATTCTTCACTCCGTTCAGAATGACAAGGGAAGAGAATGAGGTTACGATTTTATAAGATTTGTCATTCTGAGGAACGAAGAATCTTCTGCAATTTGCATGTGTACTTTAGAAGAATCTATTCCATCCGTACGGGAGGCCATTCCATAATATCTTTATTCAAAAACAACCAATTCGGATTCTCTTGTTCAATTAATTCCACCTTTTTACTCCGCAGCCATCCTTTAATTTCAGTTTCTCTTTCAATAGCATGATCAATATACTGGTGTCGTTCGTACCACACTAAATAATGACATTTGTATTTGCTGCTAAAACTGTCCTTTTTATCAGAGCCAAAGTAATGCTCGTACAATCTTCTGTTTAGATCGTTGGTTACGCCCGTATATAATACTTTCTTGCTATAATTAGTTAATATGTAAACGTAGAAATTGTATTGTCTCACATTTAAATATAAAACTTTTTTGTCATTCTGAGGAACGAAGAATCTTCTTCGATATGCATTGTCGCCATGCATATTCACTCATCGCTTTCAGAAGATTCTTCACTTTGTTCAGAATGACAAGGAGTAAAGAGATTTTTCATCTATAAGATTTGTCATCCTGAGGAACGAAGAATCTTCTTCGATATGCATTGTCGCCATGCATACTCACTTATCTCTTTTAGAAGATTCTTCACTTTGTTCAGAATGACAAAAAGAATGGAAGTTATATTTATATAGCCACCCCCGCCGCGGTAAAACGCAATGGCCCAGTCCCTGACAGAGCCGCTGTTGCCCAGGAATCTTCATTAACCCAAAGCTTCTCATTTTCGGCAACAACGTGTACGCCATCGGCCATAAAATCACCGCTGATGCGTATCACCGCCAAAGGCATGTTTACCTCAAATTCAGCGGTAATATTATGTTCAAGGTTTATGGCAGTTTCGTTATCCAGTTGATGAACATGTATCAGCACAGATCCATTGCTGTTTAATACTTTCACGCTGTTTCGTTCGGTTTCAACCTTGTAATTGCCTTCGCTCTCGGCTTTGTTTCCGGTAAGGCGTATGTAATTGCCCGTGGCATCCTGAATATCCAGGTTTATACTGAAAAACGATGCCGGGTCGTTATCATGGTAAAGAGAATGAACATGCAGAATCTGCTTGGTAATATCGTCATTAGCAACAGTAATAACACCCTGTGGAACTATAAAGGCGCTGGTGCCGAAAAGAAATGCGTATTTCATGATATGTTGAGATTAATTGTATTTATTAATACCTCAAAACCATCAAAATGTTTATTCAATGACAATTATTTTTTCAATGTGATAAGTTAAACTTGTAAGTTTGCCTTATTAATTAGTTAAGCAGTTGAATAGTTGATTATGTTAGATTAAGTTTCTTCTTTTAATCACTAACTGATTCAATCACTTATTCACCAAATAAACAATCACTCAATCACTAATTCGCTCATTCACTAAATAAATAAAAACATGATAACTGCCTTAGACGAAAAAACAGCACTCGTATTAATCGACATGCAAAAAGGGATCGTAGCGTTCCCGGTAGCACACCCAATAGCCGGTGTGATTGAAAACACAGCTAAACTAGCCGATGCTTTTCACAAAGCCGGTCAGCCGGTTGTAATTGTTAATGTAGATCCTGCAAAATTTAAACCATCGCGTAAAGAGCCTGCACCCTCTCATGGTGGTTCACTTCCCGCTGATTTTATCGAGATCATCCCCGAAATCAAAACAACAGATTCGGACATTTTCGTAACCAAATCAAGCTGGGGCGCTTTTGATAGTACCGACCTTGATACACAGCTGAAAAAAGCAGGTGTAACCGGTATTGTAATTGGTGGAGTCGCAACCAGCATAGGTGTTGAAGGTACCGCGCGCACCGCGGCAGCATTAGGTTACAATGTAACCTTCGTCAGCGATGCCATGACCGACATGTTTGCCGATGCCCACAACCACAGCTTCAAATACATCTTCCCAAGATTAGGAGAGGTTGACACAACCGAGAATATCCTGAAATTCTTATAAATATTCTTTTAATTATCATTGCGAGGAACGAAGCAATCGCACGTAAGCAAATTGAATTGCAAGGTTCGCGATTGCTCGTACCTCGCAATGACAATTTAGTGTGCTGTACGAAGTTTCTAACTTCGTACGACTATGACTGTAGTCTCAGACTACAGTCATAGTTTATTCGTACACAAAGTCTACGAACAGCGGTGATTTGACCTGAATTTTTGGTTCTTTTGTTTCAAGACAAAGAACAAAGCCATAGCGGCAAGCGATACCACAAGAAAATATCATCTTCCGAAAAACTGATTATATTTGCCTTATGGAGCAAACTATCCCGGCTAAGCAATTAAAATGGCTTTATTTTTTTATTGTGCTGGCTGTCGCGGTTAATTTTAGCGGCTTATTTGTTACCATTATGGCCCCTGATGCTGCCTTGTATGCTACCATATCAAAAACCATGGTGCTGCATCATGATTATGTAAACCTAATGGTAAACGGCCACGATTGGCTCGATAAGCCCCATTTCCCGTTCTGGATCACTGCTCTATCTTTTAATCTGTTTGGCATCACTACCTGGGCTTATAAACTGCCGGGGATCTTGTTTTTGCTGATGGGAGCATTATACACCTACCACTTCGCCAAAAACTTATACAATAAACAAATTGCCCTATGGTCGGTGCTGATACTGCTTACCGCCCAGCACATCCTGCTATCTAATAATGATGTGCGCGCCGAACCTTATTTAACCGGATTAATCATTGCCGCGGTATATCATTTTTATAAAGCCAACATCCGCAATAATTATTGGCATTTGCTGGCAGGCTGTATCTTCACCGCGTGCGCCATCATGACTAAAGGCATGTTCGCCATTATTCCTATTGGTGGCGCTATTGTTGGCCAGTTCATCATTACCCAACAATGGAAACAACTGTTTAACTGGAAATGGTTGGTAGCGATTATCTTTGTGCTGATATTCATCATCCCCGAGCTTTATTGCCTGTATTACCAGTTCGATGTTCACCCTGAAAAGGTAGTTTTCAATCACACCAATATTTCCGGTATCAAATTCTTTTTCTGGGACAGCCAGTTCGGTCGCTTCTTTAATACCGGCCCAATCAAAGGCGGCGGCGACCCGCTTTTCTTTGTGCACACAACCCTCTGGGCATTTTTGCCATGGTCCCTGTTGTTTTTTGTATCGATATTCCGTTTTATAAAAACCGGTATAAGAAACACAAAGGGGCAGGAATGGTACTGTATCAGCGCGGCTTTGCTTACCTTTTTACTGTTTTCGGCATCTAAATTCCAGTTGCCACATTACATGAATATTGTGTTCCCATTCTTCGCCATTATTACGGCGCAATATCTATATGGCGTACAATTGCCGAAGAGTATTAAAGCTATCCGCATTACGCAAATCGTGGTAATTGCCACCATGATCGCGCTTATCTGTACTATCGAATATTTCTTTTATTCAGTGCTGACAACTTCGGTTTTGACTATCTTGTTTCTGCTATACGTTGCCATGATCATGGTTCCAAAAATAGTCAGCCAGGATGGCATTCAGCGCATCATCATCAGCACCGTACTAGTTTCGTTTATAGTAAACGTCTACCTAAACATGGCTTTTTACCCAACCCTGCTCCAATACCAGGCAGGTAGCCAGGCTGCTGAATGGATAAATCAGCACGATCTGAAAAAATACCCGGTAATGCAACCTGAAGATAATGCCTGGGCTCTGGAATTCTATTTAAATCGTCCACTGCAAATTACCAATCCGGATACTATTAAATCCGTACCTAAAAACACTTTTTATTTGTATGCTAACCCTGGTGTAATAAAAAGTGTGAAAGCCAAAGGCTGGCAGCTTTTGGTTGTAGATACCTTGCAATATTATGCCATAACTCGTTTAAATGGTAGTTTTCTGAATAAGAAAACCCGGGCAACCCAGCTAGAACAGATGCAAATAGCACTGGTTAACCCTCCGGGCATGCCGGTACTGAACAAGCTGAATATTAATCCGGCATCTGTACGCAAACCGTTATAATTTTTTTGTCATTCTGAGGAACGAAGAATCTTCTGCGACTTACCTTGTTCGCTTTTCTGTTGAAGAAGATTCTTCGTTCCTCAGAATGACAAGGAGTAGACCGTAAGTCTGTTTATAACCGAATAATCACACGCTCACCCTACCCATCACCGGGTCGCTGAAACTGGATTGGCCGGTATCAACATGCCCGGCAAATCGCCTTAAATAGATATTGGAGTCTTCACTTTTTATGGTGAAATCATACCATCCATAACTTTTTCCGAGCTTAATTACACCGCTCAGTACACCGCTTGCAGCTAATGGCAATGATTTAACAGGTTCCCGCCCGGTATTATCAATCAATTGCAGGCGACAGGCTTGTTTACCCATATTCCTGAAAGATATGGCAACGTCACCCGTTGGCTTTTTGTCTTTTGTAGCCTGATAATCAAATACCAGAGCAATATCAGGGTCACCAGCACTACCACCAAATTCACGGAAGAAACCATTAGGCCCATATACGCGCAAATGATAATTGCCGCCCTCAAAATCATGCAGCGGCCAGCTATCAGTTAAATGGTCTCCAGCTTTAAGCGCATACGCCCAGCTGCGGGCATCTTCCTGTAAATATCTGCCCGGGGCATACACATTATAAGGCGCGCCCAACGCATCAGCCCCAAAAAAACGGTTCCCGGCAGCAAAGGTGATGTTAAACGCTGAACGGTCTTCATTCAAGCTACCATCAGCATGTAATTGATAATTTATCGCGCACGATGGCCTGATGCCGGCTTCCTGTTTAGGCAGATATGGCGATGATGTCGGATCATCATTAATCTGCCTGATTTCCTCCGCGGTAAGCATCTTAAAATCACTCGGCAGACCTTTAAACTTAGCTTTGTGTATATCCTCAACAACGGTGTCTCTAACTAAAAACTCTGGCTCTTTTATTTCCTCGCCATTATACGTGCGGAATACCGATGTCAAATCCCCGCAAATGGTACGCCGCCAATCGCTGATATTGGTTTCTTTGATCTGCTTGCCTGTTTTCTTGCTTAAAAAATGTTCTAGGAACTGTAGGGTAGAGGTATGGTCGAACACTTCCGAATTCACAAAACCACCTCTGCTCCACGGCGAAGCAATAACAAGCGGCACACGATAACCTAAGCCTATCGGGCTCTCAGCTAAATCAGGTTCAGGAAAGTTATTCCGTGCTTGTTCCTGTTCCAAAGTCACATATTCCACGCGGGTATCAATACCTTCAGATGCTTTTCCAGTCTCCGGCCTTTGCGAATGCGGCGCTACAAAAGGCGGCACGTGATCAAAATAGCCATCGTTCTCATCGTAAGTTAAAATGAAGATAGTTTTTTTCCAAACCTCCGGGTTCTTAGTCAAAATATCCATCACTTCCGATACATACCAGGCCCCATACCACGGAGCACTCGGATGGTCAGAGAAATTCTCGGGAGCCACCAACCAGGATACGGTTGGCAAACTGCTGTTATTCACATCATCCCTAAACTGCTTCAATACATCGCCTTTAGGCACTTTAACTTCACGTTTGGTGCCATTATCGTCATAAGTTAAAGTAGTCAGCTCGCGGTAATCAGCATCTTTCTGGTTGCTAACTAATGCTTTTTCATGAAGGTTCTTTTCGCGTTGCGATAATTTCTCAAAGTCGCCGGGTTTGTAAGTATCCGCTTCCTTTTTAAAAGCGGTTAAGTCATCTTGTTTACTCTTTAATTTAGCCTGCAGGCTTTTAATATGTATATCGCCACCAGGCGACGTCGACATTTTCTGCTGTATAGCGTTGATCTCAACAGGCAGTTCGGCTATGCGCTTTTGCACGTAAGCCATCCTTTTTTTATTAAGAAACACGTTGTACTGCGCAAAATATTCCAGTTCGTTATCTGTGAAATTCGATAGCCATTGCGATTCTTCCTCGGTTAAGCCGCAATCAATACCGATCTCGTTTTGATAGCATTTCCAATTGATGCCGTTGTCCTCTAATCGTTCAGGGAAGGTTGTCCATTTCAATTGGCCGAAATCGGCATCATCGTTCCAAACCAAAGCGCGGGATTTTTCATTTTGCTCTTCACGTATTGTACCTGTCCAAAAGAAGGTCCTGTTAGGGCCAGTACCTGTCAATGACGAGCAAAAATGCTGATCGCATACCGTAAATGCATCCGCCAAGGCATAATAAAAAGGAATATCATCCCGGTTATGATGGCCTAAAGTTAAAGGCATATTAGCATAAGCCGCATTACCAGATCGTTTTGATTCCAGCCATTTATCAAACTTACCATCGTTACGGGCGGCCACCTGGTTTTGCCACGTATGCGGCAGCGAATTCATCCAGGTAGATTTGGTGTTTTTTATATCGAGGTGGAAGGGTGCATAAGTTTCGCCCTTATTATTGCTTTGCAACCATACTTTATTTTTATTGGGCAGATCAATAGCACGTGGGTCATTATAACCGCGTACGCCCCGTAAAGTACCAAACATGTGATCGAACGAGCGGTTTTCCTGCATCAGGATCACCACATGCTCGGCATCCATATAAGTGCTGCCTGGCACAGGGTTAATGGCCATGGCCCGATGAATGGCCGGGGGTAAAATAGTAGTTAGTCCTGTCGCGCCGGTCAAAAGCGCTGCTTTTTTTATAAAGTCCCTGCGGGTATCCATACACAAAAGTGAGGAAAATTTGATGGATTTTGAGGCTTTGGAAGGTAAATATTACACACGATTGTGAAAAGAAATCGTTTCTATCCGCCTTGTCATTCTGAGGAACGAAGAATCTTCTTCAACAGAAAAGCGAACAGGCAAGTTGCAGAAGATTCTTCACTGCGTTCAGAATGACAAATGGAAAAATCAGGCTACCACCAAATCAGCGTGCCTCACAATATCATTCACCACATCCTCATCATCAGCTTCCAGCCAGTGTATATCCTTGTCTTTTCTAAACCAGGTTAACTGCCTTTTAGCAAAATGGCGGGTGTTTTGTTTGATGAGTTCCAAAGCAGATTCCAGATCAGTATTACCATCAAAATGATCAAAAAGTTCGCTATATCCAACCGTATTCAAAGCGTTTAAACTACGATGGGGTATAAGCGATTTAACTTCATCAAGTAAACCCAGCTCAAGCATTTTATCAACCCGATAATTGATTTGTTGATACAAAATATCCCTCGGCAAATTCAACCCGATCTTCACGATATTAAATGGACGTTTATTAACTGTCGACTTACGATAATGGGAGATAGGCTTACCCGTAGTTTCAAAAACTTCCAGCGCCCTTATTAAACGCTGCGGGTTTTGTATATCCACCTGCTCATAATAATCAGGGTCAACTTCTTTCAATCGCTCCTGCAAATGCCTTATGCCGAGCTTAATAAAGTCCTTGTTTAATTTATCTCTGATGCCAGCGTCAGCTACCGGCAGGTTATCAAAACCCTCGCAAACTGCCTTAATATACAAGCCTGATCCGCCAGCCATTACAATCGCGTCATACTCCTTAAACAATTCATCCAGCAAAGCCAAAGCCTGCTTTTCAAAATCGCCTACGCTAAAATTTTCATGTATGGAGTGCGAATCAATGAAATGGTGCTTAACCGCCGCTAGTTCATCCGCATCAGGCTTAGCGGTACCAATACTCATTTCGCGATAAAACTGGCGCGAATCGGCAGATAACACAACCGTATTGTAATGCCTGGCAACTTGTATGGCTATAGCCGTTTTACCAACAGCGGTAGGGCCGGCTATTACGATGAGGGTTTTGTTGTTGTTCATAGATGATGGTTAATAGTTTATGGCAAAATAACCGCAGCAAAAAAATACTACCATGAACCATCAGCTATGATCCATGAACAAAAGATTAATAGTCGTCGTGCGATTTTTCGTCGTCGAAACCTTCGTTATCTGAAAACTCGCTACCAAATTCGTCCTCTTCTTCTTCATCATCAGCACCACGAACACCAACTTCGCCAACTTCTTCTTCTTCAGTATCCAGTACGCCGGTTAATTCGTCCGCGTCTTCGGGGTTAAAGCCAAGTTCTTCATGCAAAAAGTCAAAGTCACCTTCTTCTTCAGTCGGAGGTATGGCAGCCACATTAACTACATTGCCGAATTGTTTAGGCGCCTCGCCAACTGATTTAATAACAGCAGGGTAGGTAACGCCTTTAGCATCCTCCAGTATAATTTTCATCAACTCCACGTGGAAATCAAACGGGCGATCGAAATTAAAAGTATAGTAAAATTTTTGATGCGGATCATCAATAAAGCTGCTCAGCTTCACTTTATCCATTAATGATACCCCGCGATCAATCCTGCGTTGGTTTGGTAAATAGGTGATCTCTTCGCCTTTTGTCCATTGATCATTGCTGATGTAGAAAGACGAAGGATATTCGGGATTGTAACCTGTTGACTGGTGAATAGCACGGTGAAGGTCCTCGAAAGTTTGATTTGATTTTACATCAATCTCTCTCATTACGTCATCGTAGTCTTCAAAAGTAACCCTGAACCTGTATAGTGCCATTTTTATATAGTAGATTTTAAGCTAACAAAAATAATATTTTTAATTTTATTCTGATCCCTGAAGTTTGATTTGATACGTACAGTTTTTAAAATATGCCCTGTAAAAATATCGTTTCAATAATTCATTAAATCCTTGCCACAACTTTTAAGCCAATTTCTGTGCCTTTTAAAATTGTGTACTCAATTGCCTCCTCGCGCGAGTTTGGAATCTCACCCTCCAGGATAGCTTCGCGGATCTGATTTTTAATTATTCCTACTTCCCGACCTTCTTTTATACCAAATAATTGCATAATATCCAATCCAGTAATGGGTGGTTGCCAGTTTCGCATATTATCGCGCTCCTCAACATCTTTTAATTTTTGTTGAACGAGGTCGAAATTCTGGCGATATTTTTTTACTTTATATTCATTTTTGGTGGTAACGTCTGCTTTACACAACAACATTAACCCTTCAATGTCGTCGCCTGCCTCAAAAAGTAAACGCCTCACCGCCGAATCCGTCACGATAGATTGCGACAAAACAATCGGCCTCAAATGCAGTTGCACCAATTTTTGCACTTGCTTCATTTTTTCGTTCAGCGGCAACTTTAACTGGGCGAATATCTTGGGTACCATTCGCGCACCTTTATCCTCATGCCCATGGAATGTCCACCCGTGGCCTGGTTCAAAGCGCTTGGTTGCTGGTTTGGCAATATCGTGCAATATGGCGGCCCAGCGCAACCAAAGGTCGTCGGTGGTGGTACAAATGTTATCCAACACCTGCAAGGTATGATAAAAATTGTCCTTATGGCCTTTACCATCAATATAATCAACCCCGTAAAGTGTTACCATTTGTGGGAAAATCTTATGGAGCAAACCTGTATCAAACAAATAATTAAACCCGATAGATGGTACAGGCGATAAAATGATCTTATTTAACTCATCCGTAACCCGTTCCTGCGATACAATGCTGATCCTATCGGTATTTGCTTTGATTGCAGCTACGGCAATATCATCAATCCTGAAATTTAGTTGCGAAGCAAAACGAATAGCCCGCATCATCCGCAACGGATCATCCGAAAAAGTCTCCACTGGGTTTAAGGGTGTGCGGATTAATTTCTGCTCCATATCGGCCATTCCGCCAAAGGGATCAAGTAACTCGCCATAAGTATCCGGGTGCAAGGAGATTGCCAAAGCATTTATGGTGAAATCACGGCGTTTTTGGTCGTCTTCTAAAGTGCCATTTTCAACCAGTGGTTTTCGGGAATCTAAACGATAGGATTCCTTGCGGGCACCAACAAATTCAATTTCCAGGTCCTGGTATTTCAACTGTGCTGTGCCGAAGTTTTTAAATACCGCCAGCTTTACATTCAGCTTTTTGGCAACTTTTTCCGCAAAGTCAATGCCGTTGCCAATCACCACAATATCAATATCCTTTGATGGGCGTTTTAAAAATATGTCGCGTACAAAGCCACCAATAGCATAAGCTTGTAAATTAGTTTCGCCTGCTATTTTTGATATGATTTTGAATACCGGGTGGTGGAGATGTTGTTTCATGTAATGAAGCAAAATTAGCAAATTATTTTAAGGGTGTCATGCGTCGCGCTCAGTCCGTAATGGCAATTAGGCTTTTACCCTCTTTTTCGCGCAGCGAAAGAGAGGGCCGACAAGTGAAACGATGTCGGGGGTGAGTAGGATAGGCGCAAATGCATTTACGCTGATACCGGGCGCAGACTACTCACCCGGTCTTAGCTTCGCTCGACCACCCTCTCTTCGCTGCGCGGAAAGAGGGGAAGAAATTAATAAATATAGTG
>Ga0302314_10017126_pt1 | contig 12177 bp, 7 predicted proteins | sample III_Palsa_N2_3_FD_200533 | JGI IMG/M metagenome (GOLD analysis project Ga0302314, IMG submission 200533) | Peat permafrost microbial communities from Stordalen Mire near Abisko, Sweden - III_Palsa_N2_3 | ecosystem: Environmental > Terrestrial > Soil > Palsa > Peat permafrost | place: Sweden...
GCCAGCCAGCGTCCCGGTCACGAACGTCCCGACTCCCGGCCGGGCAGCCGCGAGACCCTCGTATTCCAGCTCCCGGTAGGCCTTGAGCACGGTGTTCGGGTTGATCGCCAGCCCGGCGGCCACGTCCTTGACCTTCGGCAGCTGGTCGCCCTCGCGGAGCAGGCCGAGCCGCAGCGCCTGCCGCACCTGGTGGATCAGCTGCAGGTAGGTCGCGACCCCGGACCGGCCGTCCAGGTGAAATTCGATCACCGGCGTATCCTCATTTTATCTAGGTAACTATCACTATAGCTACACCCCTAGATAGCTCGCCAGCAGAATGGGTGCAGTGCCCCGGCGGTCTGGAAGACCCGTCCGTCCGGGTCGTGCCGTACTCCTTGATGTGGGCGCGCAGCAGCCCGACAAGGTCCGTGGGGATGGGGACGGTGCGGGTCTCGTGGTCGGCCCGGTGCTTCAGCCCGCGTTCCGAGAGGCGTTCGAGTTCGTTTTCGGCGACCCTGGCATACCCGCCGACGCTGAGCCACAGCGCCGTCTTTGCTCCGTCTTTAACGGCAAGCTATTGCCCCACGGACGATCACACGAGAAGGTAACTCTCAGCTCGTGAATCACCCCATCAACACGTGAGAGGTATTTTTTTGTGAAAAATGTGACACGCTTGCGTACCCTCGGAGTGGCAGGAGTTGCCTCCCTGCTGGCCGTTGGCGGCAGCATCGTGGCATCCGCCACCGCCTCGGCCTCGGTCAACCCGGGCACCGTCCGCGTCGCGCTCGCCGGGACCCAGACAGGGCTGGCGACCGCGAAGGCCCTGCAGAAAGCGGCGCCGGCGCTGCCGGCGCACATCACCGCCGACGTCTACCTGGCCGACAGGAACACGGCGGCCCTGACGGCCTTCGCGAAGGCGGCCTCCACCCCCGGCACCGAGCAGTACCACCACTACCTGACGGCGGACCAGGCGAGGACCCTCTTCGCGCCGACGGCGGCGGAGGCGCACTCGGTTGAGGGCTGGGCCACAAGCAACGGGCTGCGCGTTGGCGCGGTGACCTCCGGCTTCGGCGCGTACGTCCAGGTGACTGGCACGCCAAGCGCGATCACGCACGCCTTCAGCGTGAAGTTCGGCAGCTACCAGGTCGGCGCCAAGAAGCTGGCCCAGAGGTTCTGGGCGCCGGAGGAGGCCGCCTCAGTGCCGGCCTCCATTAGCAGCGACGTGCTGACGGTGACCGGCCTCGACAACGCCAAGCACCAGGCGGCGCCGGACGAGACCCTGCCGCCGCCCGGCCAGAACTACTTCGTCGCGCCGTGGTCATCGGCGTACTACGGCCAGAAGGTCGCGTCCGGGAAGTACGGAACGGTGGCGGGCACCACGACGGCGATCCCGGCCGTGAACGGCAAGGCCCAGCCCTGGACCGTCACTGGCTACACCCCGGCCCAGATCCGCGGCGCGTACAACGTGACCAAGTCCGGCGAGACCGGCAAGGGCGTGACGGTCGCGATCATCGACGCCTACATCCCGCCGACCCTGGAGTCGGATGCCAACAAGTACACCCAGTGGGCGGCCGGCCAGCCCGGCGGCAACCAGGCGCTGGACAAGCCGTTCGCGAACGGCCAGTTCACGACGGTCCTGCACCCCGGGGCGACCACCTGGGACGACACTTCGCCCTCCGAATGCGGCGCCGCCGGCTGGTACGGAGAATCGACGCTGGACGTCGAGTCCCTGCACGGCGTCGCGCCGGACGCGCACATCACCTACGTCGGCGCGTCCGACTGCACTGACCAGGGCCTGGGCAACGCCGTCGCGTACGTCGTCAACACCCACGCGGCGTCCATCGTGACCGACTCGTGGGGCGAGCCCTACAACGACTCCTCGCTGGTCTCGGTCTATGACCAGCTGTTCGAGGCTGGCGCGGCCGAGGGCATCGGGTTCTTCTTCTCCTCCGGCGACGACGGCTACGAGGACCCGAACTACGAGGACGCCACCGACCAGGCCGAGGTCGACTACCCGACCTCCAGCCCGTGGGTGACCTCGGTTGGCGGCACCAGCCTCGCGATCGGCAAGGACGAGAACTACGAGTCCGAGACCGCCTGGGGCACCTTCCTCAACCCGCTGACGGTCAGCTCCAACGGGACGAGCAGCTGGACCTTCGCCCCGACCGACACCCGCGACGAGGTCGAGAACTACGACTACGACGGCTCGAGCGGCGGCGGCGTGGCCTACGCCTACGCCCAGCCGTGGTACCAGAAGAACGTGGTGCCGACGACGCTCGCCGAGACCGAGGTCACGAGCACGCCGATCACCTACAACACCGGGACCACCACCTACGGGACCGTCACCCTGGGCTACAACGAGAGCCTGACCACGGCCAGCAGCCCGCGGCGCGTGATCCCGGACGTGTCGGCGCTGGCCGACCCGTCGACCGGCATCGCGGTGGGTGAGACCCTCTACGGGCCGGACAACGCGCACGGCGTGCCCGGTCCCGAGAAGTTCTACATCAGCCGAATCGGCGGCACCAGCCTCGCCTCCCCAACCTTCGCGGGCATCGAGGCGGACGCCCAGCAGGCCGCCGGGTACCCGCTCGGCTTCGCCAACCCGGCGATCTACGGGCTGGACGCCCAGAACTCGGGCGCGTTCCACAACATCACCGACAACCTGTGCGGCGCCACGGCCTACGAGATCCGGTCGAACTACACCGACCCGTACAACGAGACGCTCCCGCTGGTGACCTATCTGCGCCGACTGGGCGTGGACGGCTACACCGGCACCAACGTCACCTTCCCAGCGGTCCCGGCGGGCGCGCTGGGCACGGGATCCCCGGCGCTCCCCAGCGTCACGGTGACCCTGGAAAGCGCGCTGCAGGCGAATGGCGGCTACAGCGACGCGACCGGCGTCGGGTCCCCCGACAACTACATCCGGGCCTTCTCCTTCCACCGCGGGTTCTAGGACACCCGGCTCTAGGCAAGAGTTAGCACGAAGCGCTGGGGCCATCCGGAGCCGTCCGGATGGCCCCAGCGTCGGTTCTGGGCCAGCATGCCCAGCCACCCGCCACCATTGTCCGGTGACAGAAGATCTTCCTCGGCGTCAGCGCCTGACCAGGGGTGGGGAATCTTGAGTGGCGGACTGGGCACGGGTCACGGCTGGTGCGTGCGGGGAGGTCCCGATAACGCCTGGTGACCGGCCAGGTGCGGATGCCGGAGGTGCGCGTCCATCTGGGCTGGGACGGAACTCGGCGCGTCGAGCATGGCGACCGCGAGGTCGGTCAGGATCAGCGTGAACGGCGCCAGCGGCGCGACGCCCTCAACGCCGACCTGGCTGTCGCGCTCCCAGCGGGCCAGCCCGCTGTTCAGGAACCGGAGGGTCAGCGCGACCCGGGCGATGGCCTCAAGCTCCGGCAGGCGGCTCAGGTACGCCACCATGAGCTCGAGTAGTTCGGACAGTACCGTGTCGGCGCGCCGCTGCGGCCGGGGGTGCACGGAAGGCTCGATGCCGCGGCCGAACCGCAGCGACTGGTCCGCCAGCAGCATCTCGCTGAGCCGCGCCCAGTACGACGGGGTGCAGCGCAGCATCTCGGCCGCGAGCGGCTGAATATGGGCCTCGACCAGCTGACGGGTTGTCCGATCTTTGGGTCCCGGCAGCCTGGCGATGAGATGCTGACGGTGCTGGGCGATCGGGATCTCGTGCCGTTCGCAGACCGCGTCGATCAACCCTGCACGGGACGCGAAGTGATAAGTGATCGCTGACCGGTTGTGCTGGCCGGCTGCGGCGACTATCTCGCGATTGGGCACCCCAAGCCCGCGGGTGGCCAATAGCTGCTCGGCGGCCGCCAGCAGGCGCAGCCGTCCTTCCGCGGGCCGGCCGGGACCAGCGCTGCGAGACGCCCGCGTACCGGTCGGCAGGGGCTCAGTCACATATTTGAACATTACGCTCAAGATTGCACAAATACCTATACGTTAGGTTAAATCTAGACGACGCCCAGGCGCGGGCCAGGGCGACGGCGCTCGGCGTTGTCGAGCGGTGTCGCGCCGACAGCGGAGAGCATCGGCCCGGTCCTGCGTTCCTGGCTTACACCTGTCCCGCGGGCAGCGGCCGCAGGCTTATCCACCCTCGAAGCGGTCTTAATAGCTATCCATTAAGTTAAATCTTTGCGGCGCCGAAGATGACTGCCTTTCTCCTAGCATCGCGTAACAGATCGGTCCCGGCGGGCTAATCCCTTTGCATTAATCGCGATGAGCCGCTCTTGTCGTTCCTGTGTCCCTTACCGGGTGTTCACCTTGGCCCGGGATGCTCCTCGTTTGTCAATGCCTAGCGGCCCGGTCCCGGTACCTCGCCCGGCAAGGTGAACTCCCTGCTACCCAGGAGAGACAGAGCTGTGACCTTGGAATTCCAGAAACTGCGTTATCGCCGCGGCCTGATCGGCGCGGCCGCCGTTGCCGCTGCCGTGACCGCCGCCGGACTGGCCACCAGCGCCGCGGCGGGTGCGAGCGCCACGGCCAGCCCGGTACTGCAGACCCTGACCTACACCGCGACGGGCCCAGGCGGCAGCCTGCACTACCCGGTCGGCGTGTCGGCCCTCGACGGCAAGGTGTACGTGTCGAACACCGGCGCGAACGTGGTGGCGGCGCTGGCGAACGGCAGCACCACCGCGGTCGCCGGGTCGCTGTCGGCTTACGGCGAGCACGGGGACGGCGGCCAGGCCGTCAACGCGTCGCTGTTCCACCCCGGCGGCACCGCCGAGGACGCCAAGGGCGACATCTTCATCGCCGACAGCGGCGACAACGCGGTCCGGGAGGTCACTCCGGCCGGGGTCATCCGCCTGATCGCGGGCACCGGCATCGCCGGCCTGGGCTACGCGGGCCCGTCCGGCTTCCCGGCCACGCTCAGCTCGCTTGACCACCCTCAGGATGTGGCCGTGAACGCCCAGGGTGATGTGTTCATCGCCGACACTTACAACAACCGGGTCGTGAAGGTAACCCCGCAAGGGCAGATCGTCGCCGTCGCCGGCGACGGCGACGCCGGCTATTCCGGAGACAGGGGCCTGGCCGCGTTCGCGGAGCTGAACGAGCCGACCGGCCTGGCGCTTGATTCGCAGGGGAACTTGTACATTGCCGACTCGGCCAACAACGTCATCCGCCGGGTGGACGCCAAGACCGGGATCATCGCCACCGTGGCCGGCGACTACGCCGCCGACAAGGCCAATGACGGCCTGGGCGGGTTCTCCGGAGACGGCGGTCCCGCGACGAGCGCGCAGCTAAACGACCCGCAGGGCGTGGCCCTCGACGGCGCCGGCGACCTGTTCATCGCCGATACCTTCAACAACGCCATCCGTGAGGTCACCCCGGGCGGAGTCATCTCCACCGTCGTCAATTCCGCCTCCGCGGGCGGCGGCATCCCGCCGTCCGGCGGCGAGAGCAGCGGCGCGGCCCCGACAGCGTCGCGGCTGAGCACGCCGTTCGCGGTCGCGGTCGACCTCAGCACTGACGTGCTGTACATCGCCGACGCCCACAACGAGGTGATCGCCGAGGTCACCGGCCTGGCCCAGCCCGGTGGCGCGGCCGGCCCGACCGCTCCGGCTCATTCCTGACGCGCCCGCTACGAGACGAAGAAGAGACATTCATGACTGACAAGCGCACGCGTTCATTCGGCCCGAGGGTGACCCGCCGCGGGTTCGTGGCCAGCGCAGCCGCCGTTGCCGGCGCCGCCGGGCTAGCCGGCGTCCTGCCCGAGAACCTGGCGAGGGCGGCAACCGCAAGCCCGCGGGAGCTCGACCTATCCCAGGTCAAGCACCTGGTATTCCAGATGCAGGAAAACCGCAGCTTCGACCACTACTTCGGCACCTTCCCCGGCGCGAGGGGATTCCACGACCCCACCGCGATCCGGCTGCCCACCGGCCGGTCGGTCTTCCAGCAGCCCGACCCGGCCAACCCCGACGGCTACCTTGAGCCGTGGCACATGTCCACCATCACCAGCGGCGCCGCGGCCGTGCCCAGCCTCAGCCACGACTGGCGCGAACAGCACGCATCGTGGAACCAGGGCGCGATGGACAGCTGGCTGCTCACCCACATCGCCTCCGACGGCGAGGCGAACGGCTCGTTCACCATGGGCTATTACACAGAGGAAGACATCCCCTTCCACTGGGCGCTCGCCAAGGCCTTCACGCTGGCGGACGGCTACCACTGCTCGGTGATGGGCCCCACGGATGTGAACCGGATCTTCTGGGAAGAGGGCGGCAACGACCCGCAGGGGAAGGCGGGCGGACCGGTTCTCGAGACAGGGGGCGTGCGGGACCTGACCTACGAAAGCGGCCCTGAGACCCTCTACAACGCCGGGATCAGCTACAAGTTCTACCAGGGGGTCGGCTGGCCGCAGGACACGATCACCTCCTACTTCACGAAGTTCCAGTCCCCCGGACAGGTGCCGACCGCCCTCTACAACGCCGTGACGTCGACCGGCACGCTGTGGGGCGACGGCACGCCGGGCGGGATCGGCGACCCGGAGAACCCGACGCCGGCCAGCAACTCGGAAATGGGCTTCGAGGAGGACTGCGCCAACGGCGTGCTGCCCGACGTGTCGTTCATCGGGTCCAAGGCCGGCTACGACGAGCACCCGTCGGCCATCCCGGCGGCCGGCGCCCAGTTCCTCGCCACCAAGCTGGAGGCCCTGGCCTCCAACGAGGAACTGTGGAACACCACCGTGTTCATCATCAATTACGACGAGAACGACGGGTTCTTCGACCATGTCGTGCCGCCGACGCCGAACTACGAGGAGTACCCCGAGGAGTTCATCACCCTGGCCTCGCCGGCCGGCGTCCCCGGCGGCGGCCTGCCCCTCGGCGCCGGGTTCCGGGTCCCGGCCTTCGTCATCTCGCCCTGGACGGTGGGCGGCCGGATCTTCTCCGAAGTCTCCGACCACACCTCCGGCCTGCGGCTCATCGAGGCGGTGGCGGCGGCTGGCGGCTTGTCCGGCGCCGGGCCGATCACCTTCCCCAACGTCAGCCGCTGGCGGCGGGCAACCTTCAGCGACTGGACCGGGGCCCTGCGCCCGGGCACGCCGCAGGCGGCCCCGACCAGCACCCAGTTCAGCCCCAGCACCACGGCGGCCAACCTGGCCGCCCAGCAGACGGCCGCCCAGCAGGCACTGCCGCCGCGCCCCGGCGCGGCCCAGCAGCTGCCGAGGTAAGCACCGCACACGAGGCGTTAGCGAGGGCCGGCGGGAGGGATCACTCCCTCCCGCCGGCTCTCGGCGCACCTGCCAAGCAAGAAAGACCTGGAGGCATCGTGGTACCGGTGACCGTCAGCCACTTCATCGGCGGGCGGCACGTGCACAGCACGCTCAGGAAGACGTTCGGCGTGGCCGACCCGGCCACCGGGAAGGAGTACGCGCAGGTCGAGGTCGGCCTCGCCGCCGACGTCAACCAGGCGGTGCTAGCGGCCCGGACTGCGCTGGAGACAGGTCCATGGCCTGGGATGGCGGCACCGGACAGGGCACGGGTCCTGCACGGTATCGCGGATGCGATCGACTCGCGAGCCGACGACATCGCCGCCGCCGAGGCGCGGAGCATCGGCCTGCCGGTCACCCAGTCTAGGGAGCAGACCGCACGGGCCTCCGACCTATACCGCCTCGCCGCGGACCTGAACACGGCGCGGGCAGCGGCCGACGCATCCGTCGCCTCCGGTCAGCCCGGCTACGCGGTGGCGCGCCCGGCCGGCGTCGCCGGGCTGATCACGCCATGGCGCACGCCGTTCCTGGCTCAGGCGCGAGCAGTTGCGCCCGCCCTGGCCGCAGGCTGCACGGTCGTGCTCAAGCCGGATGAGTGGGCGCCGCTGCCGGCCACGCTGCTTGCGGAGATCACGACCGCGGTGGGGCTGCCCGACGGCGTGCTCAACATCGTGCACGGCTCCCTCCACCGCAAGGCCCCAGGCACCCAGGCGCGGGACGCCCTGATCGCCCACCCCCGCGTGGCGCGCCTGTCGTTCGCCGGCGACGCCGCCACTGGACAGCAGGTCATGCTCGAGGCGACCACGCACCGCAAGGAACTGTCGGCCGAACTCGCAGGCAACTCGCCCTGCCTCATCTTCGCCGACGCCGACCTGGACCAGACGACCGACAGCGCGCTGTTCGGCGCGTTCGCGCTCAACGGCCAGCGACGCACCGCCACCTCGACCATCCTCGCCCAGCGCCCCGTCTACGACGCCCTGGTCAGCCGCCTCGCCCAGCGAGCGGACCGCATCCGCGTCGGTGCCCCCTCCGACCCGGCGACGCAGATCGGGCCACTGGCGCACGCTGAGCACTACGACACGCTCACCTCCAGCGTGCGGCTCGGCGTCAGGGAAGGCGCGCGGCTGGCGGCCGGCGGACGACGGCCGGCCGGCTTGCCCGAGGGAAACTACCTCGCCGCGACCGTGCTCGCCGACGTGACACCGTCGATGCAGATCTTCGCCGAACAGATCTGCGGGCCGGTGGTGCGCGTCACGCCGTTCGACACCGAGGAAGAAGCCGTCTCGCTCGCCAACGCCGTCACCTGCCCGACTGCGGCCTACATCTGGACCTCTGACCTGCAGCGAGCGCACCGTCTGGCAGCAGCCATCGAGTCGGCAAGCACCTGGGTGAACTCCCACAACCCACAGGACCTGCCAACCGCAATCGCAGGCCCCAGGCCAGCCCAGCCCGGCGCAGTAGCCGGGCACGTCGACATCGACTTCTACACGCAGTCCCGGACCGTGCTCATCGCGGCAGACGACACGCCCGTGCCGCGGTTCGGAGCCTGAGCGCCGCCGCCCGGCGAGCTGATCTGCGCGAATGTCCGACGAAAGGAACCCTCTGTTGAGAACACGACCGAGAATGCCGAGAACGCTGCTGCTGGCCGTGCCGCTGGCGCTGGCGGTGGCCGCCTGCAGCGGCGCGAGCGGCGCGGTGTCGCCGAGCTCGGGCGGAAAGGTCGTGAGCTCGGGCGCAGCGATCGTGATCGGCACCACGCTGTCGCTCACCGGTTCCCTGGACGTGCTCGGCCCGCCGCTCGAGGCTGGCTATGAGCAGGAGATCGCGGACGTGAACGCGGCCGGCGGCATCGCCATCGGCGGCACGAGGGAGAAGCTCAAGCTGGTCGTCCTGGACAACGGCAGCGACCCAAGCACGGCCAGCTCGCAGGCGAGCGAGCTAGTGCTGCGGGATCACGCGGTGGCGCTGCTGGGGTTCGCAACCCCGCTAATCGTCACGCCTGCCGCGCTGGTGGCCGAGCAGTTGCGCGTCCCGTTCCTGACGTCGCTGATGCCGGTGGAGGCATTTGCGAGCGGCGACAAGGTCGGCTGGAACTACTCCTGGGATTTCTTCTACGACGAGCAGCAGCAGGCCGCGGACGCGGCCAAGGCGCTGGCGACGGCGACGGCGGCGAGCAACAAGAAGGTCGTGCTGTTCACCGACAACGAGCCGGACGGCGTGGTGGAGCGGCCGCTGTACAAGGCCGCGTTCAAGGCCGACGGCCTGGACGTGGTCGGGGACTACACCTTCCCGGTCGGCACGACGGACTTCTCCTCGTTCATCGCTGACGCCAAGGCCAAGGGGGCACAGCTACTGGCCGGGCAGCTGGCTCCGGCCGACGGCGTCGCGCTGTGGAGGCAGCTGAAGTCCCTCGCGTTCCACCCGAAGGCGGCATTCCTGGCCAAGGCGTCAGACGCCGACGACTGGTGGCAGTCGCTGGGCAGCCTCGCCCAGGACACCCTGTCAGAAGGCTACTGGAGCCCCAGCCAGGCTTCGCCCGGACAGCTCGCCACGATCACCCCCACGCTCGGCAAGAAGTACGCAGGCAACCCGAACTACGCTGCGGCAGCAGTTGCCTACGCGGTGGCCCAGGTGCTGACCGACGCACTCGCCAAGGCCGACAGCACGAACCCCGCCAAGCTCAACACCGCGATCTCGCAGACCGACGCGCAGACCACCGCCGGACTGATCAGGTTTAACCAGTCCACGCACACGGCGATCACGCCCTACTACGTCACCCAATGGCAGAACGGCAAGCTCGTCCAGGTACAGCCGCTGGCCCCCGGCGTCACCTTCGGCGTCCCCACGGCCGGGCTGGGCTAACCGACCGGCTTGCCCGGCTCCGCGAAGAGCTCAGGTCCGGGTTCCACGCCGGTGCCGCTCTTCTTCGTCAGTCGGTTCCGTTTCCAGGCCGACCGCTCGATGGCCATCCTGCCGAGCTTGTCTCAGAACTCGCACGAACCGCGAGGCCGGCTCAGTCCCACGGGTGCAGCCGTTTGGACCGGCCGTTCTCGTGGTTGACGCCGGGGCCTTGCCATCGCAGCATTTCGAGTGCGACGCCGACGTTGAGGACGTTCTCGGACAGCGGGCGCGGCAGCAGTTGGTCGGCGCGCGCTAGACGCCGCAGCAGTGTGTTGCGGTGTGTGTATAGCTTGGCGGCGGCGTGTGAGGCGTTGCACTGCGCGGCGATGTAGGCCCGGACGGCCTCGGTGATTTCCCTTCCGGCGTTCTCCAACTGCCCGAGGGTCCGTCGTACGAAATCCTCCGCGTTGTCGGGCTCGGATGTCAGCAGCGCGACCAGGTTCACCTCGTCGTGCGTGGCGAGCTGTTGCGGGGACCTGAGCCGCGCCAGCATCCGCTGCACGGTGAGCGCGTCGAGATGGCTACGGCGGAACCCGTCCATCCCGGCGGCGGTGGAGCCCAGCGCCGCTCGCGCGATCGGCACGGCCGAGATCGCGGTGCGAAGCCCGGTCGTATCGGGCCGGCCGTGCACCCACACCCACCGCGTGGCGGCGGTAGCGAGCACGGTGAGCGGGCGAGGGTCGTCGGCGCTGGCGGCGATCAGGTCAGCGACGCGGTCCAGGGCCGCGAGGTCGGCCTGCGGGTCGTCGCTCCACACGATGGCCGCGGTGTGCTGGCCGGTGAGCCGGTAGGCGAGGCGCTGCTCCGCGCGGGCCGCCAGGATGGGAGCGCCGTCCAGCAGCAGGCTGACGGTCTCACGCCGCTCCGCATGGGTGCCGCGGGTGAGCTCGGCGCGCTCGCGGGTGATCTGCTCGGTGATCGCGGCAAGGGTGTCGTCGATGAAGGCCGAGATTGAGCGGCAGGAGACGTCGAGCAGCTCGCGCAGCTCGCCGGGGTCTGCGGTGAGCGACAAGCAGACCTGGATCCACCGCCGGAGCGCGACGGCCTGGCCGGCCCGGTAGGCGTCGAGCACGGACTCGTTCAGACCGCGGCGGACCAGGTCACGGGCGATCGTGAGCGGCGCGTCCTGCAGGTTCGCGGGCACTCGCTCGCCGGGTGCCCGCACGTTCGCGGCGGCCCAGTGCAGCAGGTTGGACCGGTTCGTACGCCGGGTGGCCGCCGCGAGCACCGGGTCATCGGCGATCTGCCGCCGGTGCCGCCCGGACAGCGTCGCTTCGTCGAGTTCCTCCAGCCAGTCGTCGGGCGGGTGCCGGGCCAGCTCCGCGCCCTCGCGGATCAGCTCACGAACCCGCGGCGACGGGATGTCCCACGGCATGCGGCCAGCCTAACTGCCGGTGGTGCAAAGTGCCACCGTACAACGAAAGAAGGGTGCAGTCTGTGCTATGCCGCAGCGGGTACAGCGGAGATTATGGGCAGTGTCCGGTGATCCCTTCCTGCCGCTGGGAGCTATCCGCATGACCTCGGCTGCCCCTGATAACACCTCGGTCGACGTTCTGATCGTCGGCGCCGGCATCTCCGGCATCGGCGCCGCGTACTACCTGCAGCGTGAGCACCCACAGCGCAGCTACGCCATCCTCGAGGCGCGCGGCGCCTCCGGCGGCACCTGGGATCTGTTCCGGTACCCGGGGATCAGGTCGGACTCAGACCTGTACACCTTCGGCTATGAGTTCAAGCCCTGGCGCGACGAGCAGGCGATCGCGAGCGCCGACAAGATCCTGGCGTACGTGCGTGAGACCGCCGCCGAGAACGGCATCGACCGCAAGATTCGCTTCCACTCCAAGGTGGTCAGCGCGTCGTGGTCGTCCCGGGACGCCCGGTGGACGGTCGAGGTGCAGCACGCTGGCACGGGCGAGCGAACAACGATGACGTGCAACTGGCTGTTCTGCGCGGGGGGCTACTACCGCTACGAGGAGGGTTTCACCCCGCGTTTCGAGGGACGCGAGCGGTTCCAGGGGCCGATCATCCACCCGCAGCAATGGCCAGCGGACCTCGATTACGCCGGCCAGCGTGTC
>Ga0302314_10017127_pt1 | contig 12177 bp, 15 predicted proteins | sample III_Palsa_N2_3_FD_200533 | JGI IMG/M metagenome (GOLD analysis project Ga0302314, IMG submission 200533) | Peat permafrost microbial communities from Stordalen Mire near Abisko, Sweden - III_Palsa_N2_3 | ecosystem: Environmental > Terrestrial > Soil > Palsa > Peat permafrost | place: Sweden...
TGGGGCGCCATCCGTCTCGCGAGCACGAGCTGCGAGAGCCACCACCCAATCAGGAACCGATCGCGGTGAGTCGCTCATTTTCTTCTTCGTACACGTTGAAGCGGTACCCGACGTTGCGCACGGTACCGATGAGGGACTCGAGGTCGCCGAGCTTGGCGCGCAGCCTCCGAACGTGAACGTCGACCGTGCGGGTGCCGCCGAAGTAGTCGTAGCCCCACACCTCGCTGAGCAGCTGCTCACGTGTGAACACCCGCGAGGGATGCGTGGCGAAGAAACGCAGCAGCTCGAACTCCTTGAAGGTGAGGTCGAGCGGGCGCCCGTGCACTTTGGCCGAGTAGCTGGCCTCATCGATCACCACGCCGGAGGCCTGGATCTTGGAACTCGACTTGTCTTCGACGGAGCGTCCGATGACGAGTCGGATGCGCGCATCCACCTCGGCGGGCCCCGCGGTTTCGAGCAGGACGTCGTCGATGCCCCAGTCCGGGCTGACCGCCGTGAGTCCGCCCTCGGTGAGGACGAGCATCAGCGGAACGTTGATTCCCGTGGTTCGCAGGATTTTGCAGAGGGACTTCGCGCTGGCCAGATCCTGGCGGGCGTCGACGAAAATCAGGTCGCAGGTGGGAGCGCTGATCAGCGAGGCTGGCGACGCGGGAATCTGGCGCGTGCGATGGCTCAGCAGGCCGAGTGCGGGAAGAACCTCAGTGTCGACCGCAGAGGTCAGGATCAACAGCTGCGCCAACAGTCCTCCAAAGTGCGTGTTGCACAGTCTACAAGCGCCATAGCATGGTCATGTGACGACGAGTTTCCTGAGCATCATTCCCGTGTGGGTGGTCGCAGTTGTCGGCGCGGTTCTCGTGGGAACGCTCGCGCACCCCACCGGCATATACGGCTGGCTGTCGATAGTACTAGTCGTTTCGGTGCTGCTCACCTTCATAATCCAGCTGGCGCTACCCACGAAGCAGGGACTCGTCCAGCGCACGGCAGCCAGCATCGGCGGAGCAGTCGTCCTTTTGGCGGTCGCAACGGGCATACTCGTGCTCGCTGGCGCGTAGGATTCTTACATGATCGTTGCGCTTGAACTCACCTTTGTCGGTCTGCTCGTGCTTGCGGTCCTCGCGATCGCGTTCGTGTCTCTCACCGTGCTCGTCAATCTCTTCAAGGGACAGCGCTAAGCCTCCGCGGCTGCGCCCGACGACTGTTATCCGCGTTGTTTGATCTCGACACAACGCTCCCGGCGGAAATCGGTCCGCTCTCCTGGCTGCTCGGCATCTGGGAGGGGTCGGGGGTCGTGCACTACACGGTGGGCGATGAGATCCGCGAGCACGAGTTCGGCCAGCGGGTCTCGTTCAGCCAGGACGGCCTGCCCTATCTCAACTACAGCTCGACCACCTGGCTGCTCGACGAGCAGCTCACCCCTCTCGCCATCGAATCTGGTTACTGGCGACTGAGTCGCAGGCTCGCGGACGGCGACCCCGGCCCCGCGATGCTTCCCGGCATCGGCGAGCGTCCTTTCCAGACCGCCGAGTCGGTCGAGACACTGCGCAACGACTCTGGCGGCTTCGACATCGAGGTCTCGCTCATCCATCCCGGCGGCGTTCACGAGCTCTACCTCGGACAGATCAAGGGCCCGCGGATCGACCTCGCGACGGATGCGGTGATGCGATCTGCCACGGCCAAGGAGTATGCGGCGGCGACTCGCATCTATGGACTGGTCGAGGGTGCCCTTCTGTGGGCATGGGATATTGCGGCGCTCGGGCAGGACCTTCGCACGCACTCATCGGGGAGGCTCGAGCGTGTTGAGTAGCCCGGTGACCACTTCGTCCTTTTCGCAGGTGCCCGGTGCCGTCGGCGTACCCCCGCAGCACTACGGCAATCCCCTGGGCGAGCAGAGGCGTCTCGCGGCTGGCGACGCGATCGTCGATCTGTCGAACCGCGCTGTTCTCGCAATCACGGGTGAGGACCGACTGACCTGGCTCGACTCACTGACCTCGCAGTCGATCGCGCGACTTGCGCCCGGCGAATCCGCCGAGACCCTGCTGCTCGACCCGACCGGCCGTCTCGAGTACGACATCCGCCTGCTCGACGATGGTGTAACCACGTGGCTGCTGCTGGAAGCGGATGAGGCAGTCGGCCTGCAGGCGTGGCTCGGCCGGATGATCTTCATGCTGCGTGTTGAAGTCTCCGACCGCACGGCGGATTTTGCGACGATCGGCACGCTCGGTGCCCCGGTCGAAGCCGCCGCCCCCAATGGCATCCCGCTCGTCTGGCGCGATCCATGGGTCGCGGTCACGCGCGGCGGTCACCAATACTCGATCGCCACCGACCATCCGGCCGCATCCTGGACCTATAGCGAGATCCTCGTCGATCGCGCATCGGTACCCGAGTTCGTCGAAGGTCTCACCTCGGAGCGCGTCGCCGGAACCCTCGCGCTCGAAGCCCTGCGCATCGCGGCCTGGCGCCCGCGTCTCGCCATGGAGGCGGATGAGCGCACCATCCCACACGAACTGGACTGGCTGCGCTCGGCCGTTCACCTCACCAAGGGGTGCTACCGGGGGCAGGAGACCGTTGCCAAGGTGCACAACCTCGGTCATCCGCCGCGGCGCCTCGTGCTCCTGCATCTCGATGGTTCGGAGGGCGTGCTTCCCGCCCACGGTGATCCGGTGCTCGCAGGGGATGTCGAGGTCGGCCAGGTGACGTCTGCGGCTCTGCACCACGAGTTGGGCCCGATCGCCCTCGCCGTGATCAAGCGCACGACAGATCCAACCATCGATCTCGTTGTGAGCGCGGCCGACAACGTCGTCATCGCCGCGGCGCAGGAGATCATCGTGCCGCCGTCTGCGGGTGCCGAGGCGGACATCCCGAAGCTTCCGCGCCTTCGCGCGACCAGCACGGCGACTGGCGATACCGCCCGCTGATGTCGTCAGCATCCGGCGACGCGCTTCGTCGGTTCGAGCGACGCATGCGCCTGCGACTGGACGCGAAGGTCGTTTCGCAGCGTGCCCTGCGTTCCGTTCCGGCCGCCATCCAGATCGTTGTCGGCGTTCTGGTCAGTTATTCATTCGCGCACTTCGTGCTCGGTCATGCGGTTCCGCTGCTGTCGGTGACGGTGCTCATCTCGACACTCGGATTCGCCCGGGATGCCCGTCCGCGACGGGTGCTCGAGTCGACGATCGGGATCCTGGTCGGCATCGTCCTCAGCGAACTGATCCAGATCCTGGTCGGCCAGGGGATCTGGCAGATCGCGCTGGTGCTCTTCGTCACGATCGTGGTGGCACGGGCGGCGTCACCGAATCCGGCGTTCGCCGTTGCTGCCGCAACACAGAGCATGCTGGTCTTGCTGCTTCCGGCGCCGCCCGGCGGCCCGTTCGTGCGCAGCCTCGACGCGCTCGTCGCGGGAGTCGTGGCTCTGCTCATGACCGCGCTCGTGCCTCGGGATACCCGTCGCATCGCAGCGCGAGACGCTCGCAACCTCGCATCCGCTCTTTCGCAGGGCATGGCGTCGATGCTGGAGGGCGTGCTCGAGTCGAACGAGCCGGCAGCGAGCCTCGCCGTCGAGCGGCTTCGCAACACGCAGGGCCTCATCGACAACCTGGCCGTCTCGCTGGACTCCGCTCTTGCCGTCGCCCGCATCTCGCCGTTTCTGCGCAGACAGCTGCCCGAGCTTCGACGACAGGCCGCGCTCCTGGCCGGATTCGATCTCGCGGCGCGGCACCTGAGAGTCATCGCCAGGCGCCTCTATTTCCTGTTGCGCGAGGGCGGCGGACGCGCGGAACTCGCCGAGCTGCTCGGATCGCTCGCACTCGCCGTCGACCTGCTCGGCGAGAGTGTCGACGATCCCGGCAAACGAGACGAAGCAGCGACCGTTCTCCGCGAACTCGCACCCCGCCTGGATCCGGACACCTACATGCCGCACGCTCCGGTGAATGAGAGTGTCTTCGTGCTGCTGGCGCGGCCGCTCGCCGTCGATCTGCTTGTCGCAACAGGTCTTGGCGTGGAGGACGCTCGAGGGCTACTGCCGACCATGGAACATCCCGAGTCCTAGTTCGGCGCGACCGCATCCCAGTTGACGGTCAGCTCGCCGAGACGCCACCGCGCTTTTGAGCCCTGCACCGGCCATCCGCTCGATCGCATCGCTTCGACCGTCGCGATCCAGCGCTGCGACGGGCCATAGACCGAGAGCGGTGAGTTGATCTGCCAGGCGCGGTCGAGCTCCACCAGGAAGTCGTGGATCCGCTCGCCGGGGACGTTTCGATGGATGAGCACCTTGGGCAGTCGCTCGGCGACGATGGACGGCCGTTCGAGCTCCGCGAGCCGAAGGCTGATGGTGAAACGCTGCGGTCCGGCCGCATCGAGCGTCACCCAGCTGCACACCCGACCGGTCTCGTTGCAGGTGCCCTCGACGAGTTCGCCGCCGGGTTGCAGGCGGTCGAGCATCCGATCCCAAGCGGCGGCGACCTCGGACTCGTCGTACTGCCGCAGCACGTTCAGCGCACGGATGATCGTGGCGCGGCGACCGGCCGGCAGCGGAACTTCGAACCCGCCGAGCCGAAAGCTCACGCCGGGCTTAGCGTCCCGGCTGGCAAGGGCGACGCGGGTCGGGTCGATCTCGATGCCGATGACCTCGACATCGGGTCGCACCCTGGCGAGCCGATCGTGGAGTTCGAGGCTGGTCGTCGCGCTGGCTCCATACCCCAGATCGACGACTAGGGGATCGTCGGTCAGGCGGACCGCCGGGAGGGTGCCGATCCAACGATCGACGCGTCGGAGCCGGTTGACTCCGGTCGTTCCGCGCGTGATGCGTCCCTCGGCCATCCGTCCATTCTCCCGTCCGCTGCGTTACGCGATGGCCGAGTTACGTCAATAGGCTTGGGGCATGACCTCGACGCTGATCCTGCTCCGCCACGGCAACTCCGACTGGAACCAGAAGAATCTGTTCACGGGATGGGTGGATGTGCGGCTCAGCGACCAGGGCGTCGGCGAGGCGAAGCGCGCGGGTGAGCTGCTCGCGGAGTCGGGTCTTCAGGCCGACATCCTGTACACGAGCCTCTTGACGCGCGCGATCCAGACCGCGAACCTCGCGCTCGAGGTTGCCGACCGGCTGTGGATCCCGGTCAAGCGCAGTTGGCGCCTGAACGAGCGGCACTACGGCGCGCTGCAGGGGCTCGACAAGGCGGAGACGCTGGAAAAGTACGGGCCCGAGAAGTTCCAGGAGTGGCGACGCTCGTTCGACGTTCCGCCGCCGGTGCTCGCCGATGACGCCGAATACAGCCAGGTGCACGACGAACGCTACGCGCACATCGACGGGGAGATCCCGCGCACGGAGTCGCTGAAGCTGGTCGTCGAGCGGCTGCTGCCGTACTGGGAGTCCGATATCAAAGCGGACCTCGCCGCCGGCAAAACCGTGCTCGTCACAGCCCACGGCAACTCGCTTCGGGCTCTCATCAAGCATCTCGATGGCATCAGCGACGCCGACATCGCCGAACTCAACGTCCCCACCGGCATCCCGCTGGTCTACGAACTCGACGACGACTTCGTGCCGACGAAGGCCGGCGCGTACCTCGACCCCGAAGCCGCCGCTGCCGGCGCCGCGGCGGTCGCCAACCAGGGCAAGAAGTAGGAGCAGGAATCCCCGATGGTCTACTGGGACGATCTGGGATTCGACACCAACTTCGCCGTCGACTCCGACCTCGAGTATCCGGGCGACGGCCGCTGGACCAGCCCCCAGGTTCTCGTCGGCGATGAGCTCGGCGCGGGTCCACTCGCCGAGATCTCACCGTTCGAGGATGCACCGTGGCTGCTGGCATCCGGACTCACCAGCGTGGGCGGGCTCTACGGATGCCCCGATCCAGACGCCCTCTGCGTCTTCGCCCGGGGTGAGAGCGCCGTTTTCGTGGGTGTCCGAGAGCCCCACACCCAGACGCGACTGGGCATCACTCCCGTCAGGATCGCTTCCGCGCACGAGCCATCGCTGCTGCTCATGACCGAGGTCGATTCGGTCTCCGCTTTCGATGCGGACGGCTCACGGCGCTGGAGATCCAAGGCCATCGCGCTCGACCTGCACATCCTGCGCACCGACAACGGGCGTATCGTCTGCCGCGGGTTCGGGCTCGATGCGTCGACGACGGTCGTCGCAACGCTGGACGCGGCGACGGGGGCGTTCCTCGAGGGCGGCCCGCTGTTTCTCTAGCCGGAGCTAAACCTCGACGGGGATCCAGTCGCCGGTCGCGAGGTACGCGACCTTTTTCGCGATCGAGACCGCGTGGTCCGCGAAGCGCTCGTGGTAGCGGGACGCGAGGGTCGAGTCGACGGTGTCGATCGCCTCACCCTTCCAGGTCTCACCGAGCACCTTGTCGAATACCGAGAGGTGCAGGGCGTCGACCTTGTCATCCTCGTTGCGGATGTCTTCGGCGATCGTCAGGTCTTCGGTCTCGAGCAGGGCGACGAGTTTCTTCGCGATTTCGACATCCAGCGTGCCCATCTCGCGGAAGGTGGGCCGCAGGCTCTTCGGAACGACCTTGTCTGGGAAGCGGTAGCGGGCGAGTTGCGCGATGTGCTCGCTCATGTCGCCCATCCGCTCGAGCGACGCACTGATGCGAAGCGCACTGACCACGATGCGGAGGTCGCGAGCGACCGGCTGCTGACGGGCGAGGATGTTGATGGCGAGCTCGTCGAGCTCGAGGGCCAGCACGTCGATCTTGCTGTCATCCGCGATCACGGTCTCCGCAAGAGAGACATTGGATTCGTTGAACGCGTGCGTCGCGTGGTCGATGGAGACAGCAACCAGGTCGGCTATTTCGACGAGGCGATCCTGCACCTCGCGCAACTCCTGCTGGAATACTTCGCGCATCGTCCGACTTCTCCTTCGCTACGGGCATGGTTCACCCGCACAGTCCTTGCGGCCACACTGGCCCGCCAAGGTGAACGGGCGGTGGCCGTCGCTTGAACATTCGTCAAACCGGTCCCGGGATACTGCTTCCGGCCTTCGGGACACGGCCGAGTTGTTACTAACCTAGTCGCTATGGACCCCGCAACGCTGGTGCCCCTCGCCCTCGTATTCGGCCTTCTGGTCGGTGCGGGCGTCGTGGTCATCGTCGTCCTCGCGGCGCGTCGGGGACAGGATGCTGCGGACGTGATCAACACCGCGGTCCCGGACGGCGTCGACCAGGTTCTCGACACTCTGGAGTCGGCCGGTGTCGTCATCGATCCGTCGAACACGGTCGTCAAAGCGTCACCCGGTGCGCTCGCATTCGGACTGGTCTGGAACCAGGCGCTCGTGCATCCCGAACTCGTCGCGATGGTGGACAAGGTGCGCCGATCGGGAGAGCCGATCACCGAGGAGGTGCATCTCGCTCGTGGGCCGATCGGCGAGGCCAGCATCTATCTCTGGGTTCGTGTTGCGCGTCTCGGTGCCCGCTACATCCTGCTGATCGCCGAGGACCGAACCGAGGGCTACCGTCTCGAAGAGGTACGCCGTGACTTCGTTGCGAACATCAGTCACGAGTTGAAGACCCCGATCGGCGCAGTCGGTCTGCTCGCCGAGGCCTTGGTGAGCGCCAAGGATGAGCCCGAGCAGGTCAAGAAATTCGCCAGGCGGCTCACCAAAGAGTCCGAGCGGCTTGCCAAGATCACCCAGGAGATCATCCAGCTCTCGCGCCTCCAGGCTGCGGATGCCCTGACGAAGCCGTCGCTGATCGACATCGAAGATGTTCTCGCGCTGGCTGTAGACCAGAACCGTGTCGCGGCGGATACCCACGGCATCCACCTGGTCACCGGCGGAGACGAGGCCCATGTCTACGGTGACGAGGCGCTGCTGGTGGTTGCGCTGCACAATCTCGTGGCCAACGCGATCCAGTACTCGCCCGATAATTCCCGGATCGGCATCGGGGTCGTGAACAACGACGGCATCGTCGAGATCTCGGTAACCGACCAGGGTCTCGGAATCCAGGATGACGAGAAGGATCGCGTCTTCGAGAGGTTCTATCGGAGCGACCCCGCGCGATCGCGCAACACCGGCGGTTCCGGTCTCGGCCTCAGCATCGTCAAGCACGTCGCCCAAAACCACGGCGGGGATGTGCGCGTCTGGTCCCAGCCCGGCAAGGGCTCCACCTTCACCATCCGGCTTCCCGAAGCGTCGCCGGCCACAGCTGCAAGCCTAGGAGCCACCCAATGACCCGCATCCTGATCGTCGAAGATGAACCCTCGCTCGCCGAACCGCTGGCGTTCCTACTGGAACGCGAGGGTTACGAGCCGACAATCTGCGCGGACGGCCTCGTTGCCGTTGCCGAGTTCGACCGGAATGGCACAGACCTCGTCCTGCTGGATCTGATGCTGCCCGGACTCTCCGGTACGGAGGTGTGCCGTGAAATCCGCAGCCGCTCTGCGGTGCCGATCATCATGCTCACCGCCAAGGACAGCGAGGTAGACATCGTGGTCGGGCTCGAGCTCGGCGCCGACGACTACGTGACCAAGCCGTACTCGTCACGCGAGCTGCTCGCCCGCATCCGTGCCATCCTTCGTCGGCGCGTCGACGATGAGATCGTCAGCGAGGCGGTGCTCGAGGCGGGCAGCGTGCGCATGGACACCGAGCGCCACACGGTCGCTGTCGGCGGCAAGGAAACCAAGATGCCGCTGAAGGAGTTCGAACTTCTCGAGGTGCTCCTGCGCAACGCGGGTCGCGTGCTGACTCGAGGCCAGCTGATCGACCGGGTGTGGGGAGCCGACTACTACGGCGATACCAAAACGCTCGACGTGCACATCAAGCGCATCCGCTCGCGCATCGAGCAGAATCCGTCGGAGCCGACGATGCTGCTGACGGTCCGGGGACTCGGATACCGCTTCGAGTCCTGAAGGCGCCACCGGAGGCGCGACGCAGGGCGGGTCGCAGCCGCGCTTCCGAGCTACTGCTAGTTGGTGGCGGTCGGGGTCGGCGTCGGGATGGCCGTAGCAGTCGGCGTCGGGGTCACCTTCGGCAGCGGCGATGGCGCGAGACCCTTGTAGTAGGTCTGGGTTCCGGTGAGGACCGGCAGCTGGATGTTCTTGCCCGAGACCGTGCCGTACTGAACGAAGATCTTGAGGAGAGCGCCCGCTGGAACATCCGCCTTGCGGAAGACCAGCTGCTTGACGTGCGGGTTGCCGAATGAGATGACCTCGCCCGCGGTCATGTCGACCAGGGTCTCGGTGACGACCGCTTTGCCGCTCACGTGGGTCGTGTACTGGAGCTCGACCTGCTCGGCCTTCTTGCTCGTGTTGATGAAGACGCCGACCAGGTTCGCGTCGGTTCCCTTGGGTGCCACCACGAACACATTGCGCAGTTGCAGGTCTCCGACGTTGGCACTGATGCCGTCACTCGGGTTGTACTTGATGAGCGTCGCCTGCGGAGCAAGGAATGTGCATCCCGCCGTGGCAAGGGCCAACCCGACAGCAAGGACCGCGGTTGCCGCGATGCGTCGTCTCACAAAACCCTCCAAGAGCAACGAAAACTTGAGTCTCAGCCTACCGACATGAGCGAGGTAATTTGAACCGACCCCCGGTGTCGCGCGCCGACTCGGTGCCAATCCGAAGCTGGGATTAGCGCCCAAATCTCTGTGACTTCCCTGTGATAAACTGGGTCTCCTCGAATGGAGCCCCATACATGCTTTTTGAAGTCGGCGAAACAGTCGTTTACCCGCACCACGGCGCAGCAACGATCACCGAGGTGAAGAAGAGGATCATCAAGGGCGAAGAGAAGCTCTATTTGAAGCTCAATGTCACGCAGGGCGACCTGACCATCGAGGTTCCCGCCGACAACGTCGACCTGGTCGGTGTTCGTGACGTCATCGGTCGCGAAGGCCTCGACAAGGTTTTCGAGGTCCTGCGCGCGCCCTTCACCGAGGAGCCGACCAACTGGTCGCGTCGCTACAAGGCCAACCTGGAGAAGCTGGCCTCCGGCGACGTCATCAAGGTGTCCGAGGTCGTTCGCGACCTCTGGCGCCGCGACCAGGACCGCGGACTGTCTGCCGGCGAGAAGCGGATGCTGGCCAAGGCTCGCCAGATCCTGATCTCCGAACTCGCACTCGCCGAGAAGACAGACGAGGAAAAGGCCTCGACGGTTCTCGACGAGGTCCTGGCTTCCTGAGTTTTCCCCTCACGGGGCAGACCTGCCTTGAGTGACTCGACGGAGTAATTCGTGGCTGAAACAAGTGCGTCGGTTGGCGTTGTCGTTGTTGCGGCCGGAGCGGGAACACGCCTCGGAGCTGACGTTCCGAAGGCGTTCGTCTCCGTCGGCGGCCGCACGCTGCTCGAGCTCGCGCTGGAGCAGGTCTTTGCGCTTGGCGAACCCGCGCAGGTCGTTGTGGTTGCGCCCGCGCACAACCTCGTGCTCGCGCAGGATGTGGTTCGTCGCACGGCCGGACCGGCCGTCGAATACGTGAGCGTGGTTCCCGGTGGCGCGACCCGACAGGAGTCGGTCTCCGCGGGCCTTGCGGGGCTCTGGCCGGATGTCGGCGTCGTGCTCGTCCACGATGCCGCGCGTCCCTTCGTGCCGACGGCGATCTTCCAAGCGGTCATCGAGCGGGTGCGAGCGACCGGCGACGGGGTCATCCCGGGCCTGCCCGTCATCGACACCCTGAAGCGGATCGCGGACGATGTCGCGGTGGAAGCTGTCGACCGCTCCATCATGAGCGCGGTGCAGACGCCGCAGGGCTTTCCGCGCGCGGAACTGATTGCGGCGTACGCGGCCACCGATCGGGACTACACCGACGATGCCGCACTCTTCGATGCAGCCGGTCACACCGTCCGGGTCATCGTCGGAGATCCACTCGGATTCAAGATCACCACACCGTGGGATCTTCGTCGCGCCGAGCAACTCGTGGGAACCACGGCGACCACTCGAAACGGCATCGGCATCGACATCCACGCGTTCGACGACTCTGCTCCACTGTGGCTGGGCACGGTTCATTGGCCGGATGAGCCGGGGCTCGCCGGACACAGCGATGGGGATGCGCTCTCGCACGCGATCTGCGACGCGCTGCTGTCGGCGGCGGGACTCGGCGACCTCGGTTCACGATTCGGAACGAGCGATCCGCGGTTTGCCGGCGCCCACGGTGACGTCTTCATCTCCGCGACCGTGGACCTGGTTCGGGGCGCCGGCTTCGTCATCCAGAACGTCGCCGTGCAGGTGATCGGCAACCGCCCGCGCCTCAGCGGACGGCGAGCCGAGGTCGAGAAGCGGCTCGGCGAACTGGTGGGTGCGCCGGTGTCCGTCGCTGCAACGACATCCGACGGACTCGGATTCACCGGCGAGGGTGCCGGTCTCGCGGCCATCGCGACGGCCCTTATCTCTCGCTGACAGCCCGTACCCCCGCCCCGTGCCCGCACGCGCGCCCCGCCCTGCGCTCCAGCCATCTCGTAACTTTCAAAATTCAGGACTTTGGCCGAAAAACGCCCCGCGGATGGCCGATTCCGCCCCGAAGTTGCCCACAGTCCTGAATTTTGAAACAAACGGGGCCAGAGTTGGGCGGCCGGTAAACTCGCGGGGTGACCATCCGCCTCTATGACACCAAGGCGCAGGCTGCCCGCGACTTCGTTCCCCTGGTGGACGGCCAGGTCGGCATCTACGTCTGCGGGCCGACGGTGCAATCGTCTCCGCATATCGGCCACCTGCGTTCGGCGCTCGTCTACGACATCTGGCGTCGCTGGCTCACCTACCGCGGGTTCACGGTGACGCTGGTGCGCAATGTGACCGACATCGACGACAAGATCCTGGCTAATGCGCGCCCGTCGACAAGCTCAGGGACCGAGTCCGACTCAGGGACCGGCTCCGACCCAGGGACCGAGTCCGCATCCACGACCGGCGCCGGCGAAGAGTGGTGGGCGCTCGCCTACCGCTTCGAACTCGAGTTCACCGACGGATACCGTCGTCTCGGCATCCTCGCTCCCACCTACGAGCCGCGGGCGACCGCCAGCGTCACCGAGATGCAGGCGATCATCCAGCGACTGATCGATAACGGCCACGCCTACGCAGCAGCGGATGGGTCCGGCGACGTCTATTTCGACACCGGCAGCTGGTCGCCATACGGCGAGCTGACGCGGCAGAACCCGCAGAACATGGAGGCGGCAGCGGATGCCGACCCCCGCGGAAAACGCGCCCCCCAGGATTTTGCGCTCTGGAAGGGCTGGAAGCCCACCGAGCCGAAGACG
>Ga0302314_10017128_pt1 | contig 12177 bp, 8 predicted proteins | sample III_Palsa_N2_3_FD_200533 | JGI IMG/M metagenome (GOLD analysis project Ga0302314, IMG submission 200533) | Peat permafrost microbial communities from Stordalen Mire near Abisko, Sweden - III_Palsa_N2_3 | ecosystem: Environmental > Terrestrial > Soil > Palsa > Peat permafrost | place: Sweden...
CGAAATCCCAGGTTGCGCCGACGGTGCAATCGGCGGGAAACGGCGCGCCGGTCGCGGTGGTGTAGAGGCAGGCCGAGGTTGAGCCGGTGACGTCGACGCCGGTCTCCTTGAACGGGCTGATATAGTACAGCGTGCCGGTCAGGTTGAGGCGCCCGAAAGTAAAGCTGTTGACCCAGTTGCCGCGCCATTTCGGCGTACCCGCGCCCGACGACAGCGCATACGGGGCCTGGGTGCCCACATACTGATAAGTCGTGCCGTCGTTGTCGTAGGTGAAGCTGAAGATGTCAGTGACGTTGAGATCGCTGGTCCACTGTATGTCCTGCGGCAGATCGAACTTGGCGCGAACGTCGATGTCCAGACCGTCGGTGAACTCGGAGTTGGAGTTGACATAGGTCTCGTCGATGACAATCGGCCGGGCAAGGGCGTTGGGCGCCTGCGGGTCGGGGGTGTCGGCGATCACTGACACGCCCTGCGGCAAAGGTTGGCCGGCGTAATAGGCCGCCAGGATAGCCCCCTGGTTGGGGCCGCCGATCACGTCGTGCTTGTGGATGTTGTAGTAGTCGATCGAGATATTGAAATGCCGGTCGGGTTCGAAGATGGCGCCGAGCGTAAAGCTATGGGACGTTTCCGGCTTGATCAGGGGATTGCCGATCGTCGATCCGTTCAGGTTATAGGGCGTGGTGATATAGGCGTCGGGGACGCCGCCGGGACTGTGGGCGGCGATGTAGGAGGCCGGAGCGTTTCCGAGCACGGTATAGGGCGTGTAACCGATCACACCGCTATTGCCGGATTCCGAGAAGCTCGGGGCCCGGAAGCCCTCCGAATAGGTGCCGCGCAGGGCCAACTCCTTGATCGGGGTGAACTTGACGCCGACTTTGGGCGAGAAGTTGCCGCCGACGTCCGAGTAGTGGTCGTAGCGCCCCGACACGTTGATCACCAGCGGCTTGAGCACCGGCGCCTCGATCTCGGCGAAGATGCCGCCGACGGTGCGATGGCCGAAGGTGTAGGCCGGTTGGATCGTGCCTGCGCCGGCGGCGACCTCGTCGTTGGTGTTGATGTTGGGGTTGTGGACGGCCTCGTAGCGGAACTGGCCGCCGAAGCCGAACGACAGCGGTCCGCCGGGAAGTTCCCACAGCTTGCGCGTGGCGCTGACGTCTATGGAATCCAGATCGCTGGTCGAGGTCTTGTAGAGGTTGGGGGCGAGCGCCGCCCGCACGGCGGGAGAATTGGAAGCCGGGTTGATGAAGTTGTAGGCCCCGGTCGCGACGTCGCTGAGCAGCTGCGGTTGGTAGATGAACCCTGTGCCCTCTGTGAACAGCACGCCGCGGTTGAAGTTGAGCGAGGCTTGGTAGTCCCATCCCCCGGCGTTGCCGATCACGCCAAGCACCGCGCGGTACATGTGGTTGTCGAGGCGGATCTGCGAGGGGAGGTCGCCGAACGCGTAGTTGATGGCCGCAGCTTCGCCGAGCGCCGCGAATGGATCGTTGGGATTGAGCTGGCCGTTGCTCAAGACGGCCGGCAGGGCGATGGTGTTGGTGTTGATTGGCGTACTGTTCTGGATTTGCGTGGGTGGTTCATCGGTGATCGTCCGGTTTTCGTATAGGCTGGCGGTAAGGTAGACCTGGGTGTTCGGATCGATCTGGGCGGTGAAGCGCCCGAGCACGCCGACCCTGGTCTCCTCCGGCTGGATGTCGGCGTATTTCAGGAAGTTTTGCGCGCAGTAGACATCGCCGGCTCCGTCGGTCGCCTGCGTGGTCGGCGCGCCGCATGCGCGCAGGGGTTGGTACAGGCCCGTCACACCGGACGCGTTGATCGGGGCCACGGTCCCGTAGATCGAGCCGTTGTTGAGTTCCGGCTGGCCGCCGATCAGGTTCTGGCCGCCGATCGAGGACAAGTCCTGGGTGTTGTAGGGAAAGCCGCGCTGGCTATCGAGGATGCGGTCGTCGTGCTGGTACTCGGCGTCCAAATAAACGTTGTAGTGATCGGTCTCGAGGTCGCCGTGACCGATGGTGACCGTATAGCGCTGGTTAAAGCCGCCGCCGTGCTGCGTGCCGCCAAACTCGATGTCGCCCTCCTCACCCTGGAAGGTCTTCTTCATGATGATGTTGACCACGCCGCCAATCGCGTCGGCGCCGTAGATCGATGAGGCTCCGTCCTTGAGCACCTCCACCTGCTGCACGGCGCTGAACGGAATGGTGTTGAGGTCGACGAAGCCGCGCACGCCGTCGTCGGGCAGCGGATAGTTGGCGGTGCGCAGGCCGTCGATCAGCGTCAGGGTCGAGTTGACGGTCAGCCCGCGCAGGGCGACGGCGGCCGAACCGGCGGCGAAGCCGTTGCTGAAAGCGGTGGGAATAGTGCCGCTGTTGTCGGCGGAAATCGTTCGCAAAGCCTCGGCAATGGTCGTGATGCCTGATTTCTGGATCGATTCGGCAGTTAGCACCGTGACCGGCGAGGGCGTTTCCCTGCCCACGCGATGGATCAGGCTGCCGGTAACGACAATCTCGCCGACGGCCGTGGACGCCGTCCCGGGCATGGCTGGCGCGGTCTGCGCGAGCGCGCCCCGCCCTTGTATGGCGACCAGCGCCAAGCCCGCGAGCATGGTCGCAGCGAACAAACGTACCCGGCTATTGGAAGTGTACACGTCGCGCCCCTGATGGCTCGACACCGCTTCTCCTACCCGAAGGCCCGCCCAGGAGAGGCTGTATCGAGGTGATGTCGCCCGACGCAGCTAGGAGTACGGATGTGCTCGATCATGGTCAATGTCAGCCATGACAATGAAACAATCCGGTCGCGGACGTGCACATTCTTGCCACAGATCGGCGATCCCGGCGCCTATTGGCGGGCGCCCGGGGCGAGGCCCGCCATGAGGGTCGTGGGGGGTGCAGGTCTTAGTTGAACCGTCGCTTCTTCATCCTCGCCGCGCGATCGCCGGTCTTCACCATCACCTCGAACACGTCGCCCTCGCGCCGCAGCCGCAACGGCGCCGTGACGCCGGCGGGGCCGAGCGCCCAGAGAGTGGTGTAGAACTCAGCCAGGCTCGCGACCCTCTGGCCGCCGACGGCCAGCACCACATCGCCGCCACGCACCTCCGCGCGATCGGCGGGACCTCCGGTGGAGACGTCCATCACCACGACATGGCCCTCGGAGTCATGAGCGAACACGCCCAGCCAGGGCCTGGGCTCATGGGCCGGCCGCCCCCGCGCGAGGTCGTCCAGGATCGGGGGCAGCAATTCGATCGGAACACTCATGTTGATCGTCTGAGTATGGCCGCCGGGGCCTTCCTGGTTCATCTGCAGGGACCCGACCCCCATGAGGGCGCCGGAGGGTCCGATCAGCGCCGCCCCGCTCCAGTGCGGATGACCCGGTCCCGTGAACAGCGCCTCGTCGAGCAGATATTCCCAGTAGCCGGCGAAGGGGGCCCGGGCGATCAGATGGGCGGCGACCGTGTGCGCGCGGCCGCCGCCGCCGGCGACGATGGCGTCTCCTCCGCCTTCGAGCTTGCGCGAATCGCCGATCGCCAGGGCCGGCAGGCCGAGCGGCTCAAGCGCCTGCATCAGGCCAAAGCCCGTCACCGCGTCGGAGCCGAGCACATGGGCGGGGACACGCCGGCCGTCGTTGGTGATCAGCGTCACGTCCTCCGCCTCGGTGATCAGGTATCCGATCGTCAGGACCAGGCCGCTGTCGCTGATGACGATCCCATTGCCCAGCCGTTCGGTTCCCAGCGTTTCCGCCGTGAACGCATCCTCCGGAACCTTCGCGCGCAGGACGACGATCGCCGATAGCGCCTTGTCGAGATCAAACGCGAGATCGGCCGCCTGGGGTCGCAGATGCTTCTCGACCTCGTAGCCGTCGAATGGCGATGTCATGATCCGCGCCTCTTGCTGTCGTTCATGGCAATCTAACGCGCGAGCCCGTTCCAGCAAGGGTTCGGGCCATAGAGCACAGTGACTGGCGGCCGCTGCTATATGAACGGGGTGTCCTCGAATCTCAAAGTCCGCTCCCGCCCGCCGGGCCGGTGGCGGGTTTGGCGCCGGAGGGGGAAACCTGGACAACCGCAGTTGGTGAGACCGTGCGTGGAGCTCCCCTTTCCGACCGCGACGGGGCGCCCAGCGAACGGCGGGTTCTCGAACCCTTTGAGAATTCCGCGACTGGGCGCATCCGGTGGCTTTACAAATTGGCTCTAAGATTCGATGTCGTTGGCTTCGCTAATTTCGACATGGAGCGTGCGCCATGCCCACCGGAACCGTGAAGTTCTTCAACCCCGCAAAAGGCTTTGGCTTCATCGCTCCAGACGAAGGCGGCGCGGACGTCTTTGTGCACATTTCGGCGGTGCAGAACGCCGGGATGCACGAGCTGAATGACGGCGATACCGTCACGTTCGAGTTGGAGCGCGATCGCAAGACGGGAAAGGCTTCGGCGGTCGACCTGGTCCTCGTAGCCGCCGCGCCACCGCAGCGTCGCGCGGGGCCTGGTTCATTTTCTCGGGAGCGGCGCGGCGCGGCGCCCGAGCGTGCCCCTCGATCACCGGGTCCGACCGGCGGCTCCGGGCACGGCCTGGTGAAGTGGTTCAATCCGACCAAAGGCTTTGGTTTCATCCAGCCGGCTGACGGCGGGGCCGACGTCTTCGTTCATATTTCAGCGGTCGAACGGTCAGGGCTGTCGGCGCTGAACGAGGGCCAGTCGGTCGCCTATGATCTCGAGCAGGATCGCCGCTCCGGAAAGACGTCGGCAGTGAACTTGCGGTTCGACTGACGGCGCGAAGCCCCCCCTCGGCATCGTTTATTCGGCCCCCGCCACGCAGGCGGGCGCACGGGGTAGCCTTGAATGTCCCGCTGAAACGCACCCTGTGGTTCCCCGCCGCCCTGGATCAGACCCCGGTCGATAGTCACTCATCCTTTCGCGCCGTCGAACCATTCCGTGAAACCGGACGGGGCATAGGGGCCGATACAAGCCTGTTCCAGAACCCCGATACCGGTGCGCTGGCCATCGCTGGCGCGCATAACCTGCTGGACGTGGATGTTCTGCGGCGACAGAGGGTCGAGCTGTTTGGGATCGAACGACTCGCCACCGACCGCCAGTTCACCTTTCCACATGCCCTGGCCCCACTCGGGGTGGCCGTAGCCCAGCCCCTTCATCTGGAACTTCAGGATCGGCTCGAGCGAAATTGTGCGCGTATTGCCGTCGTGATCGATCAGGTCGATCTGCGCCGACTCCGCCAGCCGCGTGCCAGGAACATACTTCACCCGGTGGCGCGCCGTCGCCATGCGCTGGTCCTTGCCGTCCTCGACGCCGGGGATATCCGCCTCGCTGGCGTAGAGCGGCGCCTCGATGCCTTCGCGCACCAGGGCCTCGCCGCGCGGGCCGTCGAAGAAGATCGCGTGCGAGATGTGGTCGTCCCAGAACAGCGGCGCCCAGAGGAAGAAGAAGCTCTGCGGCGTCCTGGGTGCGCCGCCGCTTTCGGGCTCGCCGACGCCGCGCACGCCCCAGGAACGGTCCTTGGTGCCATGGCACACGGCCTCTTCGACCTTGAACTCGCCGTCCGGGTGCTTCACCCAGCCGCTCCAGCGACCGAACTGGTCGAAACGGGTGGCGTCCATGAAGCGGCGCGTCCCCTGCCACAGGGTCTGCCGCTGCTCCTGGATGGCCGCGGTCCGGGCCGAGAAGGTCAGGTCGCAGGAGACGCCGCTCTCATTGTCTTCCAGGATGACGCGGGCGCGCTTCATCGGCTCGATGACCTCCATGCGGAAAGGTCCGACCTGCATGTCGGTGCGCTCCGTCGGCGCGCGGCGCGAACCGTAGAAGGCGTGCTGGCGCCCGTTGGGCTGCACCGTGCTGAAGGCGCAGTCCATGATGCCCCGGTGTGGATAGACCGCCATGCCGATGCCGAAATAATAGGAACCGTCGTTGGCATAGCCGTTGAACCACGTGCGGTCATAGACATTGCGGTCGCTGGTCGCGGGATGGGCGATGGGTTCAGGCGTCTGGTGGATCGGAAAATCGTCGAGCTTGTTCAGCATGTCATGCCTTTCTGTGCGGCGGCGGCGCGAGTGGGCCTCGTGCGGGATCGGGAAGGTCGGGACAGAGTCTAGAAAGGCACGTCGTAGCTCCGATTGGCGGCAAAGCGTTCGAGGTAGTCCCAGATCTTCAGGTTGAGCGGCGCCGCCCAGGCGTCGCCTTTGGCTTGCGCGTTCTCGACAGCCGCGTGGACATCGATCAGGAGCTTCACCGTCACGTCGGCCCGCGCATTCAGATCAGGCACGCGCAAGCTCGCGGGCTTCAGATCCAGAGCCGCGTCGATCCGCTCTTTCAGTCCGGCGTCGTCCAGCACGACGGACGCGTCTCGCAACAGAGTGCAAATCAGATCGTGCTCGGAGATCAGCACGTCCGCCGCGCGATCATAGTCCTGCCCGACCATCGTCAGCAGCGCTGTAAAATAGGCCAGGTCCGTGGCCATATAGGCGTCTGCGGCCTTGGGCATCAGATCCTGCGCGATGCGACTGACCAGGTGGCCGATCCCTTGAGACGCTTTGGGGATCATTTCACCACCTCGACGAACCGATGCCTGGAGTGGGGCGAGAGGTAGTCGGCCAGGATACGCTGCTGGCGGTCGGTCATCAGCCACCCCGCCATCGCCAGGATCGGCGCCTTGCTGGCGCCGCTGTGGAAGTCCTCGCTCGAGGAGATCCAGATACCGATCCCCTTGACCGCCGCGAACACCTGCCACCAGCGGAACGCCTCGGGATCGACGGTGAGACCGCTGGCCGCTTCCCAGAAGCGGACTGCCTCCTTGTGCGGCAGCAGCGTGCCCGCAAGCTCCGGCCCGTTCCAGCACCACAGTGGATCCAGCGACCAAGCCAAATCCTCCAAAGGGTCGCCCATATGGGCCATCTCCCAGTCGAGGATCGCCTTGATCTCGCCGTCCGGCGAATAGAGGAAGTTGCCCGTCCGGTAGTCTCCGTGAACGAGGCTGAGCTTCTGGGCGGGCGGTGGAGGGCGCCGCGCCAGCCAACGCAGGGCGGCGTGCGCGATTGGATTTGGGTGAAGTTCGTCATCGACGATCACGCCTCGCCAGTAGTCCAGCTGTTGCATCGCGCAGGTTTCGCGTGAGGTGGCCGCCATCACGTCGCCCAGTCCCATCGCCAGCGGATCGAGCGTCGCGAGCCGGCCCAGCAGCGACCACTTCTGGCGGCCGATGGATTCGCGGTGTTGTGGAGGGATCGCGTCGGCGGCGGCCTGGCAGCCGGCCACCTCCGCGGTGATCGAGAACGGCCGGCCGAGCCACTCGCAAGCCTCTTCCAGGAACAGCGCTTCGGGCGCCGGCAAGCCGGCCTTGAACGCCGCCTCGATCGCCCGGTATTCGGTGCGCCGGTCGGTGTCGATCAGGCTCGTGGCGGGATCGATCCGCACGATCATGCCCCTCGTCTCGTCGCCCGCGTGGGCCTTGAACCGCCAGGTCTCGCGAGAGGCGCCGCCAGGGATATGGGTGAGGTCGGACGCGGCTGCGTCCGGTCGCCAGCGGGCCGACAGGAAGCGGCTCAGACCGTCGCGAAGTTCGATCTCTCGATTGTCCAAATTCGTTCCTCCCCCCTTTTGGCGTCAGTGCGTCATTGTGGAGACGTGCGGTCACTACAATGGCGGCGCCGCCAACGCCAACAGATCATGCGCTTCATCGGCCCGGGCGCAGCCACCTCGGCCTTCCTGCAGGCAGGGCGCGACGAAGAGATCGCCGTGCCACGCGCCGCGGACAGTCCGGGCCCCCACGATCAGCCAAAGGATGGCAAGGGCGACTACCAGCGCGCCTCCAAAGACGGCGAAGGGGGGGATCGGCAGCAGGGTCGACAGCCGAAGCGTCGCCACGGCATAGACCCCGATCGGAAAAGTATAGCCCCACCAGCCCAGATTGAACGGCAGGCCGTCGCGCAGATATCGCAGGGTGATGAGGACGCCCAGCGCCATCCACCACAGGCCATAGGCCCAGAGAAGAAGGCCGCCGATCAGGCCGATGCCGCGAGCCGCGTCGCCATAGACGCCAAGGCCGTTGGCCGCGAAGATCGCCGGCGCCGCGGCGCCCAGCACCAGCAATCCAAGCGCGCCCGTGCCGATCGGACCGAGCGCGAGCCAGCTCGAAGCGGCCATGCCGGCATGCGGCAGCTTGTGGATCGCCATGCGCAGGACCAGGATGACCAGGATGCTCATGGCCAGCGGCACCGAGCAGGCCCAGAGCGCGTAGCTTGAGACCAGCACGCTGAGCTGCTGGTGGACGTCCGCCAGATGAGGCGCCAGCAGACCGCCGCTCACCGCCGCGACTTCCGCCGCCACCACCGGCAACAGCCAGATGGCGGTCATCTGGTCGATGCTGTGGCTTTGGCGCGTGAACATCATGAACGGGATAGCGACGCCGCACACCACCGCCAACGCCGCATCCAGCCACCACAGGGCCTGCGCGATGTCCACCGCCGCGTGCCCCCACCGCGCGACGCCGAACAACAGGAAGCCGTTGATGATGGTGGCCAGGCCGGACGCCGCGACGCTACGGGACATCACCGCGGCGCCGCCTCCCGCCTCGACGGCGGCGCGGACGGCTTCGTTGCCCGGCAGGACCATGGCCACGTCGAGATCGCCGACACCGGACCCGCTCCTGGCCAGGGCCGCCTCGAAACTCGACCGCGTCCCCGAGCCCGGTTCGCGCAGGATCCAGCGGCTCTCTCGAAGCTGAGCGGGCGTCCTGGGCGGGCTGATCACCCAGGGATGATCGCCTTTCACCACCAGGCTCAGCCGATCGTGGCCGATGACCGTGCGGTTCAGCACGGGATCATCGAGCTCGCCCTCCACCACGCCGAGTTCGGCCGCCCCTGACACGACCGCCCTGGCGACGCCGGCGGTATTGTCGATCCCGATCTCCAGCAAGATACCCGGATGGGCATCATGGAAGGCGACCAGACGAGGCGGCAGCCAGTAGCCCGCGACGGTTTCGCTGGCGTGGATCGATAGTCGCCCGCGCGCCAGACCCGCCAGGTCGTCCAGCGCGGTCTCCGCCGCCGCGGCGCGGGCCAGCACGCCACGGGCTTCTTCCAGAAACACCCGTCCCGCCTCGTTCAGAACCAGGCCGCGCCCCACCCGATCGAACAGGACGACGCCGTGTCGCCGCTCGAGCGCCGTCACCGCGGAACTCACGGCCGATTGAGTGAGGTTCAACGCCTGAGCGGCTTTCGTCAGGTGCTGGCGTTCCGCAACGGCGACGAAGATGCGCAGCTGTTCGAGGGTCATTGCGACAGTCCAGGCGGAATCTCGCCAGCGCGCTGGATCTGGACGACGGCGCCCACCTTGCCGGGCGTTCCCTGCGCGATGACTAGATAGCGGCGCGGCGCCTCGCCGCCGGGCTGGATCAATTGGCGGATGGGGCCGGTGGCGTCGACGATGGCCGCGCCGGCCGGGTTTGTGGTGAAGGCCGCCAAGGGCTCCAGCGCGCCTGAGCCGTCGGGGTGTTCGGACAGAGCCAGCAGATAGGCGGCCCTGGGCGCCAGGCCGGTGACGGCGGCCTGGATCACCTGCACCAGGCCCTGATCGAACAGGCTGACGCTGGTCGGCGCTCCCACGCCGCTCGCCGGCGCGAGACTGACGTGTGCCGCCTCGCCGGCGAGACCAAGGGGCTGCAGACCCTGGCGCCCGTCGCCGTCAGGCACGGCGTTCGGAACATAGGCGATGGCCTGGGCGGCCTGGCCTATGGGCACGCTGGCGATCACCGTGTTGGTCAAGGTGTCGATGGCGACCATGGCGTCGCCGTTCTCCAATCCGACATAGAGCCGGGTCCCGTCGCCCGACGGCCACAGGCCATGCGGCAACTTGCCGACCGGGATGGTCGCCACCTTGGTGAAGTCGTCGCGGCGAAAGACCTGCACCTCGTTCAGTCCGCCGACGGTCACATAGGCGAAATGGCCGTGCGTGTTCTCGATGAAGTTGACGTGGTTGGTGATCGGGCCGGTATCGATCACGGCCAGGGTGGCGAAGGGCGGACGGGCGCCAATGACCACCACCTTGCCGATATCCTTGAGCGTGTACCAGACCTGCGTTCCATCGGGCGTGGCGGCCAGGTTGGGGCAGAAGGCGCTGGGTTGTGGCAGCCGGGCGATGATGACATGCGACTTGACGTCCACCACCGCCAGCTCGGGGTTGAACGAGCTGCAGACATAGCCGTAACGGCCATCGGGCGAGAAGATGGTCATGCCAGGACCCGGCGCCGTGACGATCCGGGTCTTTTCCTCGAAGGTCCGGCTATCGAGCACGGCGACGTAGTTTTCGCCCCGCACCGTCACCCAGACCTCCGAACCATCCTGGGTATAGAAGGCCTCGTGGGGCGAGCGGCCGACATAGGTGGTGTGCTTCACCGTATTGGTCTGCGTATCGATGAAGGTCACCGAGTTCGACCCGATGGACACCACGGCCAGGGTCCGGTGATCGGGCGAGAAGCCCATCCCGTGAACCAGAAGCTGGCCTTTATAGAGCGGGCTGAAGTTGGCGGGCTGGGGGTCGCCCAGCCGGATGACGCCAAGCAGACGATTGTCCACCGGGTCGATCACCGAGACGGTGTTGGAAAACTGTTCGGCCGCATAGACCCGGTCGCGGTGGCTGACCGGGATGTCCGGCGCGTCCGCGGGTCCAGGCGCCTGTCCGGCCCAGACGGTCGTGGCCAGGGCGCAGATCGCGCCGGCGCAAAGCAGAAGGGATGGACGGTTGGTCACGGGAAGGCTCCTCGCCGTCGCTAAGGTCTGGGCGGTCGATGTTGCTGATCCGGCGTCGGCGCCGACGCCGGCAAGGGACGTCCGGTCGCCAACCGCATGGCGACAATCTCCTGCTGCTGTTCGACGATGATCTCCTGGGCGATACGGCGCAATTGCTCATTGCGCCCATAGCGGAGCTCGGCCTGCGCCATCTCGATCGCGCCGCGGTGGTGCGGCTCCATCATCGAGACAAAGTCCTGGTCGACGTCGCCGGTCGGCTTCACCGCCATGCCGGCCATCATCCGATCCATGGCGACGGCGTTCTCGGCCAGGAAGGGCGCCTCGGGTTCAGGCGCCGCGCCAACGGCGGTCGACAGCAGAGCGGCCGTGGTTGCGATGGCCAGCGCCAAAGGTGGAAATCTTGCTCGACTTTCTGAAGGCATCGACAGGCTCCTTTTTGGGCGGTCGCCGCCGGATCGCATATTCCAAGTGCTACCTGGCGGCCCGGCTTTCCCCAGCCGGCTCCCAGCCCAGTCCCAGGCTCTTCTGCAACGCGACATAGTCGATGGACAGCTGCGCGCCGGCGTCCAGGACGCCAAGTTCGGCCTGGACTCGCCTGCGTTCCGCATCGAGAACGTCGAGCGTGGTGGCCGTTCCGCCCTTCTCGCGCAGGTCCTCGAGCCGGGCAAGACGCTCGGCGGAGGCCTGCACCTTCAGGAGGCCGGCGACATTGTCGCGCTGGCGGCCATAGCGGGAGAGGGAGGTTTCGGCGTCCTGCAAAGCGGAGAGCACCGTCGATCGGTAGTTGGCGACGGATTCTTCATAGGCCCCGCGCGCCTGGGCGATCTTGGCGCGGATGCGGCCGAAATCGAACGGCGTCCATTGCAGCAGGGGCGCCGTGGCGTAGGTCTCGCTGGAGCTGTTGAACAGTTGCGAGAGCGCCGGGGCCGTGTAGCCGATGGTGCCGATCAGCGTCACCTTCGGGAACAGATCGGCCGTATGCTGGCCGATCGCGGCATTGTATTGCTGCAGCTGGCGTTCAGCCTGGCGGATGTCCGGGCGGCGGCGCAGCATGGCGGCCGGATCGCCGACGGCCGTGACGGCGGGCGGGGCCGGAACCGGCGCGACTGCGTCGAGCTCCGCATCCAGCTCGCCCGGCTCCCGGCCGGTCAGGACGGCCAGGCGATCGAGCTGCTCGGTGATTTGCGCGCCGATGGGAATCAAGTCCGCCTCGGTGGACTGGAGCTGGTTGTTCAGCTGTTCCACGTCGACGTCGGAGACGGTTCCGCCGGCCTGGCGCCGCCTGGCCAGTTCGAGCATGCGGGTCTCGATCTCGACGTTGCGGCGGGACAGGACCAGCCGCTGCTGCAGCTGGCGAAGCATGACATAGGCCTGGGCGACCTCGGCTTCGAGGCTGACCTGCGCGCCGTCCAGCGCGGCGTCGGCGCCCCGCGCCTGC
>Ga0302314_10017129_pt1 | contig 12177 bp, 12 predicted proteins | sample III_Palsa_N2_3_FD_200533 | JGI IMG/M metagenome (GOLD analysis project Ga0302314, IMG submission 200533) | Peat permafrost microbial communities from Stordalen Mire near Abisko, Sweden - III_Palsa_N2_3 | ecosystem: Environmental > Terrestrial > Soil > Palsa > Peat permafrost | place: Sweden...
GATGATGGGCGCCTATCTCCAGCTCCAGGTCACGCGGCCACAGTCGGTCGCCTGGCTGGGGGCCGGCAATCCGGTCGGCCAGGCGGCCTGGATCGTGGAGCGGTTCCACGACTGGTCCGACCTGCGCGCCAAACCCTTCAGCGAGGTCTATTCGATGGACCAGCTGCTGACCAACGTCATGATCTACGTCATGACCGGCTCGTTCACGACCGGCGCTTGGTATTATCGGGGGCTGCTGGAAGAGGGCGGGCTGTCCGCGATCGAGGGCGCGCGTTGCGAGACGCCGACCGCCTACGCGGCCTATGGCGGCGAGACCTACATCCCCGCGCCGCCCAGATCCTACGTCGAGCGCGCCTATAACATCACCCGTTGGAGCGAACTTCCGACCGGCGGACATTTTGCGGCTATGGAAGAGCCCGATCTGTTTGTAGAGGACGTGCGGGCCTGGGGGCGCGAAGCGACGTAGCCGCGCCAGGGCCCACAGTTAAGGGACCCCATGGCCGCCAACCTACACCGCTACGACTTCGCCTCCGACAACACCGCCCCGGCCATGCCGGAGGTGATGGACGCCCTGACCCGCTTCAACACCGACAACCGGGCAAGCTACGGCGACGACGACGTCTGCGAACAGGCGGCCGAGCTGATCCGTGGATTGATGGACGCCGACGCGGTGGTGAAGTTCGCCGCGTCTGGGACGGCGGCCAACGCCCTGTCCCTGGCCGCCCTCGCCCAACCCTTCGAGGCGGTGATCTGCCACGAGCATTCCCATGTCGCCACCGACGAGACCGGCGCGCCGGGCTTCTTCGGCTCCGGCGTGGGCTTGACCATGCTCACCGGCGCCTCGGGCAAGATCGATCCCGGCCAACTGCCCGCCATTCTCGCCCGGCCTGACGAGCCTCACTGGCAGTCGGCGGCGGCGCTGACGGTCACCAACGCCACCGAATACGGTGTGGTCTACACGCAGGACGAGGTCGCCGCGCTCGCGGCGCCCGCCAAGGCCAGGGGCCTGAAGCTGCATCTGGACGGCGCGCGCATGGCCAATGCGGTCGCTTCCGGCTTCGACCTCAAAAGCCTGCCCAAGCTAGGCTTCGACATCGTCGTCCTGGGCGGCACCAAGGCCGGCTCGACGCCCACCGAGGCCATCGTGATCCTGAACCGCGACCTGGCCCACCGGTTTGGCGCGCGGATGAAGCATGGCGGCCAGCTGACCTCGAAGGCCCGGTTCCTCGCCGCGCCCTGGGTCGGCATGCTGGAAACCGGCGCCTGGACCCGGCGCGCCGCCCACGCCAACGCCATGGCCAAGCGGCTAGCGGCGGCCTCGCCGTTCCGGGTCAACCATCCCGTCGAAGCCAACGCCGTCTTCGTGGAGATGGACGAGCCGACGCTGCACCGCCTCCATGACGCCGGGTGGCACGTCTACCGCTTTATCGACGGCAGCGTCCGCTTCATGTGCTCCTGGGCGACGACAGCGGAGACCGTGGACGAGTTTGGGGCGGTGCTTAAGGGGCTGGTCTAGGGCCTATTTGGCGCTTGCGGTCTTGAGCGCGGCCGCCGCCTTGGCTTCGTCCTGGCGCGCACCCGCCAGCACGCCGGCCAGGGAATAGTTTCCTTCGTGGCAGGCGACCTCATAGATGGGGTCTTTCGACGCCCTGAACACCATCTCGCCGCGCCAGGGCTGGGTGTAGATGGTCGAATCCTCGACGGTGAACTCATAGAAGATTTCGGTCGCTGAAATCCGCGTGAAGCGTTCGACGATCCTGGTGTTCGGGGACAGCTCGAGCTGAACGTGGAAGGCGTCGCGGGGATTGAAGTTGGTGGTCTCGACCACCAGCGTCCCCTTCTCCCAATGGCCGATGGAATAGCCCATCCAGGGCCGGATGGCGGGGGGAACATGCTGCGCGTTCAGCCGGACGATCCTTACATCGTGGTTCACCTCCGAAAGAATGGCGACGGCGTTGGCCGTCTGCACAATCTGGAGGTTTGTCGGGAAGAGCGCGCTAAGCAGCGGCGGGCCGCTGACCCCCCGGGGTTGCGATCAGACACTGTTCCTGCGGCGGCCGATCTTCGGGGTTGTCGAAGCCGCGGGTCATGCGCGCCCTGGCGGCGTCGAACAGCGTGCGGGTTTCAGGCTTGTAGGGAACGCGGCCGTCAGCAGGGCTGATGATCCAGGAGGTCCTGGCCTGACCGCCGATGCGGGCGAGCCGGGCGTCCGGATACCATTCGGACTCCCCCTGGCCGAACGGGTCGTCTGCGGGATGGATGATGCGCTGGTTGAGCATCTTCTCCAGCGGCGGCGTCCGCGTCAGACAGCGTCAGATTGGAGACGTCGTCCGACCGCTCGAGCGGGGTACGCGAGAAGGTCGTCCAGTCGCCCTCGAGATCGGTAGCGCCCCAAGGCATGTGAGGGACGTGGTACGGGGCGGCATGGGCCGGCGCTGCAAAGCAAAGCCCTAGACTTAGGGTCAGGGCTAAGCATCTCAAGCTCGCTATAGCCACCAAGTGCGATCCCCCGATCAACATCAGGTCCCATATGACACCCGTTTAGACTTCGTCTCGCCACTCGATCCCTAGGACCGCGGCGAACTCGTCAACGGTGGACACGACTGCACACTGCTCCGGCCGATCAAACATATCTTTCGGTAATTCAGCTAGCGTATCCGCGCTGGCCACACATGCCCATACATCCTCGTCCGGCCAAAGGAAGACCCCTGACACTTGCCTCATGATCACGAGAAGGCGCTCAATGAACTCACGGCTGAAGGGCGGGCGATTGATCGAAAATCCGGTCGCTAAGTCGGCGTCCTCCTCTGTGAAACTCATCACGCCGCCATAGTGCTTGCCGTCAGGGCCCAGCACGCCCCAGCTCCCGTCGCCCCACGGGTCCAGTAAGTTCCCCAGCGCTTCCACGATAATTGAGCGGTCAAAGGGCGCCGGTTGGCCGCCTCTGAATCCAAATAGGTAGACGTCGAGGCTCATCGCTTGCTGCCTTCAAACCGATCGGCGGTGATTGCGTAGCACGCCAACATCAAAAGAACAATCAGGGAACATACGGCGCTATCTTCTCTAGTCCGCAGCCGCGCCTCCGCGCCAGCCGTCGCCGAGCTGGCCTATTCGTGGTAGGTTAGGATCATGGCGCATGATCGTATCGAGCGTGACCCGGCGGTGATGATGGGCAAACCCGTCGTCAAGGGTACGCGAATCACCGTCGAATTAATCCTGCGGGAATGCGCGCGAGGCGCGACGATGGATGAGATCGTTGAAGACTATCCCTCACTGAACGGCGGCGACATCCATGCAGCGCTAGCCTACGCCGCCGACTACCTATCCCATGAAGGCATTCTTGCAGCCGAGTGAAACTGCTCGCCGACGAGTGCTGTCCAGCCCGAATCGTCCGCGCGCTGCGGGACGTTGGTTTTGACGTGATCTACATCTTCGAGACGGCGCGAGGGTCGTCTGATGAGCAGGTCGCGAGCATGGCCATCGCCGAGAATAGAATCATTCTCTCGGCGGACTACGACTTCGGTGAGATGGCGGTACGAGATAGAGCGCCCTTGCCCGGCGTAATCATCATCGCGGCTTGGCGGGAGCCAATCGTCGAACGAATAGCACGCGTCATTCAAGCGATGACAACACCTGGCGCTGAGTTCGCCGGCAGGCTGACAATTATCGAACGCGATAGAGTCCGCTTCCGGCCGCTCGCCGCCAACTGAGCCTAGGGCCCTACTCCGCCGCCACCGCCACGCGTTTGCCGACCATGCCGCCCAACCGGCCGTTGATGATGTCCTCGGCGCCCGAGACGATACGGCTGACCAGGGCGGCGCAGGTGGGGATGTCGTTGATCAGGCCTTGCACCTGGCCAGCCGACCAGATGCCGTGTTCCGGATCGCCGGTTTCATAGACCACCTTGCCGCGCGTGCCGGCCACCAACTCGCGCACATCCTCGAACTTGGCGCCGTCGCGTTCCATCTGCGCCACCTGGATCGAGATGGCGTTCTTGGCCACCCGGCTGGTGTTGCGCATGGTGCGGAAGATCAGCTCGGTGGAGCGTTCGTCGTTCTCCACCATCTGGCGTTTGACGTTCTCATGGATCGGCGATTCCACCGTAGCCATGAAGCGGGTGCCCATGTTGACGCCCTCGGCGCCCAGCGCCAGGGCCGCGACCAGGCCGCGCGCATCGCCGAAGCCGCCCGAGGCGATCATCGGAATCTTGATCTTGTCGGCGGCGGCCGGGATCAGGATCAGGCCGGGGACATCGTCCTCGCCCGGGTGGCCGGCGCATTCGAAACCGTCGATGGAGATGGCGTCGACGCCCATCCGCTCCGCCGACAGGCCATGCCGGACGGAAGTGCACTTATGCAGCACCTTGATGCCGTGCTTCTTGAACTCGTCGACATGTTCCTGCGGCTTGTTGCCGGCGGTCTCGACGATCTTGATGCCGGCCTCGATGATGGCCTGGCGGTATTCGGCGTACGGCGGCGGCTTGATCGCCGGCAGGATGGTCAGGTTCACGCCGAACGGCTTGTCGGTCAGCTCCCGGCAGCGGGCGATTTCCTTGGTCAGGTCTTCCGGCGTCGGCTGGGTCAGGGCGGTGATGAAGCCAAGGGCGCCGGCGTTGGCGACCGCCGCGACCAATTCGGCGCGGCCCACCCACTGCATGCCGCCCTGGGCGATAGGGTGCTCGACGCCGAACATCTCGGTGAAGCGGGTCTTGATCATGCCATCCTCCCAACGGTTGTTTGAAAACCAGTAAGAAGGCTTTCCCCACGTCAGGCAAGACGAAAGAGAATGGCGCTCGTTCACGTTCCCGGCGGATAGGCCTCGAGGTCCAGAGTCCGCTGGACGGTCATGCGCAGCACGCACGCGCTGGCGTTGATGCGGGAGATGGTGCCCCAATCCTCGTCTTCGTAGGAGGCGCATTCGGCGTCGCGGAAAGTGACCCAGGCGCGTTGGGCCGCCTGCAACTTGGTCTTCTGACGCGCGTTCAGGCTGGCCATGGTCTTCCGATAGGCCGCGTTCAGACGCGCGTCTTGAATCTGCAGTTCCACCCCGGTGCAATCGATCATGCCCATGGTCGATTGGCCGGCGGGCGCACCAAGGCACTTGTCATAGGCAGGGGTGTAGCGAGCCTCTACCGGGTCGGGCCTGGACGCGGCCGCGGCTGGCGAGACAAGGGCCGGCCCGACGACGACGAACGCCAAGGCGATCGCCGCGGACAGCCTCACAGATTGCGCCCGATGGCGTAGAAGCGCGCGGCGCGCTGATGGCGCAGCGCTTCGGCGGAGAGGCCCTCGAAGGCCTTCAGCTCCTCTTCCACCACGTCGCCCACCTTGCGGATCGCCGCTTCTGGATCGGCATGGGCGCCGCCGGCAGGCTCCTCGATGATGCGGTCGATGACGCCCAGGCCAATCAGGTCCTGGGCGGTGATCTTCATCGCCTCGGCCATCACCGGCGCCTGGTCGGCGTCGCGGAAGACGATCCGCGCGGCCGCTTCCGGCGCGGCGACGGAATAGATGGCGTGCTCCAGGATCAGCACCCGGTTGGCCGCCGCGATGGCCAGCGCGCCGCCCGAGCCGCCCTCGCCGGTGATCACGGCGATCATGGGCACGCCCAGGGTCAGGCAGCGTTCGGTGGAGCGGGCGATGGCTTCGCCCTGGCCGCGCTCCTCGGCGCCCACGCCTGGAAAGGCGCCGGCGGTGTCGACGAAACTGACCACCGGCAGACTGAACTGCTCGGCCATGTCCATCAGCCGGATCGCCTTGCGGAAGCCCTCTGGCCGCACCGAGCCGAAATTGTGTTTCACCCGGGTGACGGTGTCGTGGCCCTTTTCGTGGCCGATCACCATCACCGGCGCGCCGCGGAACTTGCCCATGCCGCCGACAATGGCCTGGTCGTCGCCGAACCGGCGGTCGCCGCGCAACTCGACGAAGTCGTCGATCAGGCCGGCGATATAATGGGTCGTGTGCGGCCGCTGAGGATGGCGCGCAACCTGGGTCTTCTGCCAGGTATCGAGCTTGGCGTAGGCGTCGCGGCGCATGGTGTCGACGCGCGAGCGCAAGGCGTCGATCTCCGTATCGAACGCACCGGCGCCGGCCTGGTCCGACAGCTGGGAGAGCTCTTCGATCTTGGCTTCCAGATCGCCGATGGGGCGCTCGAAATCGAGATAGTGTGTCGCCATACTTCGCTAAACGCCGCAGCCCCAAAGAAGGCGCCGAAACTAGGCGCGGCGGGTAAAAACTACAAGGATGGCGCGACGCTCAGGGCGTCAGCCCGCGCTTGGCGGCTTCGTCGGCGATGGTGGGCGAACTCGCCTTGGCGGCGGCGATATCCGCGTCCCCCTCCGCCTTCATGCCCTTTTTCAATTCCGCCAGCCCTCGGCCATAGAGCGACCAAGCCAGTTTTGGGCGTAGGTTGAGCGAACCGTTGTAGTCGGCGATCGCCTTATCGAACTGCCCGAGCCGCAGGTGAACGAGGCCTCGGCTGTCCAGCAGACCGGGATCGCCAGGCAGCAGACGCAACGCGAGGTTACAGTCGGCCAGCGCCTTGTCCAAATCCTGGTTGCGCAGAGCGCGAAGCCAGCATCGGTCGTTGAGCGCCTGGGCTCGCGCGTCGTCCTTTGGGTGGGCGTCGATCCATTGGTCCAACTCGGCGATGGCCTCGGGCTCAAGGTTCGCCCGGATATAGCCGGCGGCTATCCCAAGCCGCGCATCGGGATCGTTCGCCGCAGCCTTGTCGGCCGCGTCCAAGTCCGTCTTGGCCTGCACTGGCTCCTTGCGAAACTCATAGGCCGCCGCCCTGGCGAGCAAGGCTGCGATATAATCCGGCTTGATCGCGAGCGCCTGATTCAGGTCATCCATGACCATCTTCGGCTGCAGATTCGCGCGGTGAACCATGGCGCGTTCGTAAAGATATCGCGGCTCTGTTGGCGTAAGCGCGATGGCCTTGGTCAGATCGGCGATCGCGCCGTCGAAGTCGCGGCGGGAGGCCAGGGCTGCTGCATGCCGGCTGTAGGCGTCAGCGTCCATGGTCTCGGCCGGGGGAGAAAGACCCACCGCGCCAGCGGCATCTTTGGTGGAGGCTTGCTTCGGCGGGGCCATCTTCATGTCGAAGACCGGGCCGCCGTTATAGGTGAAGTAGATCTTGTGCTGGCTGTTGGAGATGAAGACGCGATGGGCCAGGAAGAAGTCGGCGCCCAGGAGCATGTCGCGATCCAGCTGCATGTCGCCGATGAAGAGCTTGAAATTCTTGATCTCTTCGTCGCCGATCTTGAAACTTGAGAAGGGCGCGAGCCAGGACCGCAGATAACTCCGCTGGGTAATGCCTTCGCTGTAGCCGGCGGCCAACACGCCCGGATCGCCTGGTTTGACGCCTGCGCGAGCCGCTGCGTTCAGCATCAGCATCGAGCTTGCCGCGCCGGTGTCGAAGATGACCCGAATACGCTGACCATTGATCATCGCGGTGGCGAGAATGCTGGGATTGTTGGAATCCGGGTAGTCCATCCCGATGACCGAATATGGCTGTTGGGCGCCGACCCAATAGGCCAGGTTGGCGTCGCCGCAGCCCTGCGGCTTAAACAGGCGGATCACGCCATTGGCGAGGTCGTACTCGACGTCCGCAGCCCGGAGAAACTGCTCACCGAGAAGACCGGCCTCGCCCTCAAGCCCTTTTTCCGTGACCAGGAACTGGACGTGATGAAAGGTGGCCCCGGAAATCGTGAAATCGTCGGCGGTGCCGAGCGAAACATCCATGGTCTGGCCCCCGACGCCCCGGATGGAGAACCCGAACGGCAATGGGCCTTCATGAACCTTGTATTTTGCGGCGTTGCCGGGTGTCAGGGCGTTGGCGAAAGAGCCTGTGTCCACCAGAAGCTTGGCGTCAGCGCCGTTGATCTTCACCGGTATGAGCGGCCGGTGGCCATGCATGGTCACCGGCAGCTCGGCGAGCTCGGCAATTTTGCAGTCGGCGAAGGCTCGTCCGCCCCAGACGAGGGAGACGACGAGGACAGCGAGCAAGGCGGAAAGCCGACGAAACCCCATCCCCAACAACTAGCTTAACACACGCCCCGGTGGAAGCTTGAGCAGCCGAAAATCCCGGCCGCAGTCCTCCCTACTGCGGCCTTCTGGCCCGTGACAGCGGATGCTTTTCGTCGACCACCGCCTTTAGCCGGTCGCTGGTGACGTGGGTGTAGATCTGGGTGGTTGCGATGTCGGCGTGCCCGAGCAGGGTCTGCACGACGCGCAGGTCGGCGCCGCCCTCGAGCAGGTGGGTGGCGAAGGCGTGGCGCAGGACGTGCGGGCTGACCTTGGCCGGATCGATGCCCGCGCCCATCGCCGCCTCGTCCAGCAGCTGGGCGAAGCGGCGCGCCGTTAGCCGTCCGCCCGCGCCGCGTGACGGGAACAGCCAGGGGCTGTTCTTCAAACCCTTGGCGAAGAAGCCAGGCCGCGCGGGCAGATAGGCTCGAATGGCGACGCGGGCCGTCTCGTTCAGGGGCGCGAGGCGCTCCTTGCCGCCCTTGCCCTTGACGATCAGATAGGCCGGATCGCGGACGATGGCCGAGACCGGAAGGCCGAGCACCTCGGACACCCGCAGGCCCGATGCGTAGATCAGCTCCACCAGACAGGCGAGACGAAGGCCTGTCGCGCCATCCCGGGCGCCAGCCGCGGCGATCAGATGATTGACGTCCTCGCGGCTCAGAACCTTAGGCAGCGGCCGGCCTTGTTTGGGCGCATCGACCCGGCGCGAGGGATCGTCCTTGCGCCAGCCCTCACCCAGGGCGAAGCGATAAAGGCCCCGCACCGAGGCGCGGCGGCGGGCGGCGGTGGCGGGCGACAGGCCTTTGACGCCAAGGTTTTGGAAATAGCCCTCGATATCTTCGGCCGCGGCGTCGGCCAAGTCTCGGCCACGGCCGGCGAGGAAGCCTTGGGCGTCGGCCAAGTCCTTTTCATAGGCCATCAGGGTGTTGCGAGCCGCGGCGCGTTCGACCGCCATCATCTCCAGAAAGGCTTCGATCCAGCCCGCGCCATTTCCCAGCGAGCCTGGCATCAGCGACTCTGGCATCAGCGCGCCTGGAGCTGGGCCAGCCCCTCGACGGCGAACGCCTGGGCGTTGGCGCCGAGGCCGATCTGAACCAGCGCCCGCTCAATGCGGAGGCGGTCTTCGAGTGAGGGCCCGGCCTCGCCATCGGCCTCGGCGATCCAGAGCGCCAGCAGCGCCGCTTCACCCTTGCGGCCTCCGCTGGAGGCCGTCTCCATGGCGATCAGGCGGGCGGCCAGGCCGCCGCTGGGGGGCAGATCGAAGGCGGCCAGGCGCGCGCGAACGCCCGGGTCGAGCGTCGTCGCCAAGGCGGCGGCGAGTTCGGCGGCGGCCTCGGCGCGAGCGCGTTCGCGACTGTCGGTCGTTTCGCTGAGCTGGATCAGGCGTCCGACCAGCGAGGAGTCCACAGCGCCGCGCGCCGAGGCCAGGGTCGCGTCCAGGATAGTCACGTCCAGCACGTCGCCGCCGGCGCCATTGACAGTCAGGCCGGCACGGATCGTGTCGGCGTCGGATAGATCGCTGGCGACGATGGCGGCGTTGGCCAGGGCCACGGGCGCGGTCAGCGGGGTTTTCAGCTCCAGCAGCTGGGCGATCGCCGGTTTCGCCGCCTTGGCCGCGACGGCGTAGTCGGAGAAGTTGGCCGCGGCGCGCAAGGGCGCCAAGACCTCGGCTTCGGTCGGGGGTGGAGGCGGCGGCGGTGGGGCCGCGTCGGTCCCGCCCGCCAGCGCCGGCGGCGGCGGCGGCGAACTCGCCAGTTGCTGCGCGATGGCGCGGGAGGCGGTCGGCAGCGCCGGCGCCAGGTCCAGCTTCAGCTGGACCGACAGCGCAAAGTCCAGGCCGTCGCGGAGCGAGGCTTGGCCAGCGTCGGCGCCACCCGCGAGCATCGCGCCCATCAGACGGGCGAAATAGGGATCGCGGGCCTGCTGATTGGCGAGCGTGTAGGTGAGCTGAGCGATATCGGTCTTGCCAGCTAGCGCCTGGCAGAAGGCGCGAAGACGCAGCCAGTAGACACCGTCCCGATCGGTCGCGAGCGCATCTCCCACGGCGCAGGCCTTGTCATTGCGGCCAGTGATCAGGGCGGCTTCGGCGGCGACCTTAGACAGGGCGGCGTTGCCGGAGACGCCCGGCGTATGATCGAGAATATCGGACGCGCCCTCGGCGTCACCCAGCGCCAGCACGGCGCTCGCCCGCGCGGCGGCCAAGGCCGCATCATTACCAGCGCCGTCTGGCGCGATCGAAGCAGTGGCGAGCAGATCGCGGCCCAGCGCGGCGGCGGCCGGCGACAAGGCGGCGGAGCCCAATGTGGGGATGACCGTCCTGGCGATGTCCGCGGACGAGTCCTTCCACAGGTCCTGGCCAAAGCTGGTCTGGCGCCCGGCCGAGAAGAGATCGAGTTGGGCCAGGGCCTGCGCGCCGACGGGCGCCACCGTGATCGGCGACGATGGCGCGATAGTCGGCGTTATCGGCGGCGCGGACGCGGGCGGAAGCGGCGCGTCGGCCACCGCGGCGCCCGCGCTGGACTGCGCCAGGCCGAGGCCGGGCGCGCCGGCCGCCAACAGCGCTGCGCCCGCCATCGCCCCAGCCCGGCCAGGCCAGGCCCCGCGTCGCATGCCGCCCTTGCCGATCATCCGCGCCACCCTTCCAGCACAGCCGCCCCGTCCGTTCGGCGATCCTATGCAATATAAGCTGAAAGCCGTCCTAAACTTGGCGATGGTCACCGTCGTCGTGTAAAGGGCGAAGTCCTATGAAACCGCGCGCCCGGCCTATGCTCCTCTTTTCCTGGCGGACCAGCGCAGGTCTCGGGCTCCCAGGTCTGGGACAATGACGAACGGCGCCGCCTTGAACAACCGAACCATAGCCCTGATCGGCCTTCCCGGCGTCGGCAAGAGCAGCATTGGCCGGCGCCTGGCGACGGCCCTGGATTTGCCCTTCCGCGATGCGGACGAGGAGGTTGAGCGCGCCGCTGGCCGGACCATTTCGGAGATTTTCGCCGAGCGAGGCGAGATGGAGTTCCGCGAAGGCGAAAGGCGGGTGATCGCCCGGCTGCTGGACGATCCGCCACACGTGCTGGCCACAGGCGGCGGCGCCTTCATGAACGCGGAGACCCGGCGGCTGATCCGGGAAAAAGCGGTATCGGTCTGGCTGCGGGCGGACATTGAAGTCCTCGCTCGCCGGGTGGCCCGAAAGAACAACCGCCCGCTGCTGAAGGACCGCGATCCGCTTGAGGCGCTTTCCGCGCTCGCGGAGGTCCGACATCCTATCTACGCCGAGGCGGACATCACCATCGACTCCGTGGAGTCGCCACATTCGGCCGCGGTAAGGGCCATCCTGGAAGCCCTGGAGGCGCGCGCCCTATGATCCGCACCGTGAGCGTCGGCCTTGAGGCCAGGAGCTACGATGTCCTGATCGGCGAAGGCCTGATCGATCGCGCCGGCGCGCTGATCGCGCCTTTGCTCAAGCGCGACCGGATCGCCATCGTCGCCGACGAGACCATAATGGGCCTGCATGGCGCGCGATTGCAGGCCTCGTTGACCACCGCGAACATCCAATCCGACACCGTGGTCATTCCGCCCGGCGAGGCTTCCAAGAGCTTCGGACAGCTTGAGGACATTTGCGACCGGTTGCTGGCGCTGAACCTCGATCGCGGTGACCTGATCGTCGCCCTGGGCGGCGGGGTGGTCGGCGATCTCGCGGGTTTCGCCGCCGCCATCTACAAGCGCGGGATCGATTTCGTTCAGATTCCCACCACCCTGCTGGCTCAGGTCGATTCCTCGGTGGGCGGCAAGACCGCCATCGACACGCCGCGCGGCAAGAATCTGATCGGCGCCTTCCACCAGCCGCGCCTGGTCCTGGCCGACCAGGATGTCCTGGCCACCCTGCCCGACCGCGAGATGCGGGCCGGCTATGCCGAGATCATCAAATACGGCTTCTTGGGTGACTTCACCTTCTTCGAGTGGCTGGAGGCCAATGGCTCCGCGGTGCTGGCGCGCGAGCCGGCGGCGCTTATTCACGCCGTCGCGCGTTCCGTCGAGATGAAGGCAGAGATCGTCGCCGAGGATGAACGCGAAGCCGGGCGCCGCGCCCTGCTCAATCTCGGCCACACCTTCGGCCACGCACTGGAGGCCGAAGTCGGCTTCGGCGGCGATC
>Ga0302314_10017130_pt1 | contig 12175 bp, 7 predicted proteins | sample III_Palsa_N2_3_FD_200533 | JGI IMG/M metagenome (GOLD analysis project Ga0302314, IMG submission 200533) | Peat permafrost microbial communities from Stordalen Mire near Abisko, Sweden - III_Palsa_N2_3 | ecosystem: Environmental > Terrestrial > Soil > Palsa > Peat permafrost | place: Sweden...
CAGACAGGTTGACCCGCCCCATAAGTCCAATTAGATACCAATTAGCCCATAGGGCGCACCAAGAGAGGTCCGGCCCCCGGAACCTGCGTAAAACTGTCATCAACTAGGAAAAAATTGCAAGCCCAAAAAAACACCAATCGCAGACCATTGCTTTATTGGTATGCAAATGGTCAGTTAGTGTGGCACAAACGTCATCGCGCCGCCGGGGCTGGCGGCGCTTCCAATCGAGAGACCTAAAGACGTGGCTTCCTTCGTGCAGATCATTGGCCGGCTGGATGAGCAGAGCCGGGCGCCGCTGTATCAGCAGCTGCAGCGGGCGCTGCGCATGGCGATAAACAAGGAGCTTCTGGCGCCCGACGAGGCGCTGCCGCCGGAGCGCGATCTGGCCGAAGAGTTCAACATTTCACGCATCACGGTTCGCAAGGCGCTGGACGGCCTGGTGGCCGAGGGGCTGCTCGCCCGCCGACAGGGCGCGGGCACCTTTGTCACCGCCCGGGTGGAAAAGAGCTTCTCCAAGCTGTCCTCCTTCTCGGAAGACATGCTCTCGCGGGGCCGCACGCCGCACAGCGAATGGCTGAGCCGGGCCGCGGGCGCGGTCAGTCCCGAGGAATCGATGACCCTGGGACTCAGCCCCGGCGCGGCGGTCTATCGCTTCAACCGGATCCGTTTCGCCGACGCCCTGCCGATGGCGCTGGAATATTCCACCGTGCCGGGTTTCTGCCTGCCTTCCGCCGAGGCGGTGGGCGCGTCGCTCTATGAAGCGCTGGAGAAGCACGGCATGCGGCCGGTGCGGGCGCTGCAGCGATTGCGCGCGGTGCTGTTCAGCGCCGAGCACGCCAAGCTGCTCGGGGTCGCCGACAAGGCTGCGGGACTTTTGATCGAACGGCGGGGATTTTTGAAGGACGGCCGGGCCGTTGAGTTCACCCAGTCGTTCTATCGCGGCGACGCCTACGATTTCGTCGCCGAGCTGAACTGGCTGTCGTCCTAGTGTTCGAGGAGTGCCTTGCGTTGAGTGCGAAGAAGACCCCGGACAAGGGCCGCGCCGATCCGGCGACGAAGACCCACATGTTCGAGGAGGCCGGCGAGTCGGCCCAGGTCGTGCGCGGCCAGCTCATGGCCAACCGGCAGACCATGGTCGCGTTGGGCGCCAGGCTTCGCCGCATGCAGCCGCGGGCGGTGGTCACCGTCGGTCGCGGCAGTTCCGATCACGCCGCGACCTTCGCCCAGTATCTGATTGAGACCCGGCTGGGGGTGATGACCTCGTCGGCGGCGCCATCGGTCTCTTCCCTCTATAAGGCGACGCCGGACATGGAGGGGGTCGTCTGCCTGGCCATTTCCCAGTCCGGCAAGAGCCCGGACCTGCTCACCGCTATCGAGGGCGCCAAGGCCGCCGGCGCCTTTGTGGTCGCCTTGGTCAATGACGCCGATTCGCCGTTGGCCGGGCTGGCCGACGAGGTCGCGCCCTTGCGCGCTGGGCCGGAAATCAGCGTGGCGGCCACCAAATCCTACATCGCCGCCCTGAGCGCGATCGTGCAGATCACCGCGGCGTGGACTGAGGACGATGTGCTGATGGCCGCCCTGGGCGAGCTGCCGGACCTGCTCGACCAGGCCTGGGCGCTGGACTGGAGCCCGGCGGTTCAGGCGCTGACGGATGCGCACAATCTCTATGTGATCGGCCGGGGCGTCGGCTTCGGGGTGGCGCAGGAAGCGGCGCTGAAGTTCAAGGAGACCTGCGGCCTGCACGCCGAGGCCTTCAGCGCGGCCGAGGTGCGGCACGGGCCCATGGCCCTGGTCGGCAAGGACTTTCCGGTGCTGGCCTTCTCCCAGAACGACCAGAGCCGCGCCGGCGTCGACGAACTGGTGGCCGAGTTCCTCTCTCGCGGGGCCGACGTGATGCTGGCGGGCGGACCGGCGGAGCCGATGGGTGTGCGGCGATTGCCAACCCTGGCGGCGCATCCGGTGATTGAGCCGATACTTTACGTGCAAAGCTTCTATAGGATGGTCAATGCGCTCGCGCTGGCGCGCGGCTTCGACCCGGACCGTCCGCCCCACCTCAACAAGATCACCGAAACCGTCTGATGAACACCGCCCTGGTCAACGCCCGAGTGCTGCTCGACGATGGCTTCGCCCTTGGCAAGGCGGTGCTGATCGCGGACGGACGCATCCAGGCCGTCGTTGAGGACAGCGCGATCCCGGCGGGGTATCTGCGCCGCGATCTGGACGGCGGATCGCTGACGCCGGGCTTCATCGACGTGCAGGTCAATGGCGGGGGCGGGGCGCTGTTTACCGACGGCCCTTCGCCGAAATCAATCGCCACGATCGGCGCGGCGCACCGGCGTTTCGGCACGACGGGCTTCCTGCCGACCCTGCTCAGCAGTGATCTGGATACGGTCCGCGCGGCCATTGCGGCGACGGGCGAAGCTTTGGCGGCCGGATCGCCGGGCCTACTCGGCGTCCATATTGAGGGGCCCTTTCTCAATGCCGCCCGCAAGGGCATCCACGACGCCTCCAAATTCCGCGTCATCGATGAGCCGGCGATCGCCCTGCTCACCTCCTTGAAGGCCGGCCGGACCCTGGTGACGCTTGCGCCGGAGACCACGACGCCGGACATCATCAGCCGGCTGACCAAGGCGGGTGTGATCGTCGCCGCCGGCCACACCAACGCTGACTACGCCACCATCCGCGCCGCTCTGGATCATGGACTTGCCGGCTTCACCCATCTGTTCAACGCCATGTCGCCGATGACCAGCCGGGAACCGGGCGCCGTCGGCGCCGCGCTGGAGGATGCCGCAAGCTGGTGCGGCCTGATTGTCGACGGCAAGCACGTGGACCCGGTAGTTCTGCGCATTGCCCTGGCCGCCAAACGGCATGAGCGGTTCATGCTGGTTTCCGACGCCATGCCGACCGTGGGCATGACCGAAAAAGCCTTCCGCTTGGGCGGCCGGCTGATCACCGTCGAGAACGGCGTCTGCGTGGACGAATATGGCACCTTGGCCGGGTCGGACCTCGACATGGCGACGGCGGTGCGCAACGCGGTGAACATGCTGGGCCTCAGCCTGGCCGAGGCGGCCGGCATGGCCAGCCGCAGCCCGGCGGAATTCCTTGGCCTCGGCCGCGAACTCGGTCGCATCGCCCCCGGCTATCGCGCCGACCTGGTGCTGCTGGATGAGGCCTTGCTCGTGGCGGAGACTTGGATCAACGGCGTGGATTCCACGTCAGCCGAAACCGCCGACGCCGGCGGAAGCGCGCGTCGTGCGTAGACTGGCCCGGCTCGGCGGTCTGGCGGTGATAATTGCGGCGCCGCTGATTGCCGGTGCGAGCCAAGCGGCTCCGGCCGTGAACATTATTCCCGCGCCGCTGTCGGCCCAGCTCTTGGCCTCGAGCAAACCGATCACCATCACGCCCAGAACCGTGATCGTCGCGAGTTCAGGCGCGGACGGGCGCAAGATCGCTGTTGATTTTGCGGCGCTGGTCGCGCGCACGCGTCGCCTCAAGCTGGCCGTCCAGGCCAATCCGGCGCCTGGCCGGGCTTCGATCCTGTTCCGCCTCACCAAGGACAGCGGTCAGCCGCGCGAGGCCTATGACCTGCAGGTCGGCGACGGCCGTATCGTAATCTCCGCCCCCACCGACGCCGGCCTGCTCTATGGCGCGGCGAGCCTGTGGCAGCTGATGACTCCCGACGGCCGCGCCGGTCCGGTGACGCTGCAGGCGGTGAGCATCCACGACGCGCCGCGCTTCGCCTGGCGCGGGCTGATGCTGGATTCGGCGCGCCATTACCAGTCGCCGGCCTTCATCAAGACGCTGATCGACGTGATGGCGCTGCACAAGCTGAACGTGCTGCACTGGCACCTGACCGACGACCAGGCCTGGCGGTTGGAAATCAAGAAATACCCGCGTCTTACAAAAGTCGGCGGCTGGCGGGTTCCCGCCGGCGCGGCGGCCCAGGCGGATATCGACCCGAAGACGCATAAGCCGCGCTTGTACGGCGGCGTCTACACCCAGGCCCAGGTGAAGGCGATCGTGGCCTATGCGGCTGCGCGCAACATCACCATCGTGCCGGAGATCGAGATGCCGGGTCACGCCCTGTCGGCGATCCTGGCCTATCCGGAGTTGGGTTCGGACGGCCGCGCGCCAGCCTCGATCCAGAGCGACTGGGGCGTCTTTCCCTGGCTCTACAACCTCGACGACCACACCTTTGCGGTGATGGACGATGTGCTCACCGAGGTGATGGCGCTGTTCCCCAGCCCCTACATCCACATCGGCGGCGACGAGGCGGTGAAGGATCAGTGGAAGGCCTCGCCGAAGATCCAGGCGCAGATGAAGGCGCTGGGGATCCCCAACGAGGACGAGCTGCAGAGCTACTTCACCCACCGCATCGCGAGCTTCCTGACGGCGCATGGCCGCAAGCTGATCGGCTGGGACGAGATCCTCGACAACGCCCCGCTGCCTCCCGGCGCGACGGTGATGTCCTGGCGCGGCATCGACGGGGCCATCGCCGCGGCCAAGGCCGGGCACGACACGGTGCTGTCGCCGGCGCCCTGGATGTATTTCGACAACCGCCAAAGCGGCCGGCCTGAGGAGCCCCCCGGTCGGGGCGCAGTGATCGACTTGAAGACGGTCTACGACTTCGACCCTGCGCCGCCGACGCTGACTCCCGAACAGCGTGGCCATATCGTCGGCGTCCAGGCCAACATCTGGACCGAGCACGTCCGCACCGAGGATCGGGTCGAGACCATGGTCTTCCCCCGCCTGGCCGCCGTGGCCGAGACCGACTGGTCGCCGCAGAGCGCCCATACCTGGGACAGCTTCGCCGACCGTCTGCCGGCCATGCTGGCGCGCTACCACGCCCTGGGCGTGAAGGCCGATGATGCAGCGGTCGCCGTCTCGATGGACGTCTCGCCGGACAATGATCCGGACAAGGCCAAGGTCCGCCTGTCGACCCAGTACGGGATCGGCGAGATTCGCTATACCGTCGACCGGAGTACGCCGACCGCGCAGTCTGCAGTCTACACCGCGCCGTTGAGCCTGCCGCTATTTACCCAAGTAAGGGCCGCCGAGTTCAAGGACGGCGCCGTGATCTCTTCGGTCGCGGATCGGGTGATTGATCTATATGCAGCCCGCACCCGGACAAGCCAGCAGCTCCAACTCTGCACCAACAAGCTGGCGCTGAATCTTGAGGACGACGGACCGATCGAGGGGCCGCGCGCGATCTTCCTGGTCGACATCATGAACCCCTGCTGGATCTATCCGAAGGCGAACATGGATGGGGTCGCCAGGATTTCCGTGGGCGCCGGCCAGATCCCCTTTAACTTCCAGATCGGCGCCGATCGCGACAAAATTCCGCTCCGGCCGCCGCAGACTCACGATGGTGAGCTGGTGGTCCGCGATGGCTGTGACGGCCCCGTGATCGCCAACCTGCCGCTGGCGGCCGTGACGAAGACCACCGGCGTGACGAAGCTACAGGCGCCCATCGCCCCCATGACCGGCGCCCACGACCTCTGTTTCACCTTCACTGCCGGGTCGGTGGATCCGATCTCGGTGATCGACTGGGTGCAGCTGATCCCGGCGGACGCCCTCAAACCCGGAGCCTGACGCGTGTCGGACCTGATCCTGTTGAGTCCCCTGGACGGCTGGGCGGCGTCGCTGGACGAGGCGGCCGATCCCGTCTTCGCCGACCGCATGCTGGGCGACGGCGTGGCCATCGATCCGACCACGGGCGAACTGTACGCCCCCTGCGCGGGCCAGGTGATCGGGGTGCAGCGCACGCTTCATGCGATCACCCTGCGCACGGCCAATGGCGCGGAAATCCTGATGCACCTGGGCCTTGAAACGGTCGGCCTGAACGGGGAAGGGTTCACCGCCCATGTCGCCGACGGCCAGGCGGTCGCCGCCGGCGACCTTTTGCTCAGCTTCGACCTGGACTTCGTCGCTCGCCGCGCCAAGAGCCTGATCAGCCCGATCGTCATCACCAATGGCGACGACTATGCGATCGTGGACCTGGTCAAGGACCGGCTGGTGAAGGTCGGCGAGCCGCTGATGACCTTGCGCGGCGCGGGCGCGGTTGCGGGGGTCCAGGCGGCGTCCGGCGCCGGCGCCGTCACCCGCGATGTCGTCGTGCCGTTGCTGCATGGCGTGCACGCCCGCCCGGCGGCGGCGATCGCAGCGGTGGCCAAGATTTTTGCCTCCGAGGTCAGCATCGTCGCCAGCGGCAAGACCGCCAACGCCAAGAGCCCCGTCGCCCTTATGACCCTGGGCGTCCGGCGGGACGATCCGGTCACCCTGCGCGCGACGGGCGCGGACGCGGGCGCCGCGGTCGAGGCGCTGGCGACCCTGATCCTTAGCGGCATCGACGAACTCGCTCCGGCCAAGTCGGCCAAGGTTGAAGCGCCTCCGCCGCCGCCCGCGCCGTCCGCGGCGCCGACGCCGGGCTGGCTGAAGGGCGTCATGGCGGCGCCGGGCCTGGCCATCGGGCCGGCCTTCCACCTGCGTCCACCGGAGGTCGAAGTCGATCCCATGGGGCGCGGCGTCGGCGCGGAGACCCAGGCGCTGGCTGGGGCCATTGCCACGATCAAGGTCCGCATGGAGGCCCACGCCCAGAGCGGCTCGCGCCAGCAGCGCGCCATCTTGGGCGCCCATCTGGCCTTCCTTGATGATCCGGAACTGGCCCACGCCGCCCATGTGCTGATCGGCGACGGCCTCAGCGCCGGCGCGGCCTGGCGCGGCGCGGTGGAGGGCTACGTCCAGATGCTGCGCGGACTCAGCGATCCGCGCCTGGCCGAACGGGTGGACGACCTGATCGACCTGGAGCGCCAGGTGCTGCTGGCCCTGACCGGGACGCTCGATGCGGCGCCGGAGATTCCCGCCGGCGTCATCCTCTTGGCCGACGATCTGTTGCCGTCGCAGCTGATGGGTTTGGACGCCAGCCAGGTCGCCGGCCTGTGCACCGCGCGCGGCGGACCCACCTCCCACGTGGCCATCCTGGCCGCCGCGATGAACCTGCCGGCCATGGTCGCGGTCGGCGCGGGCGTCGCGGCAATCCCGGACGGAGCGCCGTTGATCCTGGACGCAGACGCTGGCCGGCTCGAGATCGCGCCGGATGCTTCGCAGCTGCAGGCCGCCCGGTCGGCGCTCGAGGGCCGGATCGCCCGGCGCGCCGCGGCCCGGGCCGGCGCCCACGAGGATTGCCGCACCGCGGACGGCGTCCGCATCGAGGTGCTGGCCAACCTGGCCTCGCAGGCCGGCGCCGACGCCGCCGTCCTCGCGGGCGCAGAGGGCTGCGGCCTTTTGCGCACCGAGTTTTTGTTCATGGAGCGCGACCAGCCGCCGGACGAGGACGAACAGCTGGCCTGCTACCAGGCCATAACCGACGCCCTGGGCGCGAGGCCGATCACCATCCGCACCCTGGATGTGGGCGGCGACAAGCCGGTGGGCTATCTGGCGATCCCGGCGGAGGACAACCCCGCCCTTGGCCTGCGCGGCGTACGCACCAGCCTGTGGCGGCCGGACATCCTGAAGACCCAGCTGCGCGCGTTGTTCCGGGTCGGCGAGGCCGCCAATCTGAAGATCATGGTCCCTATGATCGCCAGCCTCGCCGAGCTGACGGCGGTGAAGGCGATGATCGCGGAGGTCCGCGCCGAGCTGGGTGTCGTCCGGCCGATCCCGATCGGCGTGATGGTCGAAACCCCGGCCGCGGCGGTGACCTGCGACCTGATCTGCGCCGAGGCCGAGTTCATTTCCCTCGGCACCAATGACCTCGCCCAGTACGCCTTGGCCATGGACCGCGCGAACCCGCTGCTGGCTGCGGAGGTCGACGGGTTGCATCCGGCGGTGCTGCGGCTGATCGCCCAGTCGGCGGACGGCGCGAGGGCCAAAGGCCGGCCTGTGAGCGTCTGCGGCGGCCTGGCCTCCGACCTGACCGCCGCGCCGATCCTGATCGGGCTCGGCGTCACCAGCCTTTCCGCGTCGCCGGCGATCATTCCCGAATTGAAGGCGTTAATTCGTACTCTGACGATATCGGAGTGCCGGGCGCTGTCTTCTGACGCTCTGATGCAGATCTCCGCCGGCGCGGTGAGAGCGCTCGCGCCGCCTGAACGATCCCAGACCCTCGGCCGAGGAGCCGCCTGATGGCCCAACGCTTTTCCCTAAGCGCACTGCAGCCGCTCGGCCGGGCGCTGATGCTGCCCATCGCGGTCCTGCCAGTGGCGGGGCTGATGTTGCGCCTGGGCCAGTCTGACATCCACGACCTGCTGGTACATTTTGGACTTCCCGCGGTCGCGTCGGTAATTCCGTTTATCGGCGCAGCCGGAAACGCCATCTTCCACAATCTTGGCCTGCTGTTCGCCATCGGCGTCGCGGTCGGGTTCGCCAAGGACGGCAATGGCGCGGCGGGGCTCGCCGGCGTGGTCTGCTTCATTGTGGCGACCAATGGCGCCGAGGCGTTGATGACCGCCCCAGCCGACGCCCTGGCTGGATTCGCCGGCAAGGCCAGGGACCTGGCGGATGCCGCCTGGCGGGCTGACGCGATCAATCGCCTCAGCGTGCCGCTGGGCATCCTCTCCGGCGTCATCGCCGGGTGGGCCTACAACCGGTTCGGCTCGATCAAGCTGCCGGAATACCTGGCCTTCTTCGGCGGACGGCGGTTCGTGCCGATCGTCAGCGGACTGTTCGGCCTGGGGCTGGCGGCGGTATTCGGCTTTGGATTCGCCGCGCTCTCGGGCGCGATCGACACCCTTAGCTACGCCATCGTCGCGGCCGGGCCATTCGGCCTGTTCATCTACGGGGTGCTGAACCGGCTCTTGATCGTCACCGGCCTGCACCACATCCTCAACAACGTGGCATGGTTCATCATCGGCGACTTTCATGGCGCCACCGGCGACCTGAACCGCTTCTTTGCCGGCGACCCGACGGCCGGGGCCTTCATGGCCGGCTATTTCCCGGTGATGATGTTCGGCCTGCCGGCGGCCTGCCTGGCCATGTACCACACCGCCAAGCCGGAACGCCGCGCGGCAGTCGGCGGCATGCTGGCGTCCCTGGCGCTGACCTCCATGCTCACCGGCGTCACCGAGCCGATCGAGTTCAGCTTCATGTTCCTGGCGCCTGTGCTGTTCGGCCTGCACGCGGTGCTGACGGGGTTGTCCATGGTGATCATGGACGCTCTGCACGTGCGGCTGGGCTTCAGCTTCTCCGCCGGTCTGTTCGACTATTTGATCAACTGGAACAAAGAGACGAATAGGCTACTCCTGTTTCCGGTGGGAGCGGTCTATTTCGCGCTCTATTACGGCGTGTTCCGCTTCGCCATTCAGCGCTGGGACCTGAAGACGCCGGGCCGCGAGCCCGACGAGGAGGTCGCCGCCGCGCCGGTGATCACCGGCGAGCTTGGCCGTGCGCGCGGCTATATCGCCGCCCTGGGCGGCGCGGCCAACCTGGTCTCCATCGACGCCTGCACCACGCGCCTGCGGCTGGTGGTCAAGGACCAGTCGGTGGTGGATACGCCGGCGCTGAAAGCCCTGGGCGCGCGAGGCTTTGTGAAGCCCTCGGAGCGCGACCTGCAGGTCGTGGTCGGCCCGATCGCCGACGAGGTCGCCCGCGAGATGCGCCAGGCGATGGGCTCGCCCGTACCGTCCGCCCCGGCGCCGACCGCGGCGGCCGCGCCGGTGATCGTCTCCGGAGAAGACCAGGGATTGGCTGCTTCCCTATTGGCGGCCCTCGGCGGCGCGGCCAACCTGAAGAGCGCCGAGGCTGCGGCCAACCGCATCCTGGTCGGCCTGACCGATCCAGCACGCATCGATGGGTCGGCCCTCGCCAGGCTCGGTGTGCGCGGCGTCGCCCGCACCGGCGCCGGATCAGCCCACCTGGTGCTGGCGGACTCGGCCGCGGGCCCGGCCCAGGCGCTGGCGGGGCTGATCAAAAGCTGAGCGCCTTCTCCGGCGGGAAGACGGAAACGGGCTTCGATACCCTGCCGCCGCGAATCCCAGATAGTGTCCGGCGGCTGAACCGAGTCCCGGTTCGCACAATCGATCTTGGGCATGAGCGGCGCCACACCAACCAACAGCAAGAACGCAGGCCCGGTGACCGTCCCAGTGGCGGCGCTGTCCGCGCTTGGCGTGGTGTTCGGCGACCTGGGCACCAGCCCGCTCTATACCTTGCAGACCGTTGTCGAGGCGGTGAACGGCCATTTCACCCCCGAAGGGGCGCTGGGCATCCTGTCGCTGATCGTCTGGACCCTGATCATCACCATCTCGGTCAAATACTGCCTGTTCGTCATGCGGGCGGACAACCATGGCGAGGGCGGCATTCTGGCCCTGATGTCGCTGCTCGGCGCCAACCGCTTTGCCGGCGGCGCCAAGGCGCTGGCGGTGATGGGTCTGCTCGGCGCGGCGCTGATTTATGGCGACGGGGTGATCACCCCGGCCATTTCGGTGCTGAGCGCGCTGGAGGGCGTCAATGTCGTCACCCATGCCCTTACGCCCTATGTGATGCCGGTCGCGGTGCTGATCCTGTTCGGCTTTTTCGCGGTGCAGCGGTTCGGCACGGCCAAGATCGGCGGCGCGTTCGGACCGATCATGCTGGCCTGGTTCGTCGTCATCTCCATTTTGGGCGTCAGCGGCATTCTGCGCGATCCCATCGTGCTGACCGCGATCGACCCCAGCCACGCCATCGGCTTTCTGGCCCGCCACGGCTTCAGGAGCTTCCTGGTGCTGGGCGGCGTCTTCCTATGCATCACCGGGGGCGAGGCGCTGTATGCCGATATGGGCCATTTCGGCGCGGGGCCGATCCGGCTGTCCTGGTACCTGGTGGTGCTGCCGGCGCTGCTGCTCAGCTACGCCGGCCAGACGGCGCTCCTGATTCAGAAGGGGCATATCGAGGGCAATCCCTTCTTCGAGCTTGCGCCGGCCTGGTCGGTCTATCCGCTGGTGGTCCTGGCCACGGTCGCCACCATCATCGCCAGTCAGGCGGTGGTCACCGGCTCGTTCTCGATGACCCGCCAGGCCATGCAGCTGGGCTGGCTGCCAGGCTTCGACATCCGCCAGACCTCGGATAGCGTCTATGGTCAGATCTATGTGCCGGCGGTGAACTGGCTGATGATGACCGCGACCATCGGCATCACCATCGGCTTCAAGAGCTCCGACCGTCTCGCCGGCGCCTATGGCACCGCCGTGTCGACCACCATGTTGCTGACCACGGCGCTGCTGTTCACCGCCATGCGCAAGGTCTGGAAGTGGCCGACGATCGCCGCCGGCGCAGTCGCCGGGGTGTTCCTGATTGTCGACCTCGGCTTCTTCAGCGCCAACCTCCTGAAGATCGCCGACGGCGGCTGGCTGCCGCTGACCTTCGGCGCCCTGGTGTTCGGCGCCATGCTGACCTGGCACTGGGGCATCGGCCGCGTGCGAAGGGCCGCCGCGGTCGAGCCGGGATCGGCGGAGAAGCTGATCCGCGACCTCAACGCCCGCCGCATTCCACGCGTCCCCGGCACGGCGGTGTTTCTGACCCGCACCACCAACATCATCCCGCCGCTGATGATCGACCACGTCAAACACATGGGCGCGCTGCATGAGAAGGTGATCAGCCTGACGGTGGAGTTCGCGGAGACGCCGCGTTGCGCGCCTGAATACCGCGGCGAGATCGAGCACATCGCCACCGGCCTGTGGCGCGCGAGCCTGAGATTCGGCTTCGTACAGATTCCCGACCTGCCGGCGGCGCTGAAGGCTGTTCCGCACCTGGACCGGTCGATCGACATCGACAATGCGGTCTATTTCGCGTCCCGCGACATGGTGGTCTCCAAGCCCGACATCGAGCCGCTGATGCGCTGGCGGCTGGCCATCTTCGCCTTCTTCTTTCGCAACGCCGTCAAGGTGTTCGACCGCTTCAGCCTGCCGGCGCAGAATGTGGTCGAGATCGCGCGAGAGATCGAGATTTAGGGGGTTCGACTGATCTCCCGCCCCGCCGTTCCCCAGGCCTTGTGCCTGGGGTCCATTGAGCGCAGCGGGTTCGAGGTTCGTCGCGGCGGCGGCGTTCGTGCGTCGCGTCAAGCGTTCGCGTTCAATGGGCCCTAGGTGTGAGGTTCCAACAGGTTGTCCATCCGGACCGGACCTAGGAAGCTGTGGTTGCGAATCTGCAGCGTCCAAGGAGGGTCCGGATGAACGTGCATAAGAATGCCCGACTGACAGTGCATGGT
>Ga0302314_10017131_pt1 | contig 12174 bp, 11 predicted proteins | sample III_Palsa_N2_3_FD_200533 | JGI IMG/M metagenome (GOLD analysis project Ga0302314, IMG submission 200533) | Peat permafrost microbial communities from Stordalen Mire near Abisko, Sweden - III_Palsa_N2_3 | ecosystem: Environmental > Terrestrial > Soil > Palsa > Peat permafrost | place: Sweden...
CCTTGTGACCGCCGCCGGCGTCGGTGAGGGTTCCGCGGGCTGCGAGTGAGACCGCAACCACCTCGATGTAGCCGACGTCGGGGAGGAGGTTCGGCTCGATCCGGTGCGCGCCGACCGCCAGGATGCGCGGTAGCGGGGAGGCAGCGACGATCAATCTCCCGTCATAGATGGGCGGCAGGGCTAAATATCTGCGAGGCAGCGGTCCGCGAATCTGCTCTTGGACGGCATCCTCCCAGGGCAGTCCTGTGCTACAGGTGAACTGGGCCAGTAGCGGGAGATCGGAGTCGTCGGCAGGACGGATCCGAACCTCTGGATCCGTCACGGCAGGTGGGGGATGCCTGGCGGGATCTCGATCGTCGGCTTGCCAGTCGGCTCGGCTGCGCCCTCGGCGAAGCGGATGGAGCCGTACGGGGTGCCATAGATGTCCGTCAGCGGGATGCCCTTGCGGGCGCTCTGGAGCACGGCAAGGGCGATCTCGGCCTGGGACTCATCCAGAGCGTCGAGTTCCCGCTGTATCTGCTCCTTGATGGTCATGACCTAATTTTACGGCGTCGATCGTCGGACTACGAGGCCTTCGCGGAGTCGATCATGGCCGCCACCTGGGCGGCTGCCTCCGCTTGCATTCCGTGAGGACGACGGCTTCGCTTGGCTGCGGAGCGACGGCTTGAAGTGGCTGCGCCTTATCGTTTGTTGATGACGGTCGGGATGATGCCGGATCGCTTGGGTTGGGGTTGACGCGGCTGTCGTCGCGGAGGCTCGACCGGAGGTCGGGCCGTAGCGGCGATAGCCGTGTGCGCGTTCTGGGGTCAGGCCCCTCTCTGTAGTCCGTGGCGGAATCGCCAGGACTCGGTGCCGGTGTCGATGATGTGGGTGCGGTGGGTGAGCCGGTCGACGACCGCTTTCGCCATCCGGGCGTCCGGGAACACCTTCGTCCACTCGCCGAACGGCAGGTTGGTGGTGACGATCAGGCTGCTGCGTTCGTGGCGTTCGGAGAGGACTTGGAACACGAGTTCGGCGGCACCGTCAGGCAATCTCAGATAGCCCAGTTCGTCCAAACAGAGCAGCTCGATCCGGGCGTAGCGCGCGATGACCCGGGCGAGCTCTTTGCGGCTCTCCGCTTCTTGTAGTTCGTTCGCCAGCGCAGCGAGCGTGGTGAAGCGGACGCGGCGTCCTTGTTGGCAAGCCGCGACGCTCAGAGCGATCGCGAGGTGGGTCTTCCCGGTGCCTGAGTCGCCGATCAGGATCACCGACTCCCGGTCGTTGATCCATGAGCCTTCGGCGAGCGCGGCGATCGTGGTCTGCGGGACTTTCGGGTTGTCGGAGAAACGGAAGTCTTCCAACCGCTTGATCTGCGGGAACCGGGCGTCCAGCAGCCGGCGGCGTTCGCGTCGCTCCTGCCGTTCGGTCGTTTCAGCTTCGAGCAGCGCGGCGAGGTAAGCGACCGGCGTTTGCTGCTCGCGGAGGGCTTCTTCGGCGAGCGCTCGGTAGCGGCGACGGACCGTCGGGAGTTTCAGCTCGACAGCGTGCGCGTCGATCAACGCCTCAAGCGCTGCCGTGCGGGCGTTCTTCGTGGCGGTCATCGACCGGCTGCCTTCCGGATCAGCTGGTCATAGCCGCTCAGATCCGGCTCGGGGCGGTCATGCGCCCGGAGGCGCTCTTCGAGCTCGAGACGGTCCGGTGGGCTGCTGTCGTCGACGCGGCGGACGAGAACCCCGACGGCGCGGCCGTCGATCGAACCGGCCGTCAGAACTCCGCGGACGGCGAGGTCCACCTGGCCGGCGCCGTGTTCGCGGCAGAGCATCAGCACGTCGACCATCTGCCGGTCAGCCTCCGAAGCGCCCCACTTGCCGCGTAGCGCCGCCCACAGCGCGTCGAAGCTCTCAGGCCACGCGCCTCGGTCGCGCTCTTGGGCGAGCGGCAGCGAACGGGCCAGACCGCCAGGCTTGCGGGCCAGCAGCTCGAGATAGTGATCGAGGCTGGCGCGGGTGCCGGACTTGCCGTGCAGCCGCTCATGCCTCGCGACCACCTTGTCGCGATGCGTGACAACGATCTCCGCCGCGCCGATCGCAACCGACACCTTCAGACCCGCTAGGGACACCGGCACCGAGTAGCGGTTCTGGCGGACCGTGATCAGCGCCTTGCTGTCGACGCGGACGACCGAGACCTCCCGTGAGTCGAACGGGCCGTCAACAACACGCAGCAGCGGCCGCTCCTGCGCCAACTGCTCACGGACAGTGCCGGAACGCCCCGCGATCTGCCGGTCCAGGTCCCGCTCGCTGGCATCGGCCAGCAGCAGGTTCAACTGGAAGATCGATCCGACACTCGGGACGGGAACGAGCCAGCGGCGACGGAACCGGCCGACCTCACCCTCGACACCGCCCTTCTCGTGCGCGCCCTGAATACCTGGCGTGGTGAACAGCGAGTCGAACAGATAGTGGCTGCGCATCGCGATGAACCGATCCGTCTCGACACGCTTGCGGCCGCGCAGCACCCTCTTCACCGCCGACCCCAGATTGTCGTAGCGAACCTCGGTGAACACGCCACCGAACCACTCGAACGCGAGCGCGTGCCCCTCGAGGAACGCCTGCTGGGTCTCGACCGGCGAGGCCATACTGAACGCCGCGCCGGAGAAACACGACCGCATGTGGAACAGGTGGACCGTGACCCGACTGCCGGCCAGCTCAACCTCCGCTTGCCCCCAATCGACCTCCGCGGTCCTCGCGGGCACATGTGCCTGAGGGACGAACACCTCCCCGACCGTCAACCCAAGCTCCCGCCGGCGCTTGCGGACGTGATCACGGACCGTTGACTCGCCGACCTCGACGCCATGCTCGTCAACCAGCCGCTGCCACACCCGCCTGGCGGTATGCCGCTGCTTGACCGGCGCCTCCAGATCGGCGGTCAGCCACTGATCGATCAGCTCGCGGTACTCGCCAAGCTTCGGTGCCGGCCTGGCCTCCGGCCGCTTCCGCGACGGCGGAACCGACGACTCCAACGCCTGCAACACCGTCCGGCGATGCACCCGATACTTCGCGACCAACGCCCGCTGCGACAAGCCCAACAACTCCCGGTCACGCCGGATCTGCTCGAACAACTCCACTCTGGAACCCACTTCCTGGCCGCCTCCGATCCACGCTCGATGAGCGCCCGATCCTCAGCAACCGGCCGGACAGAGTGCAGCCAAATCAAGCCGTCACAGTGCAGCCAACTCAGACCGTCGTTCCTATTCCGGGGATCACATGGGCGTACTGCTTGAGCGTGAAGGCTGGCGACTCGTGTCCCAGTCTCTCTGAGATCACCTTGATGGCCACACCGGCCTTGAGCAATCCCGGCACGCCCCCTAGCGGACGGTGCTCCGGTGCTTGGTGGTGCGGTTACGTTCGTCACCAGCATCGCTAGCGGCGACGGTGTGGTGCAGTCCAGCGGCGCGGCGATCGGCTCAACTGGTGGCGCGTGGGCTGGCTCCGCGGCCGGCGACACCGGGTGTGGGCTCATAGGCGCCGCCACTGGAGGGGCGGGGCTTGTGAGTTGTCCGTTCCTTAGTTGGTTGCGCCAGTAGCTCTCGTCAGGGTTGATGAGATGGGTTGATCGGACTTCGCCGGTGTCGAGTTCAACGGCGCACGACCCGCCGAACGCGACCAAAACTCGGATACCCCCACGGCCTTTGACCGAGGTAGTCGACTTTTGGTCGCATAGAGGCCCTGCAGCGGATACCCCCTGGAAAGCGGCGAAGCCTGTTCGACTTTTGGTCGCAAGCCGGCCGCGCGCGTGACGTGCCTGACCCGACCAAGCCACTCACCGCCGGGTGAGACACATGTCTCGAGACATGAGCGCTCTATCAGTAAAGATGTATGTCGTGAGATCAGGCACTGCCCGCGCTACTTCAAAAGCCCTCCAACTGGTTGGCTTTTTTGTTGCCTATGAGTCATAGTCGTACGCCGTCGCATTCTGTGTACACCGATTGCTACGATACGGCGATGAGCCGTGATATCTCCGTCCGAGAACTCCGCAACCACACGGCTGACGTAGTCGCAGCGGTCAGAGCAGGCGAGCGTGTGTCGCTGACGGTGAACCGGATGCCGGTGGCCGACATCGTTCCGCACGAGACGCAGCGCAGCCCGTGGATCTCGTCGCAGAGACTTCGCCTGCTAGTCGACGAGGCTGGCGCCGATCAGGGTCTTCTATCTGACCTCGCAGATGTCCGCGGGGTGTTGCTGGAGGACGAATGAGCCGCGGTGTGGCGGACACCTCCGTATTCATCGCTCGCGAGGCAGGGCGTCCGCTTGGCGAGCTCCCCGATGAGATAGCTGTCTCTGTCGTGACCGCTGCTGAGCTAGAGCTCGGAGTGCTGCGAGCGACACAACCAGGTGCTCGCGCGACTCGGCTTCGAACGTTGTCTCGCGTCCGCACTGAGTATCCGCTTCTGGCAATCGACGACGAGACCGCCTCATGCTTCGCGCGCATCGCCGACTCGGAACTGCGCGCAGGGCGCAAACTACGCCGACACGATGTCTGGATTGCAGCCACTGCCCTGCGGCATGGTGCGGCCGTCGTGACTCAGGACGCTGACTTCAGTGCATTTGAGGACGTCGAGGTCATCCGCGTCTAAGCCATCACTGCGACTACGGGGCCTCGGCCGCTGCTCCGCGTTCTCGGGCGTCGCACGTCAGCACCAGCACTGGGCAACGGCAGCGTATCCAGACACCGCGATCGCTTTCGCCAATCAGGCAGCCGGCGCGCCAGGCTCTAGGGAACTACTACAGCTGAGCCCTCGAAGCGACCGGCGCGCAGATCCGATAGTGCGTCTTCGGCACGCTCCAGCGGATAGGTCGTGACGGTCGTTCGTAGTGGGACTTGCGGGGCAAGCGCCAGAAACGCCTCAGCGTCGCCTCGGGTTAGGTTCGCGACAGAACGGATGCTTCGCTCCTGCCATAGGTCGTCGTAGGAGAACGCAGGGATCTCGGACATATGGATGCCGGCACAAACGACAACGCCGCCCCGGTCGAGCGCACGCAGTGCCTGTGGCACGAGACTTCCGTCGGCAGCGAAGATGATCGCCGCCTCGAGCGGCTCTGGCGCTGCCTCCGTGCTCGGCCCGGCCCAGGTGGCACCGAGCGACCGTGCGAAAGCCGTCGTGCGTTCGTCGCCGGGGCGCACAAATGCGTACACCTCCCGACCTTGGTGGACCGCGAGCTGGCAGATCATGTGCGCGGCCGAGCCAAAGCCGTAGAGACCAAGTCGCTTCCCATCGCCAGCGAGGGTCAGCGCGCGGTATCCGATCAGCCCGCCGCACAGCAGCGGGGCAGCCTGCTCATCGCTGAGACCCTCAGGCAGCGCGAAGCAGTAGCGCTCGTCTGCGACCGTGCGCTGCGCGTAGCCGCCGTCGATGTCGCGCCCGGTGAAGCGGGAACGTATACAGAGGTTCTCACGGTTCGAGCGGCAGAACCGGCACTCGCCGCAAGTCCAGCCGAGCCACGGCACGCCGAGTCGCCGGCCGTCATCGCTGATACCGACGATCTGGTGTCCGAGGACCAGTGGCAGCCGCGGCGCGTCGATCTCGCTGTCGCGGAGATGTAAATCGGTGCGGCAGACGCCACAGGCGCGCACCGTCAACGCAATCTGTCCAGGTGCGGGCTCAGGATCGGGGAGTTCCTGCTGCTCAAGCGGAGCTCCCTGCTGTGTCAGGACCGCTGCGCGCACGGCTCGATCCTAGGCGCCTTGGAGATGCAGGGCCTGATTTACGCCGCGGCAGATTTCCAAGTCCTCGCGTGCGTGCACGACCAGCGTTCGGACAGTTGCTCCATCGCCCGTCAGGTCGAGATCCTCGGTGGCCGTGGCGTTCTTGTCGCCGTCGATCGCTAAACCGAGGAATGCCAGCGCCTCCGTCGTAGCTGCACGGATCGTCGGCGCGTGCTCGCCGACGCCGCCGGTCCAGACGACCACGTCGACTCCGTTCATTGCGGCCGCCATTGCCGCGATCCCCGCCCTGAGGCGATGCAGGTAGACCCCAAGCGCCAAGCTTGCGTCAGCGTTGCCGGCGGCAGCGCGATCGACGATCTCTCGCATGTCGGCCGTCCCAGCGAGTCCGAGCATGCCTGACTCGTGCTCCAGAGCGTGCGCGATCTGTTGCTCGTCGAGTTTCTTGTGCTCGAGTATCCAGAGCAACAGCCCGGGATCGACTGACCCCGAGCGTGTCGCCATCGCGAGTCCCTCAAGCGGCGTAAAGCCCATCGTTGTATCGACGGAATACCCAAACTGCACAGCGGCCAAGGAAGCGCCCGCACCCAGGTGACAGGTCACGATCCGAAGCTCCTCGGGGGAGCGCTCCAGCATCTCCGCCGCACGCCGCGCGGCGTACGCGTGAGAGAGCCCATGGAACCCGAACCGTCGAAGCCCCCAACCCTCGCGCCAGATACGGGGTAGCGCATAGGTCGACGCGGCTGGCGGCAGTGTTGCGTGAAACGCAGTGTCGAAACAGGCGACTGCCGGGCACTCCGGCAGTGCATTACTGACCGCCTCAAGCGCCGCGAGCGACTTTGCCTGATGCAGCGGTGCAAGGTCAGACAACCCCTCTAGCGCCGCCACCACCACGTCGTCGATCCGCACGGGGCCGGTGTAGCGCGCCCCACCGTGGACGATCCGATGCCCGACTGCGTCGACGCGGCCCAGGGCCCTGACCACAGATGCCACAAGCTCAGGGTCGACTTTGGCGCCTGGAGCAGACAGCTCCTGGGCGCCACACAGGCGATCGTCATCGACAACGCTTAGTTTGAGACTGCTCGAGCCGGCGTTGACGGCCAGAATCCGCACGCTACACGCGGGCGGCACGGCCGTCGGCGGCGTAGGGCCAGGTCCAGTCGTGGATCTCCGCCGGATCGTCCCCAACCTCACGCGTATACACGCGGTGTCGTAGGCGTTCATCGACCATCGTCTGACGCAGCTCGGCGGCACGGGATCCGAGGCTCGGGACGCGATCGACCACATCCATCACCAGGTGGAAGCGGTCCATGTCGTTGAGCATCAGCATGTCGAAGGGCGTCGTCGTGGTCCCTTCCTCGTTGTAGCCGCGAACGTGAATGTTGTGATGGTTGCGCCGGCTGTAGGTCAGGCGATGGATCAGCGTCGGGTACCCGTGGAACGCGAAGATCACCGGACGGTCGGTGGTGAAAAGTGCATCGAACTCGGCGTCGGGCAGGCCGTGTGGATGCTTGCTGTCAGGTTCAAGGCGCATTAGGTCCACAACGTTGATCATCCGAACCTTGAGCTTCGGTAGATGCTCGCGCAACAGTGCCACCGCCGCGAGCGTCTCAAGCGTGGGGACGTCGCCTGCACAGGCCATCACGACGTCAGGCGACGCTCCCTGCTCGTTGCTGGCCCAGTCCCAGATCCCGAGCCCGCGGCTGCAGTGGGCGATCGCTTCGTCGATCGTCAAGTAGTTGAGCGCCGGCTGCTTGCCAGCCACGATCACGTTGACGTAGTTGCGGCTTCGCAGGCAGTGGTCGGCGACCGACAGCAGGCAGTTCGCGTCCGGTGGGAGGTAGACGCGAACTATCTCTGCCTTCTTATTGATCACGTGGTCGATGAAGCCCGGATCTTGATGCGAGAAACCGTTGTGATCTTGACGCCAGACGTGTGAGCTGAGCAGGTAGTTCAGCGAGGCGATCGGTGCTCGCCACTCGATCCCCCTGGTCACCTTCAGCCACTTGGCGTGCTGGTTGAACATCGAGTCGACGATGTGGATGAACGCCTCATAGCAATTGAAGACGCCGTGACGGCCGGTCAGCAGATAGCCCTCCAGCCAGCCCTCACACAGATGCTCGGACAAAACCTCCATCACCCGCCCGTCAGCAGCCAGGTGATCGTCGCTCGCCAGTGTCTGAGACTCCCACGCACGGTCAGTCGCTTCAAACACCGCGCTGAGGCGATTTGAAGCCGTCTCATCAGGCCCGAACAGGCGGAAGTTCGCGTGCGGTGCGTTCATTCGCATCACATCGCGCAAGAACTCGCCAAGAATCCGGGTCGCCTCACTAAAGCTGTGGGCTGGTCCATGAACGTCAGCGGCGTAGGCCCGGAAGTCCGGCAGCTCAAGGTCGCGCAGCAGCAGCCCGCCATTGGCGTGCGGATTGGCACCCATCCTCAGCGCCCCGCGCGGAGCGAGGTCTGCGAGCTCCGCGCGCAGTGCGCCCGCATCGTCGAACAGCTCCTCTGGCCGGTAGGAGCGCATCCATTCCTCCAGCTGAGCGAAGTGCTCGGGGTTCTCGGCGAGGTTCGCAAGTGGAACCTGGTGCGAGCGAAACGAACCCTCGGCCGGCAGACCGTCGACAAACTTCGGGCCGGTCCAGCCTTTTGGTGTGCGCAGCACAATCATCGGCCAGCGCGGACGCTCAGTGTCATCCGCGGTCCGCGCGAGAAGCTGGATCGAATTGATCTCGTCCGCCACTTCGTCCAGGGTGTGCGCCATCAGCCGATGCATCTCGACAGGGTCTGAGCCTTCGACGAACCGTGGTGCGTACCCATAGCCCTCAAGCAGCGATCGAAGCTCATGCTCGGGGATCCGCGCGAGCACCGTTGGGTTGGCAATCTTGTAGCCGTTGAGGTGCAGGATCGGCAGGACAGCACCATCGCGCGCGGCATTCAGGAACTTGTTTGAGTGCCAGCTGGCGGCCATTGGGCCGGTCTCGGCCTCGCCGTCGCCGATTACGCAGCAGACGATCAGGTCGGGGTTGTCGAAGGCAGCGCCGTATGCGTGCACCAGCGCATAGCCGAGTTCACCCCCTTCATGAATCGACCCTGGTGTCTCGGGCGCTACGTGGCTGGGGATGCCGCCCGGGAACGAGAACTGGCGGAATAGCCTCCGGAGACCATCCGTGTCATGCCCGATGTGGGAGTAGACCTCGCTGTAGGTGCCTTCGAGATAGGTGTTGGCGACGAGGCCGGGCCCGCCATGACCAGGGCCGGTCACGTAGATCATGTTCAGATCACGCGCGCGAATCAGGCGGTTTAGGTGCGCGTAGATGAAGTTCAGACCAGGGGTCGTGCCCCAGTGTCCGAGCAGCCGCGGCTTGGTGTGCGCGAGCTGCAGCGGCTCACGCAACAGCGGGTTGTCGAGCAGATAGATCTGGCCGACCGACAGGTAGTTAGCCGCCCGCCAGTAACGGTCCAGCAGTTCAAGCTCGGAAGCTGGAACGGCGCGGCCGACCGTGGGTTCCGTCGCTTCGATCGTGGCCGTCATGCCGGTTTGCGATCGCCGTTCGTTACGGCGAGCTTGGGTGAGGCGGTCGCTTCAGCGGCTGCAACCGTCTCACGGTTCAAGAACGCGCCGAGCTCCCCGATGGTGCTCATCAGTGGGGCGGGGAACACAACAGTGGAGTTCTTATCGACCGCGATCTCAACGAGCGTCTGAAGGTTGCGCAGCTGCAGCGCCAGCGGGTGGGCCATCATCACGTCGGAGGCGTTAGCAAGCTCGCCTGCGGCGAGTGCCTCACCTTGGGCGTTGATGATCTTTGCGCGCTTTTCCCGCTCAGCTTCAGCCTGACGGGCCATCGCCCGCTTCATGCTGTCGGGTAGCTGGATGTCACGCAACTCGACAACGGTGACCTCGATGCCCCACTCCTCCGTCTGGACGTCAAGGATCTGTTTGATGTTCTCGTTGATCGTGTCGGTCTCCGACAGTGCGTCGTCCAAGGTGTGGCGTCCGACCACGGAGCGAAGCGTCGTCTGCGCGATCTGGTTGATTGCCTCGCCGACGTTCTCGATCGCGATTACCGAGCGGATCGGATCCTTGACGCGGTAGTACGCAACGGCTGCGACGTCAATGCTGACGTTGTCTTTGGTGATGATCCCCTGCGACTGGATCGGCATCGTGATGATCCGCAACGACACGCGATGCACACGATCGATCAAGGGAATGATGAACAGCAGGCCAGGCCCGCGGGCCGTGTCCTTCACCTTCCCGAGCTCGAATAGCACGACTCGCTCGTACTGCTTGATCACGCGTATTGACGCGGCGAGGATCAGCAGAGCTAGGACTACTACGACGATTGCCACGATCAGAATGGCCATCAGTTAGCTCCCTGCAGTGCGTGGTCGCGGACGCAGCGGGCTAGTGGATCTACACGGCGGGTCATGACATGGTCTCCTGAGGAGTTGAGGGTTGCGTTACCGAAAGAGGTGACGCGAACTCCGACCAGTCGCTTTAGCCGGGACAGCGTTGCTCGCCGAGGTTCGAGGCGAAGCCCTTACAACCCTACTCCGCCCGATCGTGGGCGTGGCTCGGGCCGCAGTGGTACCAGCGCCGGCCAAGCTCGCTTGCCGCGTCGCCGGTCGGCGGTACGTTTCCAACCTCAAGCGACCGAACTGTGGCAAGGCTCGTGGTCAAAGCGCTCGTGCCGTCCTCCGACGGGACGAGCAACGCCTTCTGCCTGGTCTCGAGGAACCCACGAGAACCCGTCTCCTATCGAGCATCGCTGTGAGCATGCTCTACGCGGCGACTTGCTGGCGAGCTCCGAGCAGGGCCGCGCGGCGCTGAACGTCCGCCGTCACATGCAACGCGCCCGCGATCAGAACCACAATTGCGGTGAGGACGGACAGGACTCGCCTCATGGAAACGAGCGCCATATGATGATCCCGTCGGCCCGCCTAGTAGCCCCAGCCGTGTCCCCAGGGGGCGAAGAGGAGGAGTATGAAGACGATCCAGATCAGCCACCAGGTGTAGTTGGGGTCTGTCAGATTCTTTGTGTAAATGGCGGTGGCCGTTGTCATGGTTGTTTTAGCTGTTGAGGGGGGCTAGTCGGTCCCCGTAGTGGATGCTAAGGGCGTTGAGGATTTCCTTCCAGCCGTGGGTTGCTCCGATCAGGTCTTGGCGGTTCTTCCGTTGGGCTGTCGCGACGAGGTAGAGCACTTTCATCGCGGCTTGTTCGTTGGGGAAGTGCCCGCGGTGACGGACGGCCCGACGGAACCTCGCGTTCAGGCTTTCGATCGAGTTCGTTGTGTAGACGATCTTTCTGAGTTCGACCGGGAACTCGAGGAATGGCACGAACTCGTTCCAGCTGTTCTCCCAGCTTTGAATCATCGCCGGGTAGACGGGCTTCCATTCCTCACTGAAGTCCGCGAAGCGTTCCTCGGCGGCTTGGACGGTCGCGGCGGTGTAGATCGTGCGCAGCTGCTTGGTGATCACGCTCCAGTGCTTCTTGGACGCGTAGCGCAGGCTGTTGCGAACAAGGTGCACGACGCAGGTTTGGACGGTCGCTTGCGGCCAGGTCACACGGATCGCGTCCGGCAAGCCCTTGAGGCCGTCGCAGCAAACGATCAGCGCGTCAGCAACACCACGGTTCTTCAGCTCGGTCAGCATGCTCATCCACTGCTTCGCGCCCTCCCCGCCCGAGGGCCCAAGCCAGAGCCCCAGGACGTCTCGTTCGCCTTCGAGGTTCACGCCGATCGCCACATAGACGGGGCGGTTAGCGACCTGGCTGTCTCGGACCTTGACAACGATCGCGTCGATCAACAACACGGCGTAGACACGATCGAGCGGCCGGTTTTGCCACTCAAGCATCTCCGGCAGGATCTGATCGGTGATCTTCGAGATCGTCTCCCGCGACACCTCAGTGCTGTAGATCTCCCGCAAATGCGCCTGGATCTCCCCGGTCGTCAAGCCTTTCGCGTAGAGGCTGATCACGTTCGCGCCCAACCCCTCGAGCCGGCGGGTGTGCTTCGGAACCGTGACCGGCTGAAAGCTGCCATCACGATCACGTGGCATCTGCAGCTCAACCGGCCCAACATCGGTGCTCACCGTCTTCGGATAGGCGCCGTTGCGGGAATTGCCGGTGTTGCGTCCGTCAGGAGCGTAGGGTTCATAGCCCAGATGCTCCGTCATCTCAACATCGAGCCCGGCCTGCAAAACCTCCCGGACCATCGAGGTCAACAAGCCCTGCTCACCCGTCAGATCAACCCCTTCGCTGCGGGCCCGGTTCACGAGCTCGTTCGCCCAGGCTCGCATCGAGTCCGGGCTGCCCGTAACAGCCGACAACCCGCCAGGCTCGCTCTCATCCGTCGTCCGTCTTGTGCTCATCAGTCTGCTCCTTCCTGCAACGACACTCGCCGCTGCCATCAGATCAGACCACTACCTATTTACACAAATTTTCGGACAGTCCCTGTAGTTGAAGCCGATCAAGTCGT